>Ga0326728_10026750_pt1 | contig 10167 bp, 10 predicted proteins | sample MB3enrmetagenome_FD_207602 | JGI IMG/M metagenome (GOLD analysis project Ga0326728, IMG submission 207602) | Lab enriched peat soil microbial communities from McLean, Ithaca, NY, United States - MB31MN | ecosystem: Environmental > Terrestrial > Soil > Wetlands > Peat | place: USA: New York... | reverse complement strand
GCGCTGCCCCAAGTGTGACAGCGAACACCTCTACTACCTCGGCGCGGGTTCGCAACAAGGTGAGGAGAGACTGGGCGAGATTTTTCCCGGCGCGCGGATTGGCCGCATGGACCGCGACACGGTGCGCGGGCGAAGTGATTTGGAACGGCTGCTGGCGCGGCTGCACTCGGGCGAGATCAATCTGCTGGTGGGCACGCAGATGATCGCCAAGGGGCACGACGTTCACGGCGTGACGCTGGTGGGGGTGGTGGGCTGCGACTACTCGCTGTCAATGCCGGATTTCAGAGCCGCCGAGCGGGTTTTTCAACTGATGACGCAGGTTTCAGGGCGTGCCGGGCGCGGAGAGTTGCCGGGGCGCGTGGTGGTGCAGACCTACTACCCCGACCACTACGCGATTTTGGCGGCGAGCAAGCACGACTACGCCGCGTTCGTGGAGCGCGAGTTGAAATACCGGCGCTGGATGCACTATCCGCCCTTCGGCGTGCTGGCCAATGTGCTGGTGCAGTCGCCCAAGTTGGAAGAAGCTGTGGGCTGGTCGGCGGTGCTGGGCAAGTGGTTTCAAGCTGCTGCGCCGGATGGTGTGCGCGTGCTGGGACCCTGCACCGCGCCCATTGCGCGCATCAAGAATGTTTATCGCTTTCACATGATTCTGAAGGCTGGCTCGCGGCGGGCGCTGAACGCGGCGTTGCGCGGGATGCTGGCGCATGCCGACGCTGCGCAAATTCCGCGCAGAAATCTGATTGTGGACGTGGATGCGCTAAGGCTGATGTGAGCAAATATAAGTGGTCAGAGGTCAGAGATCAGGGATCAGAAAAACACGCCGGTTGAGGTTCGTGGATTCCCATGCCCCAAAAGCGGGACTTGGTGTACCCAATCATTTTGGGAAGGTCGGAGCTGCCACCCGCCAATCAGAGTGATAGCCTGTCAAGCAACTCCTCGTGCCCAGAAAGCAATCTTGACAAATGGACAATGTCTTTTGGGAGTCCGTACTGTTCGCAAATACTTCTTACACTCGTCGGAAAGGGTTCTCCTGAATACGGAGAAATATGGACTGCCTTTATCAGACAGCTCAAATCAACTCGAATTCTTGTCGGAATCGGCTTCCATGAATCCAAATTCGCGGCATCCCTCGCTGACTGTGGGACATTAACGACGAATGCGCGAACTTCGTGTTCATGCTCGTATGAAATTCTCTTTAGCAATGGAACGGTCTGACCTTCGACGACGCAATCACTTGGCTTGAGAGTTTGGTCGAAGAAGTCCAGATACTTGACCGGATAGATTTGTACTCGATACGGCGATTCGCACAGTTGAATGGACTCAGTGAGCGAGCCGAGAGTTGTCTCAACCGCAACTCCTTTGCCGTTGTCGCTATAGAGTCGCCACATGGCTTCAGACTCGCCTTTATTAATGTGCCAGCAATTTACTGCAATCGCTTTAGCAATTGCAGCGTAATAATCCCTCGGTGCCGTCTTTAACTCATCCATCTGACTCTGAAAACGTGTCTTTTCCTCTCTCGTTAGTTCGTATCCGACACTCTTTCTGTACTCCTCAACTAGCTCGAACGCTAATTCACTATCTCTAACTTTCGGTCGAAATATCGATGCAATCGCTTCGAGCGAAACAGCCGGAACATAGCCCTCAAACGGATCGCTCTTTACAAAGAAAGCTAGTGGTGTGAAATGCAATTCCTTCGCAAAAAGAAGATCCACGAGCTTATCCAATGACATGTAACGCCATAGAGGCGTATTTGCGTCGACCTTTGCTGAGACGTTAACTACTGTCATTTTGTTGGTCTCACACTCGGGAGCCGAGGTTGAGATTCGCCTCCCCTGAGAAGTTTAACGTATTCTTCGCGGGTGCCCAAAATCTCGATTTGAGACATGGATCTCGGTATGCTCTTTAGTAGGGTCGTAATTCAGGTTATGGCTGAACCAGCGTTCGGTTTCGGCTACTGAGAGGCCCATGCGTTCGGCAAAGTCGGCGACCTGGCCGCGGCCGATGCACTCACCCCACACGCCATTGCAGAGGGCAGAATTCCGCGAGCCGCGCGAAGTCCCTTGCGTTTGCGGTGATGACTTCAATGCCGCAGCGCGCGGCGCTCGACGCGATCAGCGCATCGTTGGTCAGCCGCGAACGTCCGATGCTCTCGTAGCCATACTTGTTCGCGATGCGGTTCAGGAGTTGTCCGGCCCGGGACCAGTCGCGCTGGTTGGGAACCAGCAACCGGCGAGCCCGCTCAAACTCCAGTTCAATCTTCTGGACGATGCGGTGGTCTCTGGAACTCACTCCAGCGTACAACTCTTCCAGCACCACCGAGGAACCCCATATCGGCGCAGGCCCGAGCCATCGTAGCAGGGCGAGACCGTTCAAGCCTTCATCGCGCAGTGAGCGGATATAAATCGATGAGTCGAAAAGGACTTTCATCCGTTACTTGCGCAGTACGCCCTCGCCGAGCGCACCGAAGGCATCCCGAATCTCGATGCCACTGCGGAAAAACTCCTCATGCGCCTTGCGTACGCGCCGTTCGCGCTCCTCTTCGGCAATCGCCAGATCAAGGGCGCGCTCGACCGTTTCGGTCTCCGTGGGCGCATCCAGCAACTTCTGCGCGCGCTTCAGCTTGGCGACGTCAAGACGGAAATGCTTGTGAACCACCGTGGCGCTTGTCGTACCCATATCGCCCTCCGATCACTTAATCTTACCACGGATGTACACAAATACTGGAATCATGTACACGCAATCGTTTTAGTGGCCGGAGATGATCGATCCGCCACAATCATTTCTCAAGGCTTGAGCATCTTTTTCGACTTGGATGGCGGCAGATAGTTCTCGCCGGTGACGACCTTGCGGCCGGTCTTGCTTTCCAGTTCGACACGCGCGCGCCGGGAGATCCCGCCGCCGGTCTTTGCGGCCTTTTTGTTGGCGGGCAGACCTACCGCCGCCTCGGTCTCCGCGATCTGGCGGGTGGACAGCTCGGCCAGGGCGGTGAAGATAAGTTCCGCCTCGCTCATGTGGTCGCGAAGATTCTGGTTTTCCAACCCTTTCAGGTTCTTATGCTCCTTGACCGATACGCCGGACCATTCCTCGTGAATGAGATTGGTAAGGATGGCGAATTCCTCTCCCTGCTTGACCTTGTGGGAGGCCCAGTAGTCGGTCAGTTTGTTGCGCGTCTCTTGCCCGGTCATGCGCTGGGTGATCCACTTCTCACTGCGTCCCAGCTTGCGCCAGTTCTCCCTTGTCCTCGTCAGCCCGAGGGCGGGATCGGCCATTTCCTGCATCCGCTCATACCCAACCTTGGCGAGCCAGAGCTTGATGGGTTCTGCCTTGGGGCTGGGGACGGATTGCACCAGGCGCAATAGCGTTTCAGCGGTCGCAACATCGGTGAGTCGCTGTTTTCCGTCCTCTGCCATCAGTTTCAACTGGTTACAATTTGTAACCAGTTGACTCCCTTCTTTGGCGAGGCGGTTCTTCAGCACCTTCCAGTAATTGCTTGCTCTCCGGGTATCTGGCTGCTGTGTAAGCACTTGAACAATGTCCACCACAGAGAACCACCATGTTTCAGTGGCTTCGTCGTACACACGGCGTATCGGCTGACTCTCGAAGAAGGCGGTATGAGCAGACATGGTTGTGGTCAAAGATTACCCCCAAAGGCCAGAAGTGGAAAAAGCGTTTCGGCGCTGTTTGCCATTCCTCTGCTGCATCAAAGGGAAGCGCAAAGGGGAGGGACAAATTGTCCCCCTCCTTTAGAAATCCTCCCTTCCTCGACAAGAGAATTGCCGAGAGGGTAGACTGTCTCGCCGGTTGCGTCTTTACTTGGCCGCCGCGCCGGTCTCTATCGCATGCAATTCCTTGCCGGGTTTGAAGCGCACGGCTTTGCCGGGGGTGATGCTGACCTCGGTGCCGGTGCGGGGATTGCGGCCGATGCCGGTTTTACGGGCGCGCACACTGAACACGCCAAAGCCGCGCAGTTCAATGCGCTCGCCGACGGTTAAAGCCTGCTTGAGACCTTCGAAGACCGTATCCACGGCAGCCTCCGCCTTGGTGCGGGGCAGGCCCGTGCGCTCGATCACATGATGGACGATGTCCTGCTTAATCAAAGGGGCACCTCATTGGCAACTGAATAGACTGTACTACGACCTACGCTAGTGATGCTACAGGATTTAGACCATTTATGGAATACCAGGATGCAAAAATTCGCCAGGGATGCCTTTTTCTCTGGAAAAGCCGTAGGAAGGGCGTCCAGCAGCCTTTTTATTGCTGTGAAGGCTTGGAATGCGCCTTGCCATTTGATAATTGCGGAGAGATTCCGTAAAATAAGAAGAATAGTGTTCCTTACCCCTTACGAGCTCATTCCAGTTTGTGGTCCAGGTTCAAGACAGGAGAATTGTGTCGATTCAGAGTGACCGTTGGATCAGGGAACAGGCGCTCCAGCACGGGATGATCGAGCCTTTCTGCGAGAAGCAGGTGGCCAGCGGCGTCATCTCCTATGGATTGTCCTCGTACGGCTATGACCTGCGCGTGAGCAACGAATTCAAGATTTTCACCAACGTAAACAGCGCCATCATCGACCCCAAGGCCTTTGACGAGAGATCCTTCGTGGACATCAAGGCCGATTCGGTGATTGTGCCCCCCAATTCGTTTGCTTTAGCCCGTTCTGTGGAATATTTTCGTATCCCCAGGAATGTATTGGCGGTCTGCGTAGGCAAGTCAACCTATGCGCGCTGCGGAATCATTGTGAACGTGACGCCCTTCGAGCCGGAGTGGGAGGGATTCGTGACACTGGAAATCTCCAACACCACGCCGCTGCCGGCCAAGATCTACGCTAACGAAGGGTTGTGCCAGATTTTATTTTTCCTCTCCGATGAACCTTGCCAGGTCAGCTATGCCGACCGAAAGGGCAAATATCAGAAACAACGGGGGATAGTGCTTCCCAAGTTGTAACGGCTTAGGGGAAGAAAGCCGGTTGAGCAGGTTCGCTGGAGCGGTCTGAACTACGCGGCGAAGTGGAGGATTATTCTCCATATCCGCCTTTTTCCCAAAATTCTACTGCGTTGAACTGAAAGGGGCTTTTTGTCTTCATTTCGCACCAGTAAACCACTTCGCGTGGGCTTGCTCACCGATGAACCGCTCCGCATGGAGGGCCTTGCCGGCATTTTAGAAGAGCAGCCACGCAACGGTAACGCGCCGTTGACTCCGGTATTCGGGGCTTTCGAGGAGCTGCTGTCCGATTCCACGCTGTCCTACCTGGTTGTAGACCTGCACTCGAATTCCAGTGGTCTGGAAACCGTGGAGGCCATTCACCGCCGCCGTCCCGATATGCGCCTGATCGTCATCGGGCCGGAGAAAGACGACAAACTGGTTCTTGGTTTGATGCTGGCCGGCGCACGCGCATACCTGGACCAGAAAGCGAATCCGCAGGTTGCGCGCCAGGCTGTCGATGTGGTCATCAGCGGCTCCATCTGGGCGCCGCGACGGCTGCTCTCGCTGTTGATCGACAAACTGCTGTCGGTCCACGATGCCAGCCCGGTTACTCACCACCCACACTTGACGGACCGCGAGCGCCAGGTGCTGGAGCTGATTCTCAGTGCCTGCCCCAATCGCGAGATTGCGCGCCAGTTGGGCATTGAAGAGAGCACGGTGCAGGCCCATGTTGGGCGCCTGCTGCGCAAAACAGGCGCGGACAACCGGATCGGCCTGCTCATGGGAGGATCGAATCCCGCACTGCTGGAGTCCGCCGAGATCAGGGCGCGCCGCTGGGATGACCGCCACCGGGAGGACAGTCGCCAGTAGCCTGCATGTGCCAGCCGCTTGTTACTTATTAGTTAACACATGTGGTTACTATTGCGTACACATACTCCGTAATCTTGTGCAGTTTTGCTCATTTCCACATACTTATTAACAGAAACAACGCAGATCTGGGGAAAGGAGTTCCCAGGAAGAATGTTTACCATGAATCCTGGGAACTCCTCTTTTTTCTCCAATTTGTCGTAAAACAGGCTAATTTTTCGGCTATCTTATTGAAATACTGAGAGATAAATATATTTTTCATTTTCGAGCGTTTTTGACCATACGTCAAAAGCAGTTTTCCACATACTTATTAACAGAAACAACGCAGATCTGGGGAATAGGAGTTCCCAGGGTGCATGTTAGCCGTGAATCCTGGGAACTCCTTTTTTTTCTGATTTTGCTGCCAACCACTTCTCCTTGCACATAAAGTTCAACCCTCCCCAACATTAGATCCCAGTATTACTGAAACGAGGCCGGATTCTCCGGCCTCGTTTTTATCCATGTGGGAAAGCCGGGATGCGCATTCCGGCCGGGATGTTGTAGCCTGTCTGGGGATACCTTGGCGGGGAGGTTGTCGGAATGCCAGGATATTCCGGGTCAGGCAGGCTTGAGAGCCGTTGTGCCCCGGTTCACGGCTTGGCTTATTGACGACACAACCTAGACGATTCAACAACCCTCGCCGCGAAGATCCGCGGAGTTGAAAGGAAGAGAATATGAAAAAGACACTTGCATTGATCTGTCTCAGCTTCATGCTGACATCGGCAGCCTTTGCAGCCTCCACCAAGGAGAGCCTGCAATCGCGCCTCGACGCGGCCAAGGCGGTTCTGGACGAGATCATGAAGGCCCAGGACAGGAGTATTCCATTGGATATCCTTCATCACGCCACCTGCGTTGCCGTGGTGCCGGGAATGGTCAAAGGCGCGCTGATCTTCGGCGGGCAATATGGCCAGGGTGTAGTGACCTGCCGCACGGGGCACGGCTGGAGCGCTCCGGTGTTTATTCGCATGGCTGGAGGGTCGTGGGGATTGCAGATCGGCGGCCAATCCACGGACCTGGTTCTGGTGGCGATGAATGATCGCGGCTTGCAGGATCTGCTCAAGAGCAAGTTCAAGATCGGCGGAGACGCCTCCGCGGCGGCCGGCCCGGTGGGCCGCGCCGGACAGGCCTCCACCGACTGGAAGATGAGCGCCGAGCTGCTCAGCTACTCGCGCAACAAGGGGGTCTTTGCGGGCATCGACCTGGACGGTACCAGCGTGAGCCAAAACAAGGAAGACACCGAGCTCTACTATGGCAGGGCGCGCAACTTCGAGTACATTCTCAAAGGAAACGTCGCGGTTCCCCCGGGCGCGGTGGAGTTTGTCAGGACCGTCGCGCATTATTTTGTCGAGGCTAAGCAACGCTGATAACGTCAAAGCTGTAAACAGGAATGGGGCAGCCCGGCATGGGGCTGCCCCTCCTTTGTTTTGCGCGGTGGAATCAGCGCCGGGGGCTAAACTCTACTTTTATGCGAGAGAAGCTTGAGTTTTGGCTGGTTATGGCGGTGGCGCGCCCCCTGGGGCGGATGCCGCGCGGGATGGCGCGCTGCCTGGCCGGTGTACTGGCCTGGAGCGTGTACATGTTGCATGGCCGCCTGCGCCGCGTAGGCCGGCGTAACCTGGAGCTGGCTTTCCCGGAGCTCTCATCTCGCGAGCGCAAGGCCATGCTCCGCGGCGTCTTCCGCTCCCTGGGGCGGCAGTTGGTCGAATTCTGCCGCATGACGCGCTACACCCGCGAGAATACCCATGACTGGATTCGCACCGAGAGCCTGGACCACTACCTGGCGGCCAAGGCGCGCGGCAAGGGCGTGCTGATTGTCACCGCCCACATGGGCGCGTGGGAGCTGTCGAGTTTTTACCACTCGCTGATGGGCTATCCCATGAGCATGATCGCGCGGCCTCTCGATAACCGGCGCCTGGACACGTTTGTGAAAGGCATCCGCAGCCTGCACGGCAACCGCGTGCTGCCCAAGGACGATTTTGCGCGCGGCTTGCTGACGGCCATGCGCAAGGGCGAGACGGTGGGCATTCTGATGGACACGAATATGACCCCGCCGCAGGGCGTCTTTGTGAATTTCTTCGGCAAACAAGCCTGCACTGCCTCGGGGGTGGCGCGCGTGGCGCTGAAAACTGGCGCGGCTGTCTTGCCGGGCTTCATGGTGTGGGAGGAGGCCGAACGGCGCTACGTGCTGCATTTCGGCCCGCAACTGGTTTTCGAGCGGACCACCGACGAAGAGGCCGACATTGTGGCCGCCACGCAACTGTGCACCAGCGCCATCGAGACCTGGATTCGGCGCTATCCTGACCAGTGGTTGTGGATTCATCGCCGCTGGAAGACGAGGCCGGCGGGCGAGCCGGGGATCTATTGAGGAGGCGCGCATGAAGCTGGGCGAACTGATTGAAGCTCTAGGCGGCAAGCTGGTTGCGGGAGACGCGAAGCGGCCGGTCAACGGCGTGAACTCCGTCGAACTGGCCGGATGCGCTGAGCTGGTCTTTGCCGAGGATGCGGCCTCGGCTGCCAAAGCGCTGGCCAGTAAAGCCGGCGTGGTCGTACTGAAGGTTGGTTGCGCCGCAAATTTGCCGCAAGGCAAATGTGTAGTCGAAGCCGAGCAGCCGCGCTTGTGGTTTGCCTTGGCAGCCAAGCTGCTTGCGCCTCCGATCCCGGCAACCGGCGTGCATCCTACAGCGGTCGTCGGCGCGCATGTGGAGCTGGGCGAAAATGTCACCATCGGCCCTTGCGCGGTGGTGGGCGAGTATGCGCGCATCGGCGCTGGAACGCGCATCGAGGCCGGCGCGGTCATCGGCGAGGGCGTGAGCATTGGCGAGGAATGCCGCATCTATCCGCGCGCCGTGCTCTATCCCGGAACCACGCTGCTGAATCGTGTCATCGTCCATGCCGGAGTGGTGTTGGGCGCGGACGGCTTTGGCTATGTGAGAGACGAGAAGACCGGCGCGTACACGCAGTTTCCGCAGCAGGGAATGCTGCTCATCGAGGACGATGTGGAGATCGGCGCCAACACCACTATCGACCGCGGCGCGCTGAAGCAGACCAGGATCGGACGCGGAACGAAGTTCGACAACCTGGTCCATGTCGGCCACAACTGTGAGATCGGCGAGGACGTAATCCTGGTGGCGGGGGTGGGCATCAGCGGCTCCTGCACGGTGGGAAACGGCGCGGTGATTGCCGGGCAAGTGGGCATCGGCGACCATGCGCACATCGGCCCCGGCGTCATTCTCGGCGGGCAGGCCGGCGTGCTGAGCGGCAAGACCATCACCAACGAGGGCATGGGCGTCAAGCCGGGAACCGTGCTGTGGGGCACGCCGGCGCGTCCGCTCACCCAGGTTCTGCGCGAGATCGCCGTGCTGGCGCGGCTGGCGAAAAGGCAGGGAAAAGGGAATAGGGAATAGGGAATAGGGCTGGGCAATCGCATTTGAATCGTTAAAGGGTACGGGCTATCGTAGCTGCGGAAAACATTATTCTAGAATCGTTCTGTAACAGGGCACGACTTCAGTTGTGCCGCGAAAGCTCCAAATAATGAGTCGGCTTTAGCCGCTGCGGAAGTGCAAATGGCTGAAAAAATACAGCAGGGGCTAAAGCCCCACGTTTTTCCTGTTGTCTCTTCGGCACGACTGAAGTCGTGCCCTGTTACAAAGCGAATTCGATTTAGAGTATTTTCCGCAGCCGGTAAAGCCTGTACCATTTCTTTTCCGCACGAATTTCAAATGCGATTGCCCTGTTCTAGTAGGGCAGCTCCATGGACGCCCATATTTCCTCTTGCGGCGCTGGAGCGTGTATCTCCGGCGCTGTCGGCCTTGGCGCCGTTGGCTCGGCGTTCCTGAGCAGGATCGCCATGCCGCGCGCGCCGTCCATCCGGCTTTCCACCAGCAGTTCATAGGCCAGGTTGAGAAACTCCGGGTGATGCTCGAAGTGCTTGCCGGCGGCCTGCACGGTGTGGACTACGTGAGCGGCCGAAAACGCTTCGCGATGAAATCCGGCCACGCCGATCAGGAATCCTTTCAGCAGCGCAAACTGAGCCGTCAACAGGGCGCACTCCCGCGCCATCGAGAACGGCTCTCCGGCTTGCGCATCTTCTTTTCCAAAAGGAAACCGGAGGCGGAGGATGGTGTTGACCAGGTAGTTTTCCAGGATGTACGGGTGCCGATCAAAGAACGGCGCGTAGTAGCGGTCGTACGCCTGTGCGCTGCGCTCGGTGAGGTTTTCCAGGGTTGCGCCGGGGCCGTTGCCGATGCCCGCGGTAAAGGCCTGGACGCACTCCACAAAGCGCGGCCTCACGTTGGAGCGGTGCAGCATCAACCCCGCCAGCCGCAGCACCACGTCCATCTG
>Ga0326728_10026749_pt1 | contig 10167 bp, 14 predicted proteins | sample MB3enrmetagenome_FD_207602 | JGI IMG/M metagenome (GOLD analysis project Ga0326728, IMG submission 207602) | Lab enriched peat soil microbial communities from McLean, Ithaca, NY, United States - MB31MN | ecosystem: Environmental > Terrestrial > Soil > Wetlands > Peat | place: USA: New York... | reverse complement strand
GAGGCTACCATGGCCAGATATGTCAAACAACAAGGGAACATCTATCATAAGCTGCATGAGGACCGTCAGCTAAGCCTTTTTTAGGTAATACCCCGCTGCTTGCGGCGGGGTAATTTATTCGACGTTTTGCCTTCGCTTTCGCGAACGCAGGCGACTCGCTCAAGCCGCGTCGCCTGCGTGGTGGGCGCTCGTTTAGGCAGCTGCCGCCGCAATCGTATAAAGCGCATTCACAAAGCGGCGGCGAATACCTCGAACGGTATAACGGACGGCTTTGCCTGCCTTTGAAATATCGTTGCCGCTGCTTTCTTCCGAGATAGCCAGCAGGCTGCCCCAGGAGCGCATAGGTACTTTTTTCCTGTAATTATGAAGGCGAGGATCATCAGAAATATCGGAGAGCTCAAGTGGAAATCGTCGGAGACGGGTAGCCCCCTGACTATCGACCTGATTTTTGTCTTGACATCGAAAGTCATCTCTCCTATATTGTGAACAGGCATTCGCATACATGACAGAAAGGAAAAGTACGCACATAAGAAAAGGGGAGATCGTCCAAGCGGCCTTCGAGGTATTGGGCAAAGCCGGGGTGAGGGCGCTCACTATCACGGCCATAGCCAAAGCGGCTGGGATGAGCGAAGCCAATATTTATAGGCATTTCAAGGGCAAGGATGACATCTATTCCTCGCTTGTGGACTTTATCGGCTTCGAAGTAATGGGGAAGGCGGCGGCCATCGCGGCGGGCAGCAGGAGGCCCTGCGAGAAGCTGGAGACGATTTTTTTCTCCCATATGGCACTGATCGAGGAGCACCCGGGGATGCCGCGAATGATCTTCTCAGAGGACATCCGCCTTGGCAACAAGAAGCTCGGGGAGAAGATCTCCCAGCGTCTGCGGGGCTATGTGGAGACATTGGCCGGCATCATTGCGGCCGGAATCGAAGAGGGGGATTTCCGCCAGGGCCTGTCGCCCAGGGAGACGGCGCTTACCTTTCTCGGTCTGATCCAATCGACGGCGCTGCGGTGGACAATCGGCAGCGAGTCTTTCGATTTCAGGGACGAAGCCCGGAAACTATGGAGCAATTTAATGCAACTCGTCTCCTGATATTTTTTTGCCCTTGATGTGATTGTTTATTCACATAATATGATATAGGAGGTACCGATGAAAAGGTCAGCTCCCTACGTGATGCTCGTGTGCGCTTTTATCGGGATGGTCATAGCCGCTTATGACTGTTACATGATCTACACCGGCCGGTTGCTGTGGTGCCCGCCTCCAATCGACGGGTGCAACACCGTGGCCTACAGCCCGGACGGGCGCATCTACGGCGTGCCGATAGGCTATTTCGGTCTGTTCTTTTACGCGGTCATGTTCGCGCTCTCGGCGCTTCTGACGTTTGGCTCGTCCCAGCGCGGCTTGCGCCTGGCTGTTCTTCTCTACACCGTGGCAGGCGTCTGCGGCTCGATAGGCTTCATCTATCTCGACCTCGCTTTCATCCGCGCCTTCTGCATTTATTGTCTCATATCGGCCATCGACACCGTCGCCTTGCTGCTGTGCGCAATCGCTTACTACAGGGCGCTGGAGGGAGACCGCAAGTTGACCACCAGCGGAGGCGGGCCGCAATGAACACGCGTTGAAGGGAGCTCATCGGCGTCTGGACGGGCAAGGGGTAAGCTCCACAAGGCAGCTTATCATGTTGATCCATACAACGATTCGGGCATACTTTCTATGTACGCCTTGATCTCGTCGCGCACACGCCGGTAATGCTGCATGGCCTGCTCTTCGTCGACGGCGTCTTCGGCGAGACGGGGCGGATCGTCAAAGCCGTGATGGAAAATGGCCATTTTCGCGGGGAAGAAGGGACATGATTGCTGTGCATCGTCGCAGAGCGTGATGACGTAGTCGAACTCCATATCCATTAGCTCCATAGCTGATTTGGACCGCTGCCCGGAGATATCGATCCCTGATTCCGCCATGGCCCGCACGGCCAGCGGATCGACAGCTTTAGGCTGGGTGCCTGCCGAGTATGCTTCAATAATGTCTGCCTTCAAGCGTCTCGCCCATCCTTCGGCCATCTGGCTGCGGCAGGAATTACCTGTGCAAAGGAACAACACTTTAAGCTTCTGCATAACGTCCTCCGAAAGTCATCCTGCCGGACCTCGCAAGAAGGGTGCTTCCCGATCTTTATCGGCAGGAAGGGCAGTTGTCGTCATCCACGACGCAGCACGCCTTTTTTCTGCCAAGCATCGTGTTGATGATGCCCGATGCGCAGCCGACCCCCGCTCTCACATCGAGGGCGCCACTCGGGCAGTTGCGCCGGCAGGCGCCGCACTCGATGCACGCGTCCCGCGAAGCCACCTCGATCTTCCCGTCTGAAGGCCGGAACACCTGACGCGGGCAGACGGCAAGGCACATCCCGCAGCCGGTGCACTTCAAGGCGTTGAAGGCGAGCGTCACGACATCATTCAGATAAAGCAAAGTTCGCATTCTCTTTCCCTATCCTCCCGTCACAACCGCGATTATCCATAGGGCGAGACCGCCACCCGCCCCCGCTATTTCAAGGGGAAGGGCGAAGCGCATCTCCTTCCGGACGCCTGAGAGCGACGTGAACGTGGAAGCGCCGGTAAAGTTCATTGCGAGAAATGCAGCCAAAGCGGGAATGGAGACTATCTGAGAGAGGGCCGCCGCCATGCCGTGATGTAGACCACCGTTGAGCAGCAGGGCGCAAAAGGCGAACAGGAGACCCAGGCAGAATCCTTTTGTCGAAAAGGCCCTGCCGGGAAGCCAGGGCAGCAGGATAGGAGTGAGGGCTGCTCCGGCAAGGATCGAAGCGCCCAGGGAAACCGCAGCAAGCAGGGTCGCGTTTGTCGCTTTCGATGCGGAGAAGCCGGAAACAAGGAATGAAAGGATATAAAGCGCTGCCGACGCGATGATGGCCCACTTTACGGCAGGCACCACCTCTATCGGGACCAGCGCGAGTCTCTCGGCGAACCGGAAGTCCTTTGTTCGCATCAGGCCCGTTGCCTTCAGATCATTTTTAAGGAAGGCGGGCAGGTCTTCGGCGCGAACCGGGCCGTAGAGCACCTGAAAACCTGATCGCCTCCTCACCTCGTGGGCCGATACGCCGGGTGCGCCTAGCTGAGGCACGATCAACCGCCGGTGGGATACGACGCCGGCAAGGCCGCTCGATTCGACGCGCTCCACCAGCTCATCGATCCCGAACGTGCCTTTACCCGCAGCGCACCACACGTTGATGCCCTGCGTGTCGAGCACGAGGATCCACCCATCTACCCCGGCGACGGCCCTCCGGAGGAGGTCGAAAGTCATCTTGTAGTTGGCCGTGACAAAAACGGGCGATTCCGCACGGGCATTTCCTATCGCATAGAGGCCGGGGTCAACCGTGTAGTTCATGCGGCCGATCCCCCATCGCGCTTTAAAGGCGCCGAGGCGGTCCGACCGGGAAAAGACCTGCGATACTGTAGGGACCGCACCGGCAGGGGTATCTATCGAACCCGTGACGAAAGGCCGGTCGAGGCGCGGGGGACTCGCCTGAGTCCTTTTTTTCGGCCCTCAACAGGATTGGGCGGTAGGCGTGTCGAGCTGAGGAATGGTATCCATGCTCCTAATATTAGGCGTTTCAAGGGCGGCTGTCAAGAGGAATATATAAACTTATTTAAATATAGGCCGCATTATTTGTTGACTACCGTGTGTATATGCGTTATTAATATTAATAGAACTTGATGTAATTGGAGGGCAAAATGGACGAGCTTCTATCCTTATTCAAGGCGTTATCGGATGAAACGAGGCTGAGGATAGTAAAGCTCCTGGAGAACGGCGAGCTCTGTGTGTGCCACCTCGTGGCCGCAGTCGACATGTCCCAGCCAAAGGTCTCGTTCCACCTCAAGGTCCTCAAGGAGGCGGGGCTGGTCAAGGACAGGCGCGAGGCGAAATGGATGCATTACCGCCTCAATGAAGCGGACCTCTTCAAGCGACTGTTGTTCTTGTCTATCGCCGAAAGGGTCCGGGATGAAGAGGTCGCGGCGGACCGAGGGAGGCTCGAGGCATTCATGGCCTCAAAGGCAGATGCGGACGCCGGGACTGATTGCTGCGCGGAAGCATGAAGATGGACGAAACAACCCGCAGGCTTTCTTTCCTCGACCGTTTCCTGACCCTCTGGATCTTCCTCGCCATGTTTGCGGGCGTAGGTTGGGGATATGTGTTTCCCGGCGTCGTCGGCTTCTGGGAGCGGTTCCAGAGCGGGACCACGAACATTCCCATCGCTATCGGCCTTATCCTGATGATGTACCCGCCCCTTGCGAAGGTCAGGTACGAGGATCTCGGCGAGGTGTTCAAGAACTTCAAGGTCCTCGGCCTGTCGCTCTTGCAAAACTGGGTGATAGGCCCCATCCTCATGTTCGCTCTGGCCATTATCTTTTTGAAAGGCTACCCGGAATACATGGTGGGCCTCATCATGATCGGCCTGGCCCGCTGCATCGCTATGGTTATCGTGTGGAACGACCTTGCCGGGGGAGACACCGAATACTGCGCAGGACTCGTAGCCTTCAACGCGCTCTTCCAGGTCCTATTCTTCAGCCTATACGCCTACGTTTTCATCACGGTGTTGCCCCCGATGCTCGGCTTGAAAGGGGTCGTGGTCGATATCACGATAGGCCAGATCGCCAAGAGCGTCTTCATTTACCTGGGTGTACCTTTCATCGCCGGTGTAGTCACCCGGTTCATTCTCATAAACGTGAAGGGCAAGAAGTGGTATCACGAGCGGTTTATTCCGAAAATCAGCCCCATTACTTTAATCGCCCTCCTGTTTACCATTCTCGTGATGTTCTCCCTCAAGGGCGAATACATCGTCAAGATACCTCTGGACGTGGTCCGCATCGCGGTCCCGCTTCTCGTCTACTTCGTCGTCATGTTTCTTGTTTCCTTTTACATGAGTGCCAAGGTCGGCGCCCATTACGGACAGGCGGCCACGCTGTCTTTCACCGCCGCCAGCAACAACTTCGAGCTTGCAATCGCGGTGGCTGTGGCGGTCTTCGGCATAAATTCGGGCCAGGCCTTCGCGGCAGTGATCGGCCCCCTCGTCGAAGTGCCGGTGCTGATCAATCTGGTCCATCTATCTCTCTGGTTTAAAAGGAAGTACTTCCCTTATGCGAGAGAGACGACGGCCGGGGTGTGTTACTACACGTGTGAATGACAGGCACACTGCATAGAGAAAAATCGGTTGAGGAGGTGCAACATGTCACAGAATGAAGAAGATCTTTGAACGCAAGAATAGCACGCCTGAGGGGACGGCTGAGTCCCTGAGCCGCCGACGTTTTACAGCCCCGTGGTATAATACCCCCTTGACGCCACGAGAGATCCACGCCCGGTCGATCCTATCCAAGTCCGGCATCCCCGGCATCGCTTACTGCATCAACCCGTACGTCGGCTGCGCACACGCCTGCACTTACTGCTACGCCACCTTCATGCGCCGGTTCACCGGCCACAGGGAGCCGTGGGGCGCTTTCCTCGACGTAAAGATCAACGCCGCCGCCCTCCTGGCCAGACAGTTGAAGACCGCCCGCGAGGGTACCATACTCATGGCCTCGGTCACGGACTGCTACCAGCCTGCTGAAGGCCGTTATAGAGTGACGCGCTCCTGTCTCGAAGTCCTTACAGGCAGCCCCCTGCCCGTCGAGGTCCTCACCAAATCGCCCCTCATCCTGCGGGACCTGGACATCCTGAAGCGCATCCGCCGCCTGGAAGTCGGCCTTACCATCACGACGGACGATGACGCCGTGGGGCGCATCTTCGAGCCGGGCGCGCCCCCCGTGAAGGCCAGGATCAAGGCCCTTGAGCGACTTCACGGAGAGGGCATATCGACCTATGCCTTCATCGGTCCCGTGCTGCCCCTCCACCCGGAGCGCCTTGCCGATCTTATACGCCCCCATGTTGACAGCATCCTGATCGACAGGATGAACTATCCATTCAAGACCGCAGGCATTTACAGGCAGCACAAGCTCACGCAGTGGCTCGACGGCGCCCACGTCGGGCCCATCATCGCCCGGCTCGAAAGGGCACTTTCGGAAAAGAGTATCGAGCTTTGCTAGCCCTCCTGCGGTCCGCATCGAAGCGCCTTGACTCCCGGCGGTGCGGGAATTATACTCGCAAGAGAAAGGCTAAGCGTAAATATGCGACCTAATACGATAACAGGCGCGTGCACCGCTGCCGCATTGCTGCTCGCTCTGCTTATGTGGCAGGGGACGGCCGCCCCCCAAAGCAGCGCGGGGACAAACAGCCGCGCAAAGGGACAGACCGGCATGGACTGGAGACGCTTCAAGAAACCGAGCGACGCGGAGCTTAAGAAGATGCTGACGCCCTTGCAGTATGAGGTAACGCAAAAGGAAGGCACGGAGCCGCCCTTCCAGAACGAGTACGACAAGAATTACAAGGAAGGCATCTACGTTGATATCGTCTCCGGCGAGCCGCTCTTCAGCTCTCTCGACAAGTTCGACTCCCACACGGGCTGGCCGAGCTTCACCAAACCCCTCGACCCCAACAACATCGTCGAGACGCCGGAAAGGCACTTCCTTATAGAGCGGCGCATCGAGGTGCGGAGCAAGCACGCAGGCTCCCACCTGGGCCACGTCTTCAACGACGGCCCCCCGCCGACGGGTCTCAGGTACTGCATGAACTCGGCAGCCCTACGCTTCATCCCGAAAGAGGATTTAGTTAAGGACGGTTACGGCGAATACTTAAAGTTGTTTAAGAAGTAATCTTACAGCCCCATAAACGCCTTCTGTATAACCTCCGAGTCGAGCAGCTCCCGGCCCGGTCCTTCGAGAACCACCTTGCCCGTCTGGATCACGTACGCCCCGTCCGCGATGTCGAGGGCCGCCTCCACGTCCTGCTCGACAAGGAGCACCGTCACGCCGTTCTTCCGTATCTCCCCTATCACCTCGAATATCTTGTCCACGAGGATGGGCGCGATCCCCCAGGACGGCTCGTCCAGCATGAGGAGCTTCGGCCTGCTCATCAGGCCGCGGCCGATGGCGAGCATCTGCTGCTCGCCGCCGGAGAGCGTCTTTGCCTTCTGGGACTGCCGCTCGCGCAGGATCGGGAATATCGAGTATACGTACTCCATGCGCTCCGCTATCTCTTTCCTGTCCGGGACGAGGTAGGCCCCGAGGCGCAGGTTCTTGTAGACGCTCAGGGAAGGGAAGAGGCGGCGCCCCTCTGGCACGTGGGAGATCCCCAGGCCCACGATCCTGTGGGCGTCGAGCCTGGTGATGTCGCGCCCCTCGAAGGTCACCTTCCCCGCCGAGGGGTGCATGACCCCGCTGATGCCCTTCAATATCGTCGATTTCCCGTTGCCGTTGCCGCCGATGAGCGCAACGATCTCCCCGCGCTCCACGCGGAAAGAGACCGACTGCACGACCTTGATGCCGCTATACGACAGGTCTATGCTTTCTACGCTCAGCATACTTCTCCCCAAGATACGCCTTTATGACCTTCTCGTCCTTCACGATCTCGGCCGGCGGCCCTTCGGCGATCTTCCGGCCGTAGTCGAGGACGACCACCTTGTCCGCTACGGGCATGATGCCCTCCATCACGTGCTCGACGAGTATGAGCGTGACGCCGAGACCCCTCAGGCGCCCCATAAGCTCCGTCGTCTCCCGCACTTCCTGGATGTTCAGGCCCGCCATGATCTCGTCCAGCAGGAGCAGCTCCGGCCCCGTAGCAAAGGCACGGGCCACCTCCAGTCGCTTCTGCTCCGTTATCGTGAGGGAGGCGGCCTTCCAGTCGAGCCTCGCGGAGAAGCCGAAGAGCGCCGCGACCTCCCCTGCCCTCTCGCGTGCGGCCTTCGTGCCCCCATGCTTCAGGAAGGCGCCTATCATGATGTTTTCGAGGACGGTCATCTCCCTGAAGACCCTGACGATCTGAAAGGTCCTGCCGATGCCCTTCCTGGCCGCGCCTTCAGGCTTGTCGCAGGTGATCTCGTCGCCGCGAAAGAGTATGCGGCCGCCGCTTGCCCGGTAGAAGCAGGAGATGCAGTTGAAGAGCGTCGATTTGCCCGCCCCGTTCGGTCCTATCAGCCCGACGACCGCGCCTTTCCCCACGGTAAAGGAGATGTCCTGGTTGGCTGCAAGCCCGCCGAAGCGCTTCGTCACGTTTTCCAGCCTCAGTATCTCGCTCATCGGCTGCCTCGCACGAACAGGCCGTAAAGGCCCTGCGGCCTAAGGATGGCCACGACGATCATCAGCGCCGAGTAAAGCATCAGGTCGATGCCCTGGCCTTCGCTGCCCAGGTAGACCCGCGTAAGCTCGATGAGGGGTATGAAGACGAACGAGCCTATCACCGGGCCGAAGAGCTTGCCCAGGCCGCCGATAAGGGAGATGATGCACAGGTCGATCGATATCGTCAGGCCGAAGGTGCTCGGCGGGTCTATATAGAGCACGTACTGGGCGTAAAAGGTGCCGCAGACCGCTGTCAGGACTGCCGACAGGCAGAAGGCGTACAGCTTGTATTTCCTGATGTTGATGCCGACGCTCCTGGCGCCGTCAGGGTCGTCCTTGATGGCCCGCAGGTAATACCCCAGCCTGCTCCGCTCGACCCAAAAGGCGACGCCTATAGCGAATAAGAGCATCACCAGCATGATGTAATAATACGGGAGCTTCGTCGCGTGAAACTCCATGTTCCTGAACGACTGGGGGAGGATGGGCAGGTAGATGCCTACGGCCGCGCCGACGAAATCCCAGCACATGAACAAGCCCGCCATGATCTCGCCTACGGCGATGGTCGCTATGGCGAAGTAATGGCCCTTGAGCCTGAAGCAGGGATAGCCGACGATGACCGCGAGGGCGACCGACGCGACGCACCCCCCTGCCATGCCTATCCACGGCGACAGCCCCAGCTTGGTGAGCAGGACCGCGGACGTATAAGCCCCCGCACCGAAAAATACCGCGTTGCCGAAGGAGACCTGCCCTGCGTAGCCCCCGATGATGTTCCAGCCGATGCTCATCACGGCGTACATCATTATCATTATCAAGAGGTGTCGCGGGAAGGGGTTCCGGAAAAAGAGGGGAAAGACGATCAGGAGCGCAACGAACAGGAGGAAGAGAGAGACGCCTTTCTTCATCGTTCCCTCACGCCTTCCCGAAAAGTCCTTGCGGCCTCACCAGGACAACGGCGAGGTAGAGGAATAAGACGACGACGAACTTGATGGACGGCGCCAGCAGATACCCGCTCATGACCTCTACGAGGCCCACGATCACCCCTGCGATGAACGCCCCGACGACGCTGCCGAAGCCGCCGAGGGCGACGACGACGAAGGCGATGAGGCAGAAATTACCGCCCACCTCCGGGAACGTGTAATAGAAGCTCGAAAGGAGCGCCCCCGCAACGCCCACGCTCCCTATCCCGATGCCCCAGGCCAGGGCGAACATGCGGTCGCTGTTTATGCCCATCAGGCGGGCCGCTTCCTTGTCCTCCGCGACCGCCTCGAGGGCCGTGCCGAGGCGCGTCTTCTTCATGAACAGAAAGATAAGCCCGTTGCAGACGACCGCCCCTACTGCTGCGACGATCTGGGGCAGGCCGATGTAGACGCCCGCGACCTGGAGGTTGCCGCTGAGCAGGGAGTGGGGTATCGCCCTGTAGTCGGCCTTCCAGAGGAACTGGGCGAAGCCCCGCAGGAATATAAGGATACCGAAGGTGACGAATATCTGGGAGAGCATCGGGGCGTCGATGATCTTCCTGATGAGCAGGTAATAGGTGAGGATGCCGAGGCCGAAGAGGGCCAGCGTTACCCCCGGCAGCGAGTAAAGGGGGTCGATCCCCAGGAGTGCGAAGCCCCAGTACGCGAGGTACATGGCGAGCATGAGGTACTCGCCGTGGGCGAAGTTGACGATATCCATGACCCCGAATATCATCGTCAGGCCCACGGCGATGAGGGCGTAAACAAAACCGATCAGCAGGCCGCTGACCAGGGTCTGGGCGAAGATCTCCATTTAGGCGCGCTTACCTCTTGTCCCATTTCGGGAAGGGCCAGACGATGTCCTTCGTAGCGAGGTCGAAGGGCCACACGGTGTAGTATTTCTCCCCCTGGACCTGCACGATGATGCCCTTGCCGAGCATGTTCTGGTGCGTCTTCGGGTCGAACTTTACGCCGTCCCACGGCATGATGAGCT
>Ga0326728_10026748_pt1 | contig 10168 bp, 9 predicted proteins | sample MB3enrmetagenome_FD_207602 | JGI IMG/M metagenome (GOLD analysis project Ga0326728, IMG submission 207602) | Lab enriched peat soil microbial communities from McLean, Ithaca, NY, United States - MB31MN | ecosystem: Environmental > Terrestrial > Soil > Wetlands > Peat | place: USA: New York... | reverse complement strand
AGGGGGATCTTGCCTGCCGGGCGGTCCCAAGGTTGCCGGCGACGGCAGCGACGAGCCTCGCGGTGAAAGAGTGTGAAACCACGCTCGGCATCGATGATCTGCTCACTACCGTACTCTCCCGGGTCCGGTATGTCACCGCACGCAACGGGACGATTGTCTGAACGGTTCGCGGGCCGGTACCGCGATGCCGGCTCTTACCTGTCCTTTTAAGTTAAAAATATATTACAATATGTCCAATAAACATGACAACACGTACCCGGGCAGAAGGGGGCGGGTGTCCGGTTTCTGCCCGGTACAGGGTGATTGATCTGTTCAGCCGGGAATTTGTCCTGAAATACAAGGCGGAGTTCCTTTTTGCCGGGATACTCGTCATATCGGCGTTCCTGAACCTCTGGAACATCTGGAATTCGGGCTTCACGAACACCTTTTACGCGGCCGCTGTAAAGAGCATGCTTGTCAACCCGGCCGCCGGCTTCTTCAACTCCTTTGATCCCGCGGGATTTGTGACCGTGGACAAACCCCCTGTCGGCCTCTGGGTGCAGGCGGCCTTTGCGGCAGTGCTCGGGTTTAAAGGCTGGGTCCTCATCCTTCCGCAGGCCCTTGCGGGGATCGGGTCGGTCGCCCTCATCTATTTCATCGTCGCCCGCCCGTTCGGAAAACCGGCAGGCCTTGTTGCTGCCCTTTCCCTTGCCATCACCCCCATTCTGGTCGCGGTATCCCGCAACGGCACCATGGACACCCAGCTCATCTTCGTCCTCCTTCTCGCGGTCTGGGCCGTCCTCAGGGCAACGCGGGAACGATCCCTCCCCTGGCTCCTGGTCTCTGTTATCCTTGTCGGGATCGGCTTCAACATCAAGATGATCCAGGCGTTTGTCGTGGTCCCCGCAGTCCTCGCGGTCTATTTCCTGGGTACCACTGACTTCACGTTCAGGAAGCGGGTTCTCCACCTCGGAATTGCGGTTCTTGTCCTTCTCGCGGTCTCCCTTTCATGGGCAGTCGCGGTCGATATGGTCCCTGCCAGTGAGCGACCCTATATTGGTGGCAGCGGGGACAACACGGTCCTCGGCCTCATCATCAACTACAACGGGCTCGAGCGACTGGGCCTGGAAAACCGTGGCATGGCATTCATGGGCGATGGTGCGGGAGGGGCGCAGGGGACCGGTACCTTCAGGGACGCGGGGCAGCGGGCTGCAGCCGGCACGAGGGCTGCCAATACAAACCTCTATGCTGATCAGGATGCTGCCCGGGGTGCTGCTGCCGGAGGCATGGCAAACGATGAAGGAGCGCCGGGCCTAACCCGCTTCTTTGGCGAATCGCTTGCCGGCCAGTTCTCCTGGCTCCTCCCCTTCGCCCTGATTGGGCTGCTTGCATGGACGGGAAGACCTGCCACTCTCTCCCTCAAAGGGCTTGAAAAGAGCGGTTTCTTTGCGGAGCGGGGACTTGTCCTCATCGCCATGCTGCTCTGGCTCGTCCCCGGCCTCCTCTTCTTCAGCTATTCGAACGCATTCGGGCATACGTACTACATCGCGACCATTGCTCCGCCTCTTGCCGCCCTTGTCGGGATTGGGGCCATAGCGATGTACAGGGAGTACATGTCAGAAGGATGGAAAGGCTGGATTCTTGTTGGGGCGGTACTTATCACCGGACTCCTCCAGGCCCTCTTTTTGTCGTATGACGCTGTGTGGTCCGGGCCGCTTGTCCCGGTTGTTCTCTTCGGTACCCTCATATGCACAGGGGTTCTTACGTACCTGAAACTTCAGGATACGGCAGGTTTATACGACCGCCGGAAATACATGGCGTTCGTTGCAATCGGTCTTCTCTTTGTCGCCCCCTTTGTCTGGGCCTGCACACCCTTTTTGTATGGTGATACCCAGGGCGTCGCCGGCCCGCAGCAGGCTGGCAGGGTCGGCGCAGGAATGGGGGCTACTGCTTTCATGCCGGGCATGGACCGGGCAGGGTTCGCCCAGAACGCCACCGGACGGGAACGGCTGTACGGGCAGGGAAATACGAGCGTCTTTACCGGCCGGGGGGCATTTGCCCAAGAGGGTCTGGGCGGCGCAGCCGTGAATAGCCAGATGGAAAATTATATTCTCCCCAATACCACCAATGAGACCTGGATCCTCGCGGTCCCGAGCAGCCAGACCGCCGCTGGCCTGATCATCCAGACCGGAAAACCGGTCATGGCGATCGGCGGGTTCTCCGGCAGTGACCGGATCCTGAACCTGACCTCGCTTACTGCCCTTATCCAGGAAGGAAAAGTCCGGTATTTCCTCACCGGGGACATGGGCGGCGGAGGTACTGGAGGCGGTATGAACGCGGGTAACAGCGAAATCTTTGCATGGGTGAGCACCTACTGCACCCCGGTAGACCTGTCAATAGTAAACGGGACGGGAACAAACCTGACGGGCACTGCTGCTCCGGGAGGCCTTACCTCGAATACGCTCTATGATTGCGCCGGGGCGGCAGGCCCCGGGTAATTGGCAGTTGTATGACCTCCCTTGCAGAACGGATAGAAGGGTGCACCCTTTTTACCGTGCTTTCCCGGGAAAAGATTATCGGATTTTTCCTTATCGGGGTATTTTCAACCCTTATCGACGTCGGCCTTTTATACTTTTTCACCACCGGTCTCGGCATATGGTACATCGCAGCAGCGACCGCCTCATACCTGTGCGGGATGGTGGTCAGCTTCTTCTTCAACAAATACCTTAATTTCCATGATCCGGGCCGCAATTATTTTTGGCAGTTTTTCTCGTTTGCTCTTATTTCCCTTATAAGCCCCGGCCTGACACTGGCGATTCTCTCTCTTGCCGTGGAGGTATTCTCCCTTAACTATCTGATCGGCAAGGCCATTGCGGTTGTTGTTGCCTTTGCCTGGAATTATGTCGGGCAGAGCAGGATGACCTTCCATGTGGGTAAACACCGGATAAGCGGCGATCTCAGGGACTACCTGTCCTGACGCCGGGGCTGTACCGGGTGTCGTGATAACTGCAGGCCGCGGCGATGCACTTTTTCACTCAAGCAGGCGCTTGCAGTAGTCCGCGACCGTTTCGAGTGTCTTTGTCCGGGCGTACAACTTGTCGTCCGATTCGATCACCGTCCAGGGCGCGATCTTCGTATTGGTCCGGGCCAGCATCTCGTCAATTGCCTTATTGTACTGGTCCCATTTCTCCCGGTTTCTCCAGTCTTCTTCAGTGATCTTCCACTGCTTAAGCGGGTCGTTTGTACGTTGTTCGAAGCGCCTGAGCTGCTCCTCTCTACTGATCTCGAGCCAGAATTTTATGATCCCCCCTCCGCTGGAATAGATAAAATCCGCTTCCATGTCGTTGATCTCGCGGTACGCCCGCTGCCACTCGTATTTCGTGCAGTAGTTCTCCACGCGCTCCACGAGCACGCGGCCGTACCAGCTCCGGTCGAAGATCGCAATATGGCCGGCCCGGGGATAATTCCTGATAAACCTCCAGAGGTAATGGTGACTCTTTTCCGTTGCGTCGGGAGCGGAGACCGGGATCACATCGTAGCCCCGGGGGTTCATGTACCGCGCAACCCGGGTGATATTGCCTCCCTTTCCTGCCGCATCCCATCCTTCATAGAGGATAATGAGCGGGATTTTGCGCTTGAACAGGAGCGCCTGGTGACGGAGCATCTCTTCCTGAAGACGGTCGAGCGCCGGCTGGCACCCCTCCTTTGTGCAGGTATTTTCGCCCGGCTGCCGGCCATTGCTGCGTTTAACGGGGCGTTTTTCCGGGAGGAGGGGATCGTCATGTTTTATGGTTTTTCCTTTGGCCCGGTTGGCGAGCGTTTTTTCCAGGGTAGCGACAAGGGCCGTGTACATTTTGAGGACTGCATGGTTTTCGTCGGTCGCGTCAAGCACGTGCCATGGTGCGGACTTTGTATCCGTCTTTTCGAGGAGATCGTCGATTACCGGATACGAGGGGTCGTAATGGTGATGGAGCTCCCAGAGTGCAGGGGTCACGAGCCATGCGGTCAGCGGATCTTTTTCCCGTGCCTCAAAACGCCGTTTCTGCTCGGCTTTTTCGATATGCAGGAAAAACTTGATGAGGATTGCCCCGTCATCGGCAAGCTGGCGCTCGAAATTGTTTATCGCGATGATCCGCCCCTTGAGGGACTTGGTCCAGCTGGGTTTCTGCATCTCTGCGGAGATCGCCCTGCTGTACCAGCTCCGGGCAAAGATCGCGATGCGCCCTTTGGGCGGCATCCGGATCCAGAACCGCCACATGAACGGCCGCATCCGCTCGTTGTCCGTTGGCTGCTCGATCGTATGCAGGGTAAACCCCCGTGGATCGAGGGACTGGATTACCATCTTCGTGGACCGGGTGATCCCTGCCGCGTCCCAGCCTTCCATAACGATGACAACCGGTATGTGTGCATCACGCAGGGACCGCTGGAGAACGCCAAGGCGCTCCCTGAGCGGGGCGATCTTCCTGTCAAAAGTCTCGTGGTCGATCCGGTTTTTCGGGCTTATGACGTTTTTGAGCATTGGTTTTCCTCCCTGCCGGTGTATTCCCGTACGATCCGGTCACGGCTATTTTCTTTTTTGGCGAGCCTTCAGATAAAACCCGTGTCGGTACGATACGGGCATCCACAGAACAGGAATGATTTCGGGAGATACCGGGATCAGCAAAAAATTATGATTTGACCGGAAGCCCGTTCTCGCGTGCCACCGCCACGAAGGCGTTGGCAAGGTACCGGGCCTGCTTTTCGGTCATGCCATAAGTGTTGAATTTCCAGATCCGGGTTGCACCCGGGATGAGGCCGAAGATCCCTTTGTCATTCAGCGCGGATGAGAAATAGAACCCCTTCTTCTTGTGGGACCCGGCCACCGTATCAAACGATCCAGTGGTATCTACCCGGGTCAGTGTATGCTTCCGCGGATACTCGGAGAGGATCTTCGTTCCTTCGATGGAGAGCAGCGCATCCATGACGATCCTGTTGTTTGCGAGTTCCCGGTCGAAATGCTTTACCCGTTCCTTTACGTGGGGAAAAGATGCCATCATGCCCACGAGCGTTGCGCCCATAAGCGTGCAGCCCATCAGCTCCGGCTCCTTGATGCCGAACCTCCGTTTTGTCACGTCCCCTTCGATTGCGGTCGTGCGGAAGACGTCTTTTGCCCGCTCGGCGGTGGCAGCAAGGACGCCGGAGGGGGCGGGTGCCGCCATGGACTTGTGGCCCGATCCGACTACGAAATCCACGCCAAGCGCTTTCCCGTCCACCGGCAGGATGCCGACCGTATAGGCGCCATTGCAGAGGACCGGGACGTCGTACTGGTGCGCCACTTTTGCGATGGCGGCGACATCGTGCAGGTTCCCGTACTGGTAGTCCACCTGATCGATCAGGGCAAGGACCGGGGACTTCCCGAACTTCTTCCTGACCTCCTCAATCTTTATTGCGGTCGATTCGGGCGTGACACTATGCCGGTCGTCGGCCGGGATCTCGCAGGCTACCCCCCCTGCCTCCTCGACCGCAAGGAACTCCGTGTAGTGCGAGAGGGACGTCAGGAGCACCGGGTCGCCTTTATTCACATAGGTATGGGCGACTGCCTGGAAACCCCGCCGCGCCCCGGGCATCATCCGGGCCGCGTTCATGTTGAGCCATGCGGCGACCTCCTTATGGAACTCCGCGATCGGTGGCTTTGAAATGCAATCGAGCCGGTTGGGCTTCCGGCAGTTATCGCAGACCGAGTACCCGTCGCCGTACACGATGATCGCCTTGATCGCGTCGCCGGTCAGGCGCCCCCCGGCCTGGATGGGGTCGATGTTGATGAAGATCTCGTTTACCTGCCTCGCCTCGATCCCGCTCCCGCACTTCATTTAGAGCATCTCCTGCTTCAGGGACCCTATCTGCCGTTCGAGGTTTTCGAGCAGGCGGGCTGCCTCTGCCCGCTGCCTCTCGTCCAGTTCGTGGGTCGGTGCCGTCTCGCGCAGGATCATGCGGAGATCGGTGAGCATATAGGTCGCAGAAAAGATCAGGTCTACTGCCCGTTTTGACATGAATCACCTGCCGGTATATTGTACCTTACCCCATTAAGTAACCGCTTTTTTGACGTTACAGGCGGTATACAGAAAAAAATCCGGATTTCCCTCCTTATTTTATAACGTAAAAGCGCATAAAATAGAGATTGGAAAGAAGAAAGATTAACCCCCGGGAGGGTTAGGATGGAGTTTAAAAATAAAGTACTCATCATTGGTTATGGTGCCGTGTCCAAGTGCACGCTCCCCATCCTGCTTCGGCACGTCAATATACCGCTTGAGAATATTACAATTGTCGATTTTAAGGATAAATCCCAGGATCTCAAGGCGTATACGACCCGGGGCCTCCGCTTTTTAAAACGGAAGATCACCCCGGAAAACATTAGTTTGATCCTCTCCGAGGCCCTTGCGGAGGGCGGACTGCTTGTCGATCTTGCCTGGAATATCGACTGCGGAGAGATCATCCAGTGGTGTCACGACCATAACGTGCTGTACGTGAACACATCGGTAGAAGCCTGGGACCCACTCGGTGAGCGCTATACGGCAAGCCCGGTGGAGAAGTCACTGTATTACCGGCAAATGAAACTCCGGGAGCTGACCAAAGGGTGGGAGAACTCCACCACCTGCGTGGTCGACCACGGGGCAAACCCCGGGCTTATCTCGCACATGACAAAACAGGGTCTCGTGGATATAGCCCACAAGATGATCGAGGACGGGCATGCAGAGGACCCGGCCCGGTTTACGCGGCTCATTGCGGAGCAGAAATTCAACGAGCTCGCGATGGAAGTCGGCATCAGGGTCATCCACTGTTCCGAGCGTGACACCCAGATCTCCCGTTCGCCAAAGAAGGTGGACGAGTTTGTCGGGACCTGGTGCATCGAGGGGCTGCTCGAAGAGGGCACTGCCCCGGCAGAGATCGGGTGGGGCACCCACGAGAAGGAACTGCCTCCCAACGCCAATGTCCCGGCTGCTGGCCCCAAGAACGCGATCATGCTCCCCCACATGGGGATCAACACTTGGATCCGGTCCTGGGTCCCCGAACAGGAGATCGTTGGGATGGTGATCCGGCACGGGGAGGCGTTTGGTATCTCCGACCGGTGGACAGTCTGGCGCGACAATAAGGCGATTTACCGGCCGACTGTGAACTACGCGTACATGCCCTGTGACGCGACCATCGCATCGCTGCACGAATTGCGGGGAAGGAACTACGAGCTCCAGCCCAAGATCCGGATCATGAATGACCGGGAGATCTCAACCGGTACCGATATCCTTGGCGCGCTCCTGATGGGCCACCCGTACAATTCCTGGTGGACAGGAAGCATCCTTTCCATCGATGAATCGAGAAAACTGGCCCCCGGCCAAAACGCGACCACGATCCAGGTCGCGCTCGGGGTTGTATCAGCCGTGATGTGGATGATCGAGAACCCGAAAAAGGGCTTCTGCCTTCCCGATGACCTGCCCCATGAGTTTGTCTTAAGTATTGCGAAACCCTACCTTGGTGAATTCTGGTCCGGGCCTTCCGACTGGACGCCGTTGAAAAACCGGACCGTCTATTTCCGGGAGAACCCGGAGAACGACTACGACAGGACCGATGTGTGGCAATTCAAAAACTTCTTATTTGTGCGATGAATCACTCATGTACCAACACTACTGAGGAACGGACGTGAACACGACAGCAGATGCATGCAGGCAGGACGATACGGTTTCCCATATGGACCGCGGAAGTCGTCAGATGTTCCAGAAACTGGCATATAAAGAGGGAACTCCGATTTTTATAATCGACCACGAGAAGATCCGGGAAAACTACCACGAGTTCAAGAAGAATTTTCCCACGATCCAGGTCTATTTCGCGGTCAAGGCAAATTCGAACCCCGAAATTGTAAAAACTCTCCTGGATGTGGGGGCGAGTTTCGATGTTGCCTCCATGCCCGAGTTCATGATCGTGTACAAATTCATAAAACACCTTCCTGACCGGGAACGACAGGACTGGATCTGGGACCGCATCATCTACGCAAACACGATCAAGCCTATCGAGACCTTAGAAGAGCTCAACCAGTACAAGCCGCTCGTGACCTTCGACAACATCGAGGAGCTCAAGAAAATCCGGGCGCACGCCCCGCAGGCCGGCCTTGTCCTGAGACTCCGGGTGCCCAATACCGGGTCCATGGTCGAGCTCTCCTCAAAGTTCGGGGCCGACCCGGGAGAAGCTGTCGACCTGATCGCCGCGGCCTTTGATCTCGGCCTTGTCGTGGAGGGCCTGAGTTTTCACGTGGGCAGCCAGTGCACTAACTTCGAGAACTATGTCGTGGCGCTCCAGTTATCGGCCGACATTATCGCGGAATGCGAGAGCCGGCTCGATAAGAAGATCCGTATCCTCGATATCGGCGGCGGTTTCCCGGTGAGGTACAACCCCGAGGTCAGGTCCATCGAGGAACTGGCGGTAAAACTCAACGCGGAGATCGCCCGCCTCTTCCCGGCCGACATGGAGATCCTTGCCGAGCCTGGCCGGTTTCTGGTTGCCAATGCCTGCACGCTTGTCGCAAAGGTCATCGGGAAGGCGTACCGGGACGGCAAGCCCTGCTATTACATCAACGACGGAGTCTACCACACTTATTCGGGGCAGGTCTTCGACCACTGCACTTACCCGGTGCTCGCGTTCAAAGAGGGGCCAACGCAGATATCGGCGGTCTTCGGGCCGACCTGCGATGCCTTTGACACGATCACCCTCTCTGCCAGCCTGCCGGAGCTGGAGATTGGGGATTTCGTCTACTCGGAAAACATCGGGGCATATTCCCATGCCTCATCCACGCACTTCAACGGATTTCCCCCGGCAAAAGTCGTGCACATCAACAAGTAATTCTTTTTTGGTCATCCGGGCGCTGCCGTCATGAGCGTATAATCTGCCCTGTCGCCAGCGCCGTCCTGCCGCCCCGAAAAACAGTATCCCAAATACGCCCGAATTGAGCCCGGATTGCCATTAAGGGGACCCCGTTTTCCGGCTCCATAGGAAACGATGTCCACGCCCACGGAGAAAACGCCGTATTGCCCCGCTTTTTTAAAACAGGCCAAAATGAAGGCCACTTAAACCTGCAATATAGCGGGCTTCTATGGGCCCCGGTTTTCCGGAGGTGCTGGAGGAGGGGGCAGATGGCCGGAGGGCCGATATGAGGATATTCTCCCGTTAAAAAAAAATCTCTCTCTCACCCGAGCCTGACCGGGCTTGCCGCAGCCGTCTCCGGCTCGACAACGACCGCGGTCCCATATGCAAGCAGTTCGGTCATGTAGCTAATCTCTGAAGAATCGAACTGAACACCGATGACGGCATTTGCACCGAGCTCTTTTGCATGATCCTTCAATCGGCCAAGAGCCTGTGCACGTGACTGGTTCAACAGTTCGGTATACTCATGGATCTCTCCACCGGCAAGCGAGCGCAGGCCGGCGGTGATGTTGCGGCCGAGGCCCCGGCTCCGGACAATCAGGCCCCACGTGAATCCAAGGGTCTTAGTGATCTTATGGCCCGGCAGGTACGGCGTGCTGACAACAATAATCTCATCGCTCAATTAGGTTTCACCTGTCACAGCGATGGGACGGGAAATGACAAAAAGTGATCCATTTGCCAAAAAACTGCTCTGGAGAAAACAGTTTTTCAAATATCCCGTCCCCCACATGCCAGCCCTGCCCCCAAAGGGGGCGAATGCGATGCATCTGTATTACCGGGATGGGGAACATGCGGGCAAATCTGTGAACAGGTAATACGGCATCAATAGCAAACGGGGGATGCCACAAGCGTGCGGGGGCGGCAGCCCGGGAAGAGTGTTTATAATCTATTTTGGAATTTCAACAGAGCAAAAAAAATCAGGAGTGGTATCCTGCCTTTTTTTCACACTGAGACTTTCCGGAAAAGGTAAGCCCCGAAAATGGTCATTGCCGCGGCAAACCCGGCGATCACCGCGGCGCTGATGAGCGGGTTGATCTGCGAGGCCCCGGTGAGGCCATACCGTATTCCCTCCACCCCGTACGTGAGCGGGTCAAGGAGGGTGACCGGTTCGAGCCAGCCGGGAAGGGAGCTGATTGGGAAGAGCGCGCCCGAGAGCCCGAAGAGCGGGAAGACGACAAAGTTCATGATCAGCTGGAAGCCGGTCATGTCCTCCATCCGTGAGGCGATTGCAATCCCGAACGCA
>Ga0326728_10026747_pt1 | contig 10168 bp, 9 predicted proteins | sample MB3enrmetagenome_FD_207602 | JGI IMG/M metagenome (GOLD analysis project Ga0326728, IMG submission 207602) | Lab enriched peat soil microbial communities from McLean, Ithaca, NY, United States - MB31MN | ecosystem: Environmental > Terrestrial > Soil > Wetlands > Peat | place: USA: New York... | reverse complement strand
TTTGCTCTGCATCAAGTGCTCACCTTTTACCGTTCACTGTTTGGCATCCAGAATCCGGAATAAACTTTTTGGTTTTCGCGCGAACCTTTTTCATATATGGTTCGGTACCGGTGAACGAGTCCAGGGGCGAGGGCCGTGGGTCATGATTCGTAGAACGCAAGGCCCTCGCATCGTGAGTCCCTGCAAATGGATCGGGGGTCGTATATGAAGATTTACATCGGGGCCGATCATGCCGGCTGGGTATTGAAGGATCTTGTGGCCTCCGCGTTGAGCGGGGAGGGCATGGAGGTCGTTGACGTCGGGACCAATGGTCCGGATTCGGTCGACTATCCGGTCTATGCGTTTCTGGTCGCGCATGCGGTGGCTGGAGGACAGGCCGAGCGGGGCATCCTGGTGTGTGGCAGCGGGATCGGGATGTGCATGGCGGCCAACAGGGTCCATGGGGTACGGGCCGTACACGGCTGCGAGCCTTTCGGGGCGCGTATGAGCCGCCGCCACAATGACAGCAACGTTTTGTGCCTCGGGTCCCGTTTCACCGGGGTTGACCTTGCCCTTGAGATCGTACGCGAATGGATAGAGCAGCCCTTCGAGGGCGGCCGTCATAAAAGACGCATCGATCTGATCGATAGCCTGGCTAATGAACGATAAGTCGAGTCGAGGGCCGCGGGTTTAAAGCCGGACCCGTGGCGCCCGGCCGGCGAGGAGCAAAAATGACATTCCAGGAACTTATACTTGCGCTCAACAAGTTCTGGTCGGACAGGGGGTGCGTGATTCAGCAGCCTTATGACCTGGAAGTGGGCGCAGGTACTTTCAATCCCGCCACCTTCCTGAGGTCGCTCGGGCCGGAACCCTACAGGGTGGCTTACGTCGAGCCTTCCCGGCGTCCAACCGACGGCCGGTATGGGGAGAACCCGAACCGGCTTCAGCATTACTACCAGTACCAGGTGATTTTGAAGCCTTCCCCCGACGATTCGCAGGGCGTCTACCTGGAGAGCCTCAAAAGCTTCGGGATCGACCCTTTGGACCACGACATCCGGTTTGTCGAAGACGACTGGGAATCGCCAACCCTTGGGGCTTCCGGACTCGGTTGGGAGGTATGGCTCGACGGGATGGAAATAACGCAGTTTACTTATTTTCAGCAGGTCGGCGGCATCGTTTTGAACCCGGTCAGCCTGGAGCTGACTTATGGCCTGGAGAGAATCGCCATGTACCTGCAGGGCGTTAACTCCGTCTATGACCTCATCTGGACCGGCAATGTGACTTACGGTGACGTGCACCACCAGGGAGAGGTGGAGTGGTCCCATTATAATTTCGAAGAGGCGGACGTGGATATGCTGCTCAAACTCTTCGGTATGTATGAGGCCGAATCGCTTCGCATGAACGGGCGCGGCCTGGTCCTGCCGAGCTACGACTACACGCTCAAATGCTCCCACGTGTTCAATCTGCTCGATGCACGAGGGGCGATCAGCGTAACCGAGCGGACCAACTATATAGCCAGGGTCAGGAACATGGCGCGGCTTGTCGCGCATGCCTATGTCGAACAGCGAGAGAAGCTCGGGTTCCCGCTTTTGAAGAAAACCGCGAGTGAGTAAAAAGATACGGGTAAATCGGCATGCGGGCGCTTTTCCCTGCCGCAAATTCACCTGTTGGTCTCTGGAGGCTCAATGGCGCAGGATCTATATATAGAAATCGGGACCGAAGAACTGCCGGCCGGCTACGTCTTGCCGGCCCTGGAATCAATGTCTGAGCGGATGTGCCGGTTTCTGGACGAAAATCGGGTGGGGCGGGGCATGCCCAAGGTCGTCGGCACGCCTCGGCGCCTTGTCTTGAATATACCCGGTGTGGCCTCCAGGCAGCAGCCCGTCAGGACCGAAGTGGTCGGACCGCCCAAATCGGCCGCCTACGACGCGCAGGGCAAACCTACCAGGGCCGCCGAGGGCTTTGCGAAAGGGCAGGGCGTAACCGTAGGGGATCTTTCGATAAAGCAGACGCCCAAGGGTGAATACCTGTGTGTCTTTCGGGAGGAGGCCGGTCTTGCAACACGGGAACTCCTGGAGAAAGTGCTCCCCGATTTCATCGCGAAAACTCCCTTTCCCAAGTCTATGCACTGGTCATCTTATAGCGTGACGTTTGCCAGGCCGATTCAATGGATCGTGGCCCTGCTCGGTGAAGAGGTATTGCAGTGCGTGTACGGACACGTGAGTTCCGGAAAAAAGTCCATGGGACACCGGTTCATGAGCCCTGTGTGGATCGAGGTAAATGACCTGGAGAGCCATCTCGAAAACCTCAGGAAGAACTTTGTCATCGCGGATGTGGCAGAGAGGCGCGAACTCATCAGGAGCGGAGCCCAAAAGGCTGCTGAAGAGGTCGGCGGTAAAATCCTGGCCGACGATGAGCTTCTGGATGAAGTGACGCAGATCGTCGAATTCCCTCAGCCGCTCGTCGGGCAGTTCGAAGACAAGTATCTCGAACTTCCTCCCGAACTTCTGATCACGGTCATAAAGAAACACCAGCGCTACTTTGCGGTAACGGACGCCGCCGGCGCGCTGCTTCCATATTTCGTTACGATTGCCAACATCATTCCAAGGGACTTCGCATTAGTCGCCGCGGGCAACGCAAGGGTGGTGAGGGCGCGGCTCGAGGATGCCCGCTTCTATTACAGGGAAGATCAGAAGGTGCGGCTGATCGATCGGGTCGAGCAGCTCAAGGGGGTCGTTTTCCATTCCAGGATGGGAACCAGCTACGAGAAGATGGTCCGCTTCAGCGAACTTGCTGTGACGCTGGCCCGGCGCGTTGCCCCCGAGAGCGTCCCGGCGGTCGAGCGCTCGGCTTTGCTGTGTAAGGCCGATCTCGTGTCGGGCGTAGTGAGCGAGTTTCCAGAACTCCAGGGAATAATGGGAAAAACTTACGCGCGGCTCCAGGGCGAGTCCGAGGCCGTCTCCAACGCTATCTACGAACACTACCTGCCCAACCGCTCGGGTGGGCAGGTCCCCGAGGGGATTGAAGGCTCCATTTTAAGTATCGCCGATAAGATCGACACCATTGCGGCCTGCTTCGGGGTCGGCCTGCTTCCCACCGGCACCACCGACCCGTTTGCCCTGAGGCGCCAGACGCTCGGTATCATTCGAATCGTGCTTGAAACACCCCTGCGGATTTCATTGGGCGAGTTGATAGACCGGGCGCTTGTGCTGCTTTCGGATAAACTCACCCAACCGGCGCAAAATGTAAAAGGGGATATCCTGGCTTTCTTCGAAGCCCGGCTTCACAATTACCTGGCAAGCCGGTATGGCTTCAGCCCCGATGTGATTGGGGCGGCGCTTTCAGTCGGGATAGACGATCTGCTCGAGGCCGTCGCCAGGACCGAAGCGCTTGCCCGGTTCACCGCAAGGCCCGACTTCGGCGCACTTGCCGCCGCTTTTAAGCGCGTGGCAAACATCATCAAGGCGCCCGAGACTGCGCCCGTCGAGGAGTCTCTTTTTAAAAGCCAGGCGGAGAAGTTCCTCTGGGATGGCCTGATCAAATCCGAATCGGTCGTGAGCGGCTGTCTTGTCCGGTCGGATTTTGCCGGGGCACTCGAGTCGATGGCGCAGCTCAAACCGATGATCGATGCATTTTTCGATTCCGTACTGGTCATGGACAAGGAGGACTCGGTTCGGCGAAACCGGCTTGCGCTGCTCACCCGGACGCGTGCTATTTTCGCCAGGGTTGCGGATTTCGGCAAAATTCCCTAGGAAAGTGGGCTGTAAACTGGAAAAATCAATGATTACAGTGAACGGAAAAGAGTGACGGTACCAGCGTCTTTTCCGCGTGCCGCCTTTCACTCATGACTTGATTTTCCTCTTACCGTCCTTGGAGTGTTCGCCGATGCTTGATAAACGCACGTTGCACATGAAGGTCCAGGAACAGTGCGATTGCTTTGCAACCGTTGAGCCACTGAGGGAAATGGCCGCGCTGGGCAAAGAGCCCGATGCCGAGGAAAGCGCCCTGAAGTGGATTGCCCTGGCAGTACTGCATGGAATCGACAGGAACGCCAAATCGATCTCGCTTCGCCGTTCCGCGGGCGGAGAACTTTCGGTAACGGCAAAATACCGGGAATCAGAACTGCCCAGGCCCCCGGAGCCGGTCGGCCGGAAGATCTTCGATGTTGTAAGGGCAATTACCCATTTGGACGATAAAGGCCGGACGCCGGTTGCCATAGGAATTCGGGACAGCAGCATAGAGATCGAGTTCAATCTCGACCGGGACGGCGGCGCGGAGGAAGTCGTACTCAAATTTCCGGACGATTGAACCCTGTGATCCAGGTCCATATAAAGGGGGCGGGAGATTTTGGAAACAGGGCGCGCCGCCCGGCAACAATTGTGTGAAAAATGGTAGTCGATCGGGCTTGTAGCCCGGTAGGTCGTAGCGTGGGCTTCGATTAGCATTGCGGATAGCCGGTGAATAGTTCTAAAGAAGAGGTGAATGCCATGGGCAAAAACATGGATACCAAGAAAGATGTGAAGAAAAAATCAGCCAAGACCATAAAGGAAAAAAGGGCCGAAAAGAAGTCCAAAAAAGAATCCAAGGGCTAATCGGGTCGCCGGGGATTTTGGGCACCCGCCAAGCGTCGGTTCAACGGTGTTTTTGCCGCGCAGAGCACGAAAGACGTTTTCTCGAATTGTTTCGCCGGTTTTCGTGCTCTGCGCGGTTGTTCTCCGGTATCTGTTCGCTGTGAACACCGGAAGAGCTTGAACTGGAGGCCCACGGGGCCGGCTTCAGCCTGTTTCTCTTCTGAAGTTCAGGCCCCGGGCACTATTGGGCTGTGATCACCATGTTGTAGGTGGTTGCGCCCCCTTCCTTTTCGTTCTGAATGGTAATCTGGAAGACCTGTTTATCCTTCTGAAAATGAATAATTTTCACATTTTCCTGTTCTGCCTGGAAAGCGACCTTCCAACCTTTTGCCTTCATGGTATTCTTGTAAAAATCGGCAATGGCGTCACTGTTCGCATCCACTGTGGCAGTGAGCATGGCACTGGTATCCATGTCCATGGCGTGCTGTATCTTGGAGCCCTGGTAAAGGGGTATGTCCTTGAGCTTTTCCGGGATGTCGATCGCCCCGAGGGCCGAACCGATGCCAAAAAGAACGCAAAACACGCATACAGCCGCCAACCTGAGAATTCGCAAACTCTTTTCCATCTGCATCTCCCTCCTGATTGCAGAAAAATGAAATGTTTAAGCTCCTGCCTTCAATTGCGAAAAAGGTGCGCAACGAGCACAATCCGGTTCGCCGAATAAAAAGGCATGATTCAGGCTGAGTTTCAAGCAAAATAGATAGGAGAAGGCTCCTTTTCCGGCCTGGAGGCGCCGGTCAGTGGTCGGGGGCGCTTTGCGAGCATTCATCTGATGTACGGGCCTGCCGCGGCGGATTTAATTTCTGGAAACTTTCCTGCAATTTGCGGTATTTATGAACACTTGAGATCCAGGGGTTTTTAGCATCAGCCGGACTTGTGGGGGCAATATGACAAAGCGCGTCGCATTCATCTGCACTGCAATTGCTGTCCTGGCCGTTGGGCTCGTGTGCCTGGTCCTTTGGCAGACCGGCGTGATTTCCCGGCAGGCGTGGACCGGGGCGGCCGCCAATCTGCCGCAGGCAAAACCGTGCGTGCCGGGGCAGGATGATCCCGGCGGGAAGGCCGCCCTTGAACTAAGGCAGCTTCCTGCGCCGGAGGAAGGGAAAAAGGCCCTGGGACCGGGCGACCAAACCGCGCAGGCGCCCCAGCCGGATGGGGCTCCAGCGACCCGGGAGGGGCCGGTCCCGGCATCTGAGCTTAAGGGGCCGTCTCAACCAGGGCCTGAGGCCGAAAAACCGGTTGTACAGCCGCAAAGCGCGGAGAGCGCGGCGCCGGGTGGAAAAGACAATCATCCGGGCGGCCGGAGCGCCTATCGGCCCGTTGTGATCAGGTTCGGGTTCGATCCTGGGCGGGACCAGGAAATGAATGTCGCCATCGTGCACGCCGGCGACACAGTAGGGGTTAAAGTGCGGCCGGGCGGGCAGGCGGGTTGCAAACTATACCTCACTTTCGGTTCTTCGGGCACTGTAGAGACAAAGGCCTACCGGGAGTGGAGCACCGGGTCTCGACGGGCGCCTTGCGCACCCATCAGGGACGGCAGCCGGATACCCTTGACCGGGGGGATTGACGATTCAGGCCCGGGTGTGCCGGGCAGGCTTAATACAAAGGAGGGCTCCGTTTTGAAGGTTGGGGCCGATTGCTCCGGGTACCGGCGGGAGCGTTTTACCATGGATGATCGGGGCCTCTACGAGATAGAGATGAGGATCTATCCGGGAAACAGGTGGAACATAAGGCCGAAGAGTCTTTTGTGATTTGAGCCGGGTGTTTGCTGTGTGCCTTTGGGACTTTTTCGATGCAAAAGATTGTGGGCGGAAACCAGAGAAAGAGGAGGAAGGAAGATGATCTGCGGCCGCAGCCGGTCTGCCGGCTGGAGGGGGAAAATAGGGTTGTTGGCGACGACGGCCGCTGCAGTGCTCTGGGGGGCCTGCGCATTCGCGGGAATCAATGAGGACTTGAGCGCGGCGGCAATACGAGGCGATCTGTCTGCGGTGCGTCAACTCATCGGCAAGGGGGCCAAGGTCAATATCATGGACAAGTCCGGCTGGACCCCCCTGATGCTTGCCTCTCAGGGCGGCAAGGTCGAGGTCGTGGAGTTGTTGCTTGACAGGGGCGCCGATGTCAATGCCGTGAACGGCAATGGTATAAACGCGCTTATGATTGCGTCCCAGGATGGCAGGGTCGAGGTTGTCAGGGCGCTCCTTGGTAAGGGGGCCAAGGTCAACGAGACCAACAGGGACGACTGGACTGCGTTGATGACCGCTTCCTGGAACGGCCACCGGGTTGTCGTGGAGGCGCTGATCGCCGCCGGGGCCAATGTCAACGCGAGGAACGACAACGACGGGGCAACGGCTTTGACGCTTGCCGCCGTGAAGGAAAGCGGCGGTGTGGTGGAGGCGCTGCTCGCCGGGGGCGCCGATGTCAACGCCAAAGACAAGGAAGGTGCGACGGCCCTGACGCTTGCATCGCGCTATGACCACCGCGATGCGGTGCGGGCGCTGCTCGCGCGCAGTGATGTCGAAGTCAATGCCAAAGACGATACGGGCGCAAGCGCCCTGATCCTTGCGGCCCGGTATGGCCGCCTGGAGATCGTGGAGGCGCTTCTGGGCAGGGGGGCCGATGTCAATGCCCGGACGAAAATCGGCGGGACTCCGTTGCTTTTTGCCTGCATGAAAAGCCATGTGGCGGCCGTCCATGCGCTGCTTGCCGGGGGCGCCGATGTCAATGCCGCGGCCGACGACGGCGAAACCCCGTTGATGGTGGCATCCCAGAACAGCAACCGGGAGGTGGTGCAGGTGCTTCTCGACAGCGGGGCCAAGGTTGCCGTGGCCAACAGGGACGGCTACACGGCTCTTATGATCGCCGCCCAGGATGGGCATCCGGAGATCGTTGAAACGCTCCTGGCCAAAGGGGCCGATGTGGACACCAGGGAAAAGGAGGGCATAAGCGCGCTCATGCTTGCCGCCCAGAACGGCCACCGGGACGTCGTTAAGGCGCTTCTCGACAAGGGGGCCGATGCCAACGCCAAGAGAAATGACTACCGGACCGCGTTGATGGCTGCTTGCTGGAATGACGACCGCGAGATCGTGGAGGCGCTTGTCGAAAAGGGCGCCGATATCAACGCCAGGGCCAATGATGGGGAAACCGCCCTCATGATCGCTTCGGGTTCGGGAAACCACGACGTCGTGCAGGCGCTGCTCGCAAATGGGGCACAGATCAATGCCAGGATGAATGAAGGCTTCACGGCGTTGATGGTCGCTTCCATGCTTGGCAACCGGGATGTCGTGCGGGTGCTGCTGGGAAAGGGGGGCGAGGTCAATGCCGGAAAGGACGACGGTCAAACCCCGTTGATGCTTGCCTGCCCGGACGGCCACCTGGAAGTCGTGGAGACGCTGATTGCCGCCGGGGCAAACGTAAATGTCAGGGACAAAGACGGCGTAACGGCCCTTATGCTTGCCTCCCGCAACGGCCGCAGGGACATTGTGCAGGTGCTGCTTGACAAAGGGGCCGAGGTCAATGCCAAAGACAAGGATGGATCGGCAGCCCTGCCGCTTGCCGCCCGCTACGGCCAGCGGCCTGTCGTGCAACTGCTGCTCGACAGGAAAGCCGATGTAAACATCAAAGACAACGACGGCGTAACGGCCCTCATGCTGGCCTCCAAAGACGGCTATCGGGAGGTGGTGCAACTGCTGATCGCCCGGAAGGCCGATGTACTGGCCAAAGACAAAAACGGTCTGACCGCTTTGAAGCTTGCCTCCCAGGGCAACCACTACGACGTCTGGAAGCTCCTGGTCAAGGCCGGGGGGAGAAAAATCCGGTGAACGGGCTGAGGCGGTTTCGCCGACGATCGGCGCAGGAATCGGTGACACAGGGACAAGAGGCGGCTAAGGGGAAAACACTCACCCCTTCACTGCGTCACTGCTTTGCCTTGCGCTGCCGTGCCCGTTTTCCGGATGCAGCGGCGCGTAGAGGTAGCCCAAACCGCGAACGGTCTTTATCCGGTCAGCCCCGCTGAAATGCGGTCCCAGCTTTTTTCGAAGATTGCTTATGTGCACGTCCGCACTGCGGTCGTATAGTCCGATGGGCCGCCCGAGCGCCTCCATGGCTATCTCCTCCCGTGACACAATCCGGCCGGGGGCACTCAAGAGCAATTCGAGGATTTCGAATTCACAGGCCGTGAGCTTTATCGGCCTTCCCTGGCGGAACGCCATGCGCACGTTTCGATCAATTTCAATGTCATCAACCGCACTTTTGGCCGGCTGTGCCTCTTTCTGCGCTGTCTCGGGCACAATCCGCCGAAATATGCTGCGAATGCGCGCCGACAACTCGCGGGGGTTGAAGGGCTTGGGCAGATAATCGTCCGCGCCGAGCTCAAGGCCCCTGATGCGCTCCATCTCATCGCCGCGCGCGGAAATGATAACCACGGGCACCTTCGATTTTGACCGGAGCCGGTGCAAGACCTCGAAACCGCTCATGTCAGGCATGGCTCGATCCAGCACAACCAGGGCGTATTCCGCTGAAAGAGCATGCACAAGGCCTTCTTCCCCTTTGTGAACGACAGTGACGCTGAATCCCTGGGCCTGCAGGAACTCCTGCAGCAATCCACATAACGTAATATCGTCGTCAACGATTAGAATACTCTGCATTGCGCACCCTTGGGCAATTCACTTGAAACCCCGGCGGGGCCCGCCCCGCCGGCCGTCGATCTGAGTCGGTTCCTGCACGAAGAGCGCAAAAAAGTTCTGCATGGCGATCTGTTTCGGATGCCGGGGACAGACAGATTGTTGCCGGATACCCGGCAAAACCGAGTGTCCACGGACAGCAGGCATCGGGCACGGACCCCGGGACCCGTGGCGTTGCTGCTTTGCTCTTCGCGGTTGACTCCCGCACTGCGCGCGCGGCGAAGGCCGCTGCCGTCAAAAGCCTTACTTCCCGGCGGCAGGAGGAGGCAACTCGGGTTTTGGGAGCTCCTGCGTCATGTCCAGCTTCAGGTCCGGGAGGCTGTAACGGTACACAACCGGCCCGGCCATGGCGTAGAGGTGATCGCCGCCGGTCCAAAGACCCTGCGGCGGCCCCGGCATCGGCGGATGATGCGGACATTCCCCCGCATGCGTCTTCCCGGGCAGGTCCTTTATCGGCGGATGATCGCGAGGCGGGAGGGGAAGGTCAGGCAGCTCCACTGTGTTGAGAAGTTTCATGCTCGAGAGTTCATACTGAAAGATCTTGCCGGCCGCCATGATATAGAGGTTGCGCTGGTCCCCGCAGATGCCCGAGATGCCCATCTTGGGGTTGAAGGGCGGCGGCGGGGGCTGCGTCTCGTTTCCTTGAGCGGCGAAAACGGCCATGTTTACACAGAAAGCCAACATCAGAGCGATGGCGGTCAAAACTTTGCCTATGTTCATTATGGGTGCCTCCTTGTATAAGGCGTAATCCTTACCGTTTCGGATCTCGTAGCCGGCCGGATTTTTCGATGCCGACCGGACCGGGTTTGAGCGATTTTCTTCATTCACCTCCTTCCGAAAAGTTTCCACTTCGAAGGTGAAAAATAATTTAGGCAGCGA
>Ga0326728_10026745_pt1 | contig 10169 bp, 5 predicted proteins | sample MB3enrmetagenome_FD_207602 | JGI IMG/M metagenome (GOLD analysis project Ga0326728, IMG submission 207602) | Lab enriched peat soil microbial communities from McLean, Ithaca, NY, United States - MB31MN | ecosystem: Environmental > Terrestrial > Soil > Wetlands > Peat | place: USA: New York... | reverse complement strand
TTCGCCGTAGAGAACTCCCGAGGGATCTGAACCGGTAACGATCCATGTTTTACCAATCTGCCGGATAAGAAACGCTTCCTGGGCCTGCGGCCAGAACTCAGGCAGATCGAAGTTTGCGAGTTCCGGGGCGTTGCGCATCGCGACCAGCACGCGCGCACCTGCCGGCGCCGTCCTCAATTCCGCAAGCGCGGCGCGAAGTTTCTGCACGCCATAAAGCTCGCGCTCTGACGCGCCCTTCGCAGTAACCACGGTGATGGCGCACGCCGAAGCGCACCAGGCAAGCGCCAGCAGCGTAACGCAAAATAAGCACGCAATACGGTTTGAACCAAGCCTCATGGTTTCGACCCTACGCCTTTTGAAACAGCACCGCCATATACGGCTTGCCGGTCAGCGTGATCTTGCTTTTGCCGCTGAAGGTTCCGGGCAGTGGCGATTCCGTCATTGCCCACGGATCAATCATCGTCGCCTTGAACTCCACCTTTTCCGGCAGTGGAAACTCGTACTCGCCCACGCAGTGATAGTCGAAATAGTAAAGAATCACCGCGCCGGGATTTCCGGAATTCAGGTAATACGGATTCTCCGCCGCCATCAGGCCCGTGGTGCCTGTTTTCTCCAGCAGCTTGCGCAGGAACGTGATGCGCGCGGCGCTGGTTCCATGCAGTTCGCCCGCATCGGACCAGACTGGACTCGAGTCCGTCACCATATACGTTTCCCCATGGGTCGCGTACACGCCGAACACCGTGGCGCGCCAGAAGCGGTGCGTCATCTCCTCCGGCGAAAGATTGCCCCAGCGTCGCGAAATGTTGCCTTCGTACTGAATCTCGTCGTAGATGATCGGCTTGTTCCAGGCCGCCATCCGCTCCGGCGATTTTTCAAAGTCGTATTCCTGCAAGCTGGCGTGCGTGCACCATGGCTTGGAGTGGTCGTACACCACGCGGCTGTGATGAATTGACCGCAATCGGCTGTGCGGATCAGCCTCCTGCACGATGCGGAAGAATCGGTCCCAATCGGTCATCGATTTGGAGCGCACCAGGTCGTATTCGTTGGCAATGGACCACCACACGTTCCGGTATGCGGAAAGCCGGGCCACCGCATAGCGCAGATAGCGGTCGTCCGCTTCCTGCCCCATGGCTTTGAATCCCCATGCATCGTAGGGATGAAACAGAATCACATCCGCCTCGATGCCGGCCGCCATCAAATCCTGAATGCGCGCCTCAAAATGCTCAAAGTACTCCGGATTGAACCGCGCCAGATCGAATTTCTCCTGACTGCTTCCGTTGTCCGCGAGATTCTCCGCGCCCGGTGGCTGCGCCTCGCCAATTCTTTCGAATGGCATGGCCACCGGCTGCAGTTTTCCCAGTGGCTTGGGCAGCAGGCAGATACGCACCTTGTTGAATCCAGCATTTTTCAGGTTCTTGAGTGTCTCGTCGCCGTAAGGCGCGCCGATAAAACCATACGAGTAACAGGTAGTTCCGAACGGGAAGTACGGCGTTGCGTCGGCATATTGAAAGTGGAACTGGTGCGCCGTCCCCACCGGGCCGCGATTGCCTGCCGCCGGTGCAACACACTCGAAGCCGCCGGTGAGGGCGGCAAGCTCACTCACGTTGCTAGCGGTCTCAAAGCTCCAGCGCCCCACGGTGTCCGGCGAAAATCGCACTTTGTAGACACCGCTGCCGTCATAAAATCCCGCTGCGTCCACGCTCCGGTGGCCCAGCGTAAATCGCGCGCCAAACTGAACATCCACAAAGGGATTCCCAGCCGAAGGTCCCTGCGCTTTGACTTCAAAAACGCCCCACTGTTCAACTTTGTCGTTTATGGGCTTATCGTTCCCGGGGCTTGCCGGCGCAGCCGAGGCGCTGGAAACAAATCCGGTCACCACTGCTCCGGCCCCCATTTTCATTAGATCTCTGCGATCCATTGCTCCTCACTTTCCCGACGGCTCAGGGTCACCAGTTCCTTCCCACTCCTTGTGCCCCAGTCCGCGGCCAACCGCACCCATCACCAGGCAAAGCCTGTTCTACACAGCTTCCACCATCGTGTCAAACCAAATCTAAAAAATGAAAATTATTGCGCGCAACGGTCCAAACAGCGTATAAATTGCAAGAACACGCTAAACACCGTCTCAAAGTAAAGGTGCGGCCCTTCGATGAAAGGCAAGACAGAGCTCTCCTCCACGCAACGCAAGACCACGCGTCGGCGCATTCCCAAATGGGCCCTTCACTCCAGCGACTCGGCAGCCAACGAGCAGTATTACCTGCGTTCCATCGGCCGCGCGCTTGAGGTTCTCGACTGCTTCGACGGCAAAGCGCCGCTGGCGCTCAAGGAAATCGGCATCTCGACCGGCCTTCCCGAGTCCACGCTGTTCCGCGTCCTGCTCACGCTGGAAAAGCACGGCTACCTGAAGCAGGCGGTGGACGGAACCTACCAACTCGCGCCCAAGCTCCGTTTTGGCTGGCTCATTGAGCAGGCCAATGCGCTGCGCGACAGGGTGCGCCCCGAATTGGAGCGGCTCACGCGGCGCTTTAATGAAACCGCCAGCATGGCCTACCTTTACGACGATCGCATCCACGTCCTCGATTCCATCGAAACCTTTCATGAGATCCGCATCTCCAATCGCATCGGCCGCGTCCTGCCGCCGCATTGCAGCGCGCTGGGCAAGGCCATCACCGCGTTTCAAGACCGTGGCCTGGCCGAACAAATCGTTGAGGTCTACGGCCTCTCGCGTCGCACTGAGTTCACCATCACGGATCGCGCGCGCCTGTTCGATGAATTCGCCCAGATTCGCTCCACCGGTGTCGCCTGCGATCGTCAGGAATCGATCCTTGGCGGCATCTGCTATAGCGCCGCACTTCGTCCCGCCGAAGGTCCAGTGGTCGCAGCCATCAGCCTCTCCACGCCCATGGTCCGCATGACTCCCGAGCGCGAAGAAGAGACCCGCAAGGCCGTGCTCGAGGCTGCCGTGCGAGCCTCGCAACTCTGAATTCCGCTTACAGAAGCGGCTGAAAATTAGCGGTAGTAATTTCCACGGCGCCTTTACAATTGGCCGCTTTTCCCTCCTTCCGCTCTCAAGACAATCCTTGGCGCCCTGCCCGCATGACCCTTTTCCCATGCCGTCGCGGTCCATGACTTTCGCCCATTCCGTTCTCCCGGGAACAAGCTGGCAAGGGCGATTGATCGCAATTCCTACGCGGATCGAACGACGCGTGAAATCGGAAAATTGCGTTCCGACCTGCGGAATTAGCCAGCCTATTCGGACGGAGTTTCCAAGGCGATTCCCCGTATTTCAGGCAATTTACGGATTCAACGACTTTAACTTTCAAAAAGCGTTGTTAGTTCTCCGATTCTTCTTGACACTCGTATCCCCACCTCATTACCTTGCTGATTGTTCCAGTAAGCGTTAACTACCAGCATGACAAGACAGTTTCAAAACAAAGGGGCTCCGCATGAAGCGTTCTCTGGTGATCGATTTCCCTGTCGCTTCACTGGCCGCTTTTCCGCGTGCCGGGATACGCGCGACGCACGATTGATCTCTGGGAATTCAAGTTCATCGGCCCTTAAATAACCGCAACAGTGAATAGGAGGCATCTAGTGAAGCGCTTTGTATTGTTTCTTCTCGTTCTGGCGGGATCGTACGCCTACGCGCAGGACCAACGCGGCTCGATCACCGGACAAGTGACGGACCCGACCGGGGCCGACATATCGAACGCCGCCGTTACGGTGACCAGCACCGACACCGGCGCGATCACTCATGTGAATTCGACCCAGGAAGGCTATTACACGGTTCCCGGCCTTTTGCCCGGCGGATATACCGTGAAGGTAAATGCCCCGGGATTCAAGTCCTTTGAACGGGAGGGCATCACGCTCCAGACGCAGCAGAACCTGACTATTAACGTCAAACTCGAGATCGGTGCGACCTCCGAGCAGGTGACGGTCAACGAAGCGCCTCCGCTCATCGACACAGCCGACGCCTCAGTCGGCCAGGTGCTCACTACCGAGCAAGTCGAGGACCTGCCCACCAACGGTGGCACTCCTCTCGGCTTCGCCCGCATTGAATACGGCACGGTCGTCAAGGCCAAGCATGCGCTGGGCGGCGCTACCCCCATCAGCAACAGCACGGTCGACGACTTCTCGCTGGGCGGCGGTAACTCATCGTCGAACGAACTCCTGCTCAACGGCGTCCCGAACATGCAGGATAGTGGCCGTACCGCCGGCTACAGCCCACAACTCGACTCGGTGAACGAGATTCGCGTGGACGTCTTCGGCGCCAATGTACAGTACGGCGACACCTCGGGAGGAACCGTCAACATCAGCACCAAGAGCGGCACCAATCAGTTCCACGGAACGGGAAGCTGGAGATACGAGGAAGTCGGGTGCTCGAACCTCGACGGAAAGTACGTCAGCCGAGCTGCCAACGACTGCACCTGGATGACGGCGCTTCCTTATTCACAAGCCGTCGGAGGCTCCACTACGCCGGGCAGCCACACCAACCAATTCGGCGGCACCATCGGCGGCCCGATTTGGATCCCCAAAGTCTTCAATGGCCGCAATAAGCTCTTCTTTTTCTACGCGTACGAGACGTATCGTGGCCAGCCCCCGGCGGCAACGACCATCACCAGCGTGCCCACCGCCGCAGAACGCGCCGGCGACTTTGCTCCGCTTCTCGCGCTCAACAGTTCTACAAAAACCTACAACCTCTATAACCCGTACACGGCTACGGGCACGCAAACCAACTACACAAGAACGGCCATTCCCAGCAATTGCCTGGGACCAGCCGCCACCGCATATTCCGCCAGCGATTGCCCTACCAATGCCGGACTCTCATTGAGCCCCATCGCCCTGGCGTATCTCGCCATGGTTCCGTTGCCCAATTACAGCGGTGCGACGACCACCGCGGACGGCGAGAACAACTACTTCACGTTCACGCCGACAATCCAGGACTACCGCTCGCACATGGGCCGCGTCGACTACAACATCAGCTCCAGGGACAAGATCTACGGCACGGCGCAGCGCAGCCGCTATCTGAATCAAGCCAGCAACTACTTCCATGACGCGCTGAGCGGCACAGCCTCCGATCAGATCATGGCCGGTGGCCAGATCGACGAGATTCACACCTTCTCGCCCACGCTGTTTTCCGATGTGCGCGGCAGTGTCACGCGTTACGACAACAGCAGCATTCTATCCAGCACGGGCATCAGCCCCACAACTCTTGGCTTCCCTGGGTACCTCGCCCAGAACGCCACCACGCTCGCCATTCCGCGTGTCGCCTTTACCGACCAGACCAGCCCGCAAAGCTGGAGCGCGCAGCCCGGGTCCATTGAGAATTTCGATACGGTGCAACTGCTAGCTACGGTAACGAAGATTTACAAGGCGCACACCTTCGTCGGTGGCACCGACCTCCGCGCCTACAAGTACTCCGCTCTCACGCCAAGCTATGCCGATGGAAACTTCACCTTTACCAACGCGAAGGGGAATCCTGTGGCGGGAAGCAATAGCTCGAATCCCGCCTACTTCGGCAGTGCCTGGGCGCTTATGATGCTGGGCATTCCCCAGGGCGGCGAAGAAGACATCGGCGTGCCCTTCCAGTACAACAGCTTCCTGAATGCCTTCTTTGTGCAAGACGACTGGAAGGTAAAGCGCAACTTGACGGTAAGCATCGGCATCCGGCTCGAGCACGAGCTTCCCGTCAACGAGAGCCAGAATCGGATTACCAACGGCTTCAGCACCACGGCAACCAACGAAGTGACAGCGGCTGCCGAGTCCAACTACGCAGCGCATCCCAGCACATTGCTGTCATCGTCCGCGTTCATGCCCGTGGGCGGCGCCACTTATGCCACTTCGAGCAACCGCTATCCCTATCAACTTCCGCCCGTCTATTACAGCCCGCGGCTGGGCATCACCTGGTCGCCCGACTTCACGAAGGGCAAGGGCGTGGTCCGCGTCGGGTTCGGCATCTACGACAATCCGTACAACGACTACAACACCAGCCAGACCTACGGCTATTCGGCCACAACCGCATACGTTGCGTCGAGTAACACCGGTATCACCAACAATACCTGGGCCGATCCGTTCCCAACCTCCTCAAGCGCCGCGGCTCCGAACCCCATCCAGCAGCCAACTGGCAATGCGCTGGGCGTAAATGCCAACCTCGGCGCCAAGATGGTGTACTACTCACCAACAATCAAGGTGCCGTACGCAGAGCGCACCAGCGTCGACATTCAGTACCAGATCAGAAACACCATCCTCGTCGAAGTGGGATACATCAACAACCACCAGGTGCACCTCTCGTACAGCAACACGGTCGACGCGATACCATTGCTGCCCTATCTGAGCCATTCCATATACTTCGACATTCCTTCGAACAACCTGTTGACTGGAACGACGTTCAAGAGCGGCGGCCCGGCGACCACAGACATTACCAATCCGTTCAAGAGCCTTACAGGAATGACGGGGAGCTACTCAACCAGCAGCACCCTTCACGCCTATCAGTACCTGCAGACGTTCCCGGAGTTCAATTCCAGCTCGGTTACCGAACAGTTGATTCCCGGTTCCGAGTCAACGTACAACGCGCTCAATGCGCGCGTCGCCAAGCTGATGGGCCATGGTCTCACGATCAATGGCGTCTTCGAGTGGTCGCGGCTGCTGGGCACATTCAACCAGCTCAACCCCGGCGGTCCACTTAACTACGGGGAAACTACGTCCGATTATCCGTTCCACCTCGCCGGCTATGGGACCTATCAAATCCCGGTTGGCCGCGGACGCCAGTTCTGGTCCAACGACAATCGCATCATCGACGAGGTCGTTGGCGGATGGCAGATCTCGGCCATCTACCAGTTCCTCTCCGGCACGCCGATGTCGTGGGGCAATGCCATCTACGCCGGATCAGGCTGGAAGGATTTCGCCAATCAGCAGCACAATAAGGGCGATGTGGTTGGCGGGCATCCGGTTTTCAACACCGCCGCGTTCAATACACAGACCTGCTTTAACGGCGGATCAAGCTGCCAAAACGACCCGACAATCGCGGGTTACAACCCCCAGGTTCAGCCCGGCACGTACAATTTCCGCACCTTCCCGCAATACCTGTTGCGCCAGGACTACACCAGCAACTGGGATGCAAATGTGCAGAAGGACATCAAGGGCCGGGAGAATACCGATCTTCAACTGCGTCTTGATTGTTTCAACCTGCTCAACAGGCCGCAGTACAACACACCGAACGTCAGCCCGACTTCCAGCTTGTTTGGCACGGTGACCGGTGTTTACAGCGGCACAACTTCCCGCCAGTTCCAGGTGGGTGCGCACATTTCGTTCTAACGATCTACGGGCTTAAACCCAAGCGGGGGATGCTTAACGCATCCCCCGTCCTTTTTTCCCGTCAAATGCTTCGCGCTATTCAAACCGGTACAGCGTAACCTTCTCCGTCCGCACCTGCCGCGAATCGAACCTCCATTGCTCTCCCTGGTCGTCCTCATCGCCATTCAGGCGGCGTCCCGCAATCCACTTGCCATCCTCGAAACTGCCTTCCTCCACCGCGCCGATTCCCACCTGCGGCCCCGAATTGGTAGAGATCGTGACGCGAAATCCCTTGCCCACGCCGAGAAAGCCATCCTTCCCATCGCCCATGATCAGCCCGAAGCCGCTCTCTGCCTGGCCGCCGAAAATGCTATCCAGGCTCACGCGCAGCGTAATCCCGTTCATGGTGAAGTTTACCGAGGGGCGGTCGTGATCCAGCACAAAACCGTGCACGTCGCCGGCGCTTTGGTGCTCCAGCAGCAGCGGTGCCAGCGCCGCAATTGCCTTGTAGCTCTCGCCCAGGGGATCTGCGTCGCCGGCTTCCGATTCAATGCCGAATGGCGCGAATCCGAATCCCGCCTCCTCGCCCAGTGCATAAAACACGTTGGCCGCGCCCGCCGCGCCGCCGCGCGTCTCCGGAATCAGCAGCGGATTCCCGTCGCGATGGTAGCGCCTGCACCACTCCACGAAATTGGGCTGGTAGATGTCCGGCGAGTACACATCCAGTCCCGGTCCCGCGGCTTTCCACACGTCAAGCACGCGCGGCTCCGGGCCTCCGCTGGGATATTCCCCCGGCAGCTCGTTGTCTTTCATGAGCCACGTGTTCACATACATGGGAATGTCGTATTCCGCCTTGCCGTGCGCCGCCACGCCGTGGATAAACCGCGCATACTGCCACGCCATGAAGATCTCGTCGGCCCGCTCGCCCTCGCCGAATACCTCGGTCCACGTGCCCGTGCTTTTGGCGCCGTTCGAATTCCACAGATCCCGCAGCTCCGGAACCAACTCCTCGCGATGCGCCGCCAGGTACGCGGTCAGTTGCGGGGGAACTGCTCCGGCAAACGCCTGGTTTGCTGCCTCCGAGCGGTCGCGCGTGTCGCCCAGCACGCCCACCTCGTTTTCCACCTGTATCATCAACACCGTGTGCTCGGTCCCGTCAACTTCTCTGATGTGATGCATCAGCGCCGCGAAGGCGCGAGCATCCGCCTCTGCGGTCGCTGCGCACAACGGGCTCAGAATCTCTACCTCGTTCCCATGCTCCACCACGCGCGCGAATCGCCGCGTATCCTGCTTCACCCACACCGGCGCGTAGCTCGACTTTCCGTTCTTCCATGTCGCCAGCCACAGAAACACGATGCGCTCGTGCGCCTGCCGCGCCTGGCCAATGAGCCCGTCGACAAGCGTGAAATCGAATTTGCCCTCTGCCGGCTCAATCAGCTCCCAGCTCAGCGGCGTCAACACGGTGTTCAGCCCCATCGCCGCCAGCTTCGGCCAAATCGGCTTCATATATTCGAGATTCGAAGACGACGAGTTGTGCAGCTCGCCGGAAAGCATCAAAAATGGCTTGCCGTCGACGATTAGCTGCGTGGCCGCGCCGCGTTTTTCCAGATGCGGCGCATGCGTGGGCCCGCCGCGCATTTCCGGGTGTGGCGCAGCGTTCTGTTGCGCGGCCAGCCATGCGGTTCCCGCGCCAAGGCACAAAAGCAATCCCAGCAAATTACGGTTTTTCATAACGGCAGGAGTGTAGCACGCGCCGCCTGTCCTTCAGCTGCGGAATGCCGGCGCGGCTGGCGCCGTCTGGCAACCCGGCCGTAACACGATGCACCTTCGCGGCGGCAGCGTCGCTCGAGCGCGTGCTCGCGGAAAGTTATCCTCACGCTGCCTGGAAGTCTCTGGAATTGAAACCGCTGCCCGCCAAGCGCCGTGCCCGCGTCAGCGATCTGGCTCTGGCTCTGGCTTCTGGTTCCCTCGTTCCCTTGTTCCCCCGGTCCCAGTCTCTAGAACCGGTACACCACGCCGATCGTAGCGCGCGCGTTCCAGGTCAGGTGCGTCGAGTAAGCGAGCTGCGCCGTATTGTTGGCCAGTGAGAACGATGCTCCGACGCGGTCGCCGGCAAGCCGCACAGCCAAATTGTGGAACAGGTCGTAGGTCAAGCCCCCGCCAAAGCCGCCAGCAAAGGCGAGATTGGGAGTCATGCCCTCGCCGCCGGTATGCTCTACGCCCAGTTCCCCGAATACCTCACCGCTGAGGTTTCCGTAGAGGTTAGCGTGGACTCCCGGCGCGACCATGAACGAGTAGATCGAGGGGTGGCCGGGACTCGGCAGGTTGGCGTGGCCTGTCCCCACCGTGTAGTAGTCGCCCGATGCGGCGAGCTGAAAATATTTTCCCCAATCGCGCGCCACTGACACCTTTCCGCCCAGCAATCCGCTGTACGACTCGGTGGCCTGACTGAAGCGGGTATAAGCAGCACCCGCGTATACCTCGTACTTGTAAGGTGCGGCCTGTCCGGGACCTGGCGCTGCCTCTGGGTTTACCTGACCAGCGGCTGCCAGGGGCGCAAGCGCCACCGCAACCATGGCCGAAATTCGAAATAGGATCGTCCTGTTCAACTTGAAACTCTCCTCAAACGCTACGGCGTTCAAACAAACCTGTCGCCGCCGGGTTTCGAACCGCGGCAGGCATCTTCCGGCGGGTTTCCGGTACCCTCCTAGACTATCCTTTCCCCCCGCCTTTCACGAAGCCCGTCAAGCCGAGAGATGCCCCCCGGCCGGCCCTGAAAGCCCTATTCCCTCCGACCTTTCTCCTTGGGACGGCCGCTGTGCCGGAAAGATAGCACGAGCCCCACCGCGGGCGCGGATCAGGCGTTTCCCAGATACCAGGGA
>Ga0326728_10026744_pt1 | contig 10170 bp, 10 predicted proteins | sample MB3enrmetagenome_FD_207602 | JGI IMG/M metagenome (GOLD analysis project Ga0326728, IMG submission 207602) | Lab enriched peat soil microbial communities from McLean, Ithaca, NY, United States - MB31MN | ecosystem: Environmental > Terrestrial > Soil > Wetlands > Peat | place: USA: New York... | reverse complement strand
CGCAAGGCCAGTTGGCGGCTTCCGATCTGGCCCTTTCGCAAGCCAAATTCGCCCTCGAACAGGCGGAAGACGCCCTGCGCCACCAAATCGGCATCGATCTCGATCCCGACCTCCGCCGCATCCCCATTGAACTCACCGAGCCGGTGGACATCTCGACCGCCGGCATGGATCTCGATCCCGAACACGAAGTGCAGAAGGCGCTGGCCAACAATCCCAACGTGAAAGGCGCCATCCAGGCGCTCGATATCGACGATCTCGGCATCCGGAGCGCCCACAACGGCCTGTTGCCCAACCTGAGTTTCACCGCCTCTTACGCCGGCGCCGGGCAGGGCGGAATTTATACTTCGAGCGGCGCCGCGCTACTCGGCGGCGGTACGCCAATTGTCGTCCCCGGTGGGTTGTCCGACGCTCTTAGCCAGATGTTCGGCCTGAACAACCCCACTTATATGGGAAGCCTCAACCTCACTCTCCCCATCCGCTCGCGCACCGCGTCCATGAATCTCGCCAACGCGCTGGTCGCCAAGAAGACCGACGCCTACAATCTCCGCAATCAGGAACAGAACACGCGCCTGAATGTCCTCACCGCGGTCAGCAACGTGAACGGCGCCATCGATTCCCTGCGGCTCGCCAAGATTCAGGAAGATTTGCAGCATAAGAACTACGATGCCGAAGTCGAGAAGTACACACTCGGCACGGACACCAATCAGAACGTCGTCATCGCGCTGCAGAACTGGGTGGTGGCGCAGTCGGCGGTGGTCACCGCGCAAGTCAACTTACGCACCAGCATTCTGAATCTCTACACGCAGACCGGCGAATTGTTGGATGAACGCGGCATCGTGGTGAAGTAGGGCGTTCTTCGGCTTGCCCAAGCAAGGTCTGGCCGCAGCGCGGGTGAATTCATCCGCGCCGTTCGGATCGAGACTGGAGAATCGCCCCGGCGCGCCTGCACGAGTAAGCCCTACGGGAATTCGCAACCGGGGATGGGATTCTGCAGCCAACAGACCACTGCCGGCCGAGTAAATTCGGTTAACGGCGCTTAGGGCGGGCAAAACACGAGTTACGCGTCAGGCATCCAGTGCACGCCTTTCGACGCCATGCAACAGGCGTCCTTCGGGAGTAACGGATTGTCCGAAACCTGGACGTATAATGATCGCATGCATCCGATCGGGATGACTCGTTCCATCGGCTCGACGGCCCCGCTGACCCTCGGCACCTATTATTGTGCGGGGGCGGCGGGCGACTGCACTACAAACAGCGGGTTCTATGTTTTCAACGGTCTTGGTACCATATGCACGGAGAGCTTGAAAGACTTCAATAACGTGCCGAAACAGTGAAGACACTAGGAACGTTCATGCTATTCGGCCTCTGGCTGCTATTGCCAGACTTTGGTGGTTCGACATCCCTCTGGGCCCAAGGCAGGACGCCTGGACAAAACGGCTGCCTCGTCATTCACGTTCGACCTAACCGCGCGACAGTGGATGGTCCGCGGGTCATCAAATTGAAGACCCGACAAAGTGAAAGTGAGGTGTCCTTTGAGGGAGGCTGCTTTAAGGTGCGCCCGCCTTGCTTACGGAGAAGGTACTTGATGTCTCTTTCACTGTTCCTGGTAACGCGCTCGACATATCCTCAATCTCAACGAGTTTCTTCGATGGTCCTTGGGACATCTACCTTGAAGACAAGAGCTTTGGGCGCACAATATCGCTCCCGAAGCATACCCGCGCGGAGGATGCATGCAGGATAGTTTTCCATGGGGCGAACCGGAAAACCAACTTTTGCAGACTCCGTGTCGCCGACCTCAATAATAACTACCGTGCGGCATAGATAGGTTCAGAGTGGAGTTGCTCTCACCTGTAAGCGTCGCGGCGATGCCGGACGCGATGGACGGTGATAGTATCCTCAGTCTCCTCGAAGATCACGCGGTGGTTGCCGACGCGGAGGCGAAGCAAACCTTCGAACTCTCCGCTGAGCGGCTTGACCTTGCCGGCTCCGGTGGCAGCATAGCGGTGAATAGCCGTCAGAATATTTAGCGCAACCCGCTGCTCGATGGCGCGGACCTCCTCGGCAACGTTCGGCTCGAAGCGAATCTTCTTCACTGGTACTCTTACTCGCCCTGGTGCTGGCGGATCTGATCCATTGTGAGGCCGCACTCGGCGACGACCTGCTCGAAGGGAATGCCGCCTTCCGGGTTCTCGCGGAAGTAGTCGCGCGAGGCAGCCACGGCGCGTCGGTCCTCCTCGGTCAGTTCCTCATCGTCATCCTCGCGGATCATTACCTCGAGCAGATTGGCGACGGCATCGAGCTGGGCGGGGCTGAGCTGATCGAGCAACTCGTGAGCTTGTTGTCTGTCCATGATTTTCCTCAGGCACGCCGGGCCGACTTCAGCGCGGCGTTCTCCAAAAACAGTTCGATGGTCTTCGGTAACAACGCCTGCTGGGTGCCCGGCAGCGCCTCAAACTGTTCCAGACGGCGCGGTACCATGCGGCTGGCCTTCCTGCCGGCGGTCTTCGAAACCTTGGGATGCAGCAACTCGTCGAGCGAGACGTCGAGCGCCATGGCGAACCGCACGGCCGTTTCGGCGGTGAGCCTCAGGCGATCGTTCTCGTAGTCCGCGACGAGCGTTTGCAGAATGCCGATCTTGCCCGCCAGTTCGACTCGCTTGTACCCTCGCTCTTTCCGCATGCTTGCGACACGTTGACCGATCGATTCTCTCCCCCAGTTGATGGGGGACGGGGAGAACTCGGCGGACTTAAGTTCCTCAAACGTCACCAGTGGTTTTAGGATGCCAGCAGGCCACTGCACTGATTCGCCTCCAGCTTCGGTCCTATCGGCTTTCACAGACATCTCCATTCCAGTTTAGCCGATCCCCGGTTGAACGCCAGTAAGATCTGGCAGCCCCCTTCTTTCAGTCACAACCATTTCGCTCAATCCCCTCAACGACATAACCTTTCAGCCCTTGCACCCCATGCTACACTTGGGCCGGAAAATCGATCCCCACCCTCCATGGGTTCGTTTTCCGCCGCTCTTTGACAACCTAATTCCCACCACCACATACACATAACCCGCCCCCATGGGTTCCTTTCGCATTTTCTCTCCTACCGTTCGACCCCGGAACGCGCCGTCCCAGAAGCGGACACCCGCTTTTCCTGCCTATCCTTCGTTATCCCTGAAGCGTCATAATGTTACCGTAGGATTCCGATTGGCAGGAGCCGTGCCCCTGTCCACTCGGAAATCAAACTATGGACGTACAACGCAAGGGCGTCAAGAAGCGCAAAACCATCGTCTACAGCATTGTCGGCGTGCTGGTCCTGGTGGCCTTGGCCGGCGCCTGGCGATGGGCCCGGAACCTCAAACCGGCCGCCCCCGGAGTGGAGCTCTCTACCCTCTGGCCCGACACCGTCAAGCGTGGACCGATGGTCCGCGAGGTCCGCGGCCTCGGAACCCTGGTTCCGGAAGACACCGTGCTGCTGACCGCCACCACCGACTCCACCGTGAAGAAAATTATCGTGAAGCCCGGCGTCCCGGTGAAGGCCGATACCGTCATTATGGTTATGACCAGCCCCGAGCTGGAGACCGACCTCGTCACCGCCGAGTACGCCATGAAAGGCGCCGAGGCCGATCTCAAGAATCTCGAAGTCACCTTGCATAAGACCCGCCTGGACCTCCAGTCGGCGGTCGCGCAGACCAGCGCCGATTACAACACTGCCAAGCTGGAGTCCGATCGCGATACCGCCCTGGCTAATGACAACCTGCTCGCCAAGACCGACGCTAAAATCTCCCAGGTGAAGGCCGATCAGCTCGCCGAGAAGTACAAGATCGACAAGGAGCGCCTGGAGAGCGATGCCGCCGCCCAAACGGCCCAGTTGGAAGCCCAGAAAGTGAAGGTGGATAACCTCCGGGCGCAGTACGAGCTCAAGAAGAGCCAGGTGGACAAGCTCAATATCCGCGCCGGCGTCAATGGGATGCTGCAGTCCGTGCCCCCGCCGCTGGTGCCCGTGGAAGAAGGCCAGAAAGTGCCTGCCGGGACGGTGCTCGGCAAAATCGCGCAGCCCGGCCACCTGAAGGCCGAATTGAAGATCGCCGAAACCCAGATCCGCGACGTCGCGCCCAACCAGCTCGCCGTCATCGATACCCGCCTGGCGGGCGGCGGCAATACCGGTCTGGTCAGCGGCCGCGTATCGCGCATCGAGCAGTCCATCGTAAACGGCACCGTGACGGTGGACGTGGCGTTGACCGGTCCGCTGCCTCCCGGTTCGCGCGCCGATCTGAGCGTCGACGGCACCATCCAGTTGGAGAAATTGGATGACGTAGTGTTCGTCGGCCGGCCGGTGTTCGGCCAGGAAAACAGTACCGTTACACTTTTTAAGCTCGAACCCGACGGCAAGTATGCCAACAAAGTGAAAGTCACTTTCGGGCGCAGTTCGGTCAACACCATTGAGATCAAGGACGGCCTGCAGGTGGGGGACCGGGTCATTCTCTCCGACATGTCGCAATACGACCAGTACGACCGAATTAAACTGAACTGAAAAATTTTGCGAACTTAAGACACCCGACACGCGTAAAGAGGTATTAACTACCATGGAAACCGGCGCACAACCTTTAATTCGACTTGAGAACGTCAGCAAAGTCTTCGTGACGGATGAGGTGGAGACGCATGCGCTCTCCTCGATCCATTTCGATGTCAAGAAAGGAGAGTATCTGTCGATCGCCGGGCCTTCGGGCTGCGGCAAGTCGACCCTGCTCGCCATTCTGGGCCTGCTCGACACGCCCACTGACGGCACCTACTACCTGAACGGCAAGCCTGTCACCGGCCTGAAACTGTCGGAGCGCGCGCGCATCCGCAACCGCGAGATCGGGTTCATCTTCCAGGCATTCAACCTGATCGGCGACCTCACGGTTTACGAGAACGTGGAGTTGCCGCTCACCTATCGCGGGATGCCTTCGGCCGAACGCAAGCGGCGCGTGCAGGAAGCGCTGGAACGCGTCGGCATGTCGCACCGCATGAAACACTATCCCTCGCAGCTCTCCGGCGGTCAGCAGCAGCGCGTCGCCGTGGCGCGCGCGTTGAGCGGCGACCCGCTCATCCTGCTCGCCGACGAGCCCACCGGAAACCTCGATTCGGCCAACGGTGAGGCGGTCATGAGCCTGCTGCGCGAACTGCACGCCGCCGGGTCCACCATCTGCATGGTGACTCACGACCCGCGCTACGCCGAGTTCGCCGACCGCACCATCCGGCTCTTCGACGGCCGCGTGGTGGAGGAAAGCACCGAAGCAGCCAAGAGTTAGGGCTGGCTCTCGCGCCGGCTTGATTTGTGCCAGGGAAGGATCGCACCGGGGTGGTGTTCAACGGAGGGGCGCCATGTTTGGACCCATGTTTGGACCTATGGGTAGACGGCAGGGGATCTGGGCGGTGCTGGCGGCCGTAACGGCCGCGAGCAGCCTGTCCGCGAGCGTAAACAGCACACCGGCCGGCGCGTTCCGGCATCTTTACACCCTGCATGGCGACGCGCATGTGACCATCCAGAACCTGTATGGCAACGTGAGCATCACCGCGTGGGATCGCGACGCCGTGTTGGTGGAGGCCGTCAAACACGCTTCCGACCCGCGCCGCCTGGACGATGCGCGCATCGTGGTCGTGCCCTCGGCCGATGCCATTTCGATCCGCACGCAATACGCCGGCTCCGACGCCGAACACCCCACCAGCGTGGAGTTCCGTATTACCGTTCCGCGGCGCATTCATCTGGAGAGCGTGGCCCTCACCAATGGGCATCTCTCGCTCGATGGCCTGTCCGGTCCGGTGAAAGCGTCGGCGGTCAATGGCGATATCCACGCGTTCAAACTGGGCGGCCAAGCCGACCTGTCGACCGTCAACGGGCGCGTGGAAGCCAATTTCAATCGCACCAGTCCGGCCAATTCGATTTCCTTGAGCTCCATTAATGGAGCCATCGACCTGACCATCCCGCACGGCATCGGCGCCAACCTGGAAGCGCAAAACCGCAGCGGCGGCATCGCCTCCGATATCGGCCACGCCTGCCGTACCGATGCCGGCCACCGGCTGATCGTGAAAGGCGCCGGACCCCGTATCCGCCTCCACAACGTGAACGGCGGCATCTCCATCCGTTCCGCCGAGCGCCCGTGCACATAACACGCGCATGTCCCACAAATCGCCGTATCTCTGACCGTGGGGTATGCTTTAGCTTGGCCCGCCGGGCGACAGCCCGGCCACAATCTGTTAACCTGACAAGCCATGCACTCAGTCCGCCGCGATGTTTGCTACGGCGCGCGTCTGCTCCGCAAGTCGCCCGGGTTCACGCTGGTGGCCCTGGCGGCGCTGGCGCTCGGCCTCGGCGCAACTACCGCCATCTTTAGCGTGGTGGATGCCGTGCTGCTCAAGCCCCCGTACCCGCGTGCCGGCCGATTGCTGGTGATCTGGGAAAAGAATCCCTCGCAGAATCAGTTCAAAATGCTGGCTGCCGGCGGCAACTTCCTGGCTTGGGGACAACAGAGCCGGACGCTCGAATCGGTCGCCGCTTATCAGGAAGTCCACCTCAATCTCACCGCCGGCCCTCACGGCCGCTGCGACGCCGAAGAGCTTGCGGCCTTGCGGATTTCCGCGGGACTTTTGCCGCTCCTCGGCGTCCAGCCGATTGTGGGACGCCCCTTCCGGCCCGACGAAGACCAGCCTGGCCGCACCGATACCGCCATTCTGAGCTACCCGCTGTGGCGCCGCTTCGGCGCCGACCGCGCCATCGCCGGCAAGACCGTGCGCCTCGACGATAAGAGCTACACCGTCGTGGGAGTGATGCCGCCGGGATTTCGCATCCTGGACAGCCCGGCCGATCTCTGGATTCCGCTCGGCATGGACCCCGGCGACGCACGCATCGCCCACGGCCGGTTCTTCGTCGTGATTGGCGCCATGCGGCCCGGAGTCACCGTTTCCGAGGTGCGCGCCGAAATGGCCGCTCTCGGCGATCGTCTCGAGCAGGCCAATCCCGTCCTCAACCGCGGTTGGCGGCCGTCGGTATTTCCGCTGACCGAGGAACTTTCGGGCTCGGTCGAGAAGCCGCTCGAAGTGCTGATGAGCGCGGTCGGTCTCCTCCTCCTGATGGCCTGCGCCAACGTGGCTAATTTGCTGCTCGCGCGCGGCGCCACGCGGCGGCGCGAAATCGCCATTCGCATGGCCATGGGTGCTGGTCGCGGGCGCATTGCCGGACAACTGCTTCTGGAGAGCCTGACACTCTCTCTCGCCGGAGGCGCGTTCGGTCTGCTGCTTGCCTGGGGCGCCGTCGCGATGGTGCGCCATCTCGGTCCTGCCAGTATGCCGCGCCTGGCGGAAGCGCGGCTCGATTGGCGGCTCTTTCTCTTTGCGTTGGGTATCTCGGTGGTGACCGGAATATTGTTCGGTCTGGCGCCCGCGATTCAGAACTCCGGCGCCCGGCTGAATACCGCGTTGCTCGAAGACGGCCGCGGGCGCACAACGGCGCGTTCCGGCCGCCTGCTGCGGAACGTTTTGGTTGCGGCCGAGGTTGCGCTTGCCGTGCTTGTGCTGATCGGCGCCACGCTGCTGATTCGCAGTTTCGCGAGCTTGCGCGGCGCGGACCTGGGGTTTCAGCCGTCGGGTCTGCTGACGCTCCGTCTTCCGCTGGCGGGTGACCGCAATGCCAAACCCGAACGGCGAATCGCATTTTTGCAACAAGTCGAAGATCGCGTGGCGGCGATTCCCGGAGTCCGCGCGGTGGCAGCGGTGGATACTTTGCCGTTGGGCGGTTTCGGTTCCGCCGCGACTTTCCTCATCGAGGGCCGCCCGGCGCCCGCCAACAAGCCGATCGCCCTGGTGCGCGGCGTTACTCCGGGATATTTTCGAACCATGGGGCTGCCGCTGCTGGAAGGCCGCGAATTCACCGCCGGGGACAGCAGAGATAAACCATTTATCATAGTGGTGAGCGGCAATCTGGCGCGCCGCTTCTGGCCGCAGGGAGGCGTCGTGGGCAGCCACCTCTTGTTCGACCCGAACAACCGCCGGGCCGAGATTGTCGGCGTGGTGGGCGATGTCAAACCGGAGACTATCGAGGGCGAGGAGTGGCTCACGCTCTACTGCCCGTACGCGCAGAACGCTTTTCGCAGCATGACCCTCATCATGCGGAGCGCGCTGCCGGCCGAAGCCGCGCTCACTTCCGCCACCCGTGCCATTCGCCAACTGGAACCGGATCAGCCCGTCTCCGATCCGCAGCCGATGGACAGGATCGTCGACCATGCCCTTGCCGGCGCGCGCTTCAACACCGTATTGCTGGCCATCTTCGCGCAGATCGCCTTCGTACTGGCGGCGGTCGGCGTCTACGGCGTGGTCTCTTACGACGTGACGCGGCGGACGGGCGAGATCGGTCTTCGCCTGGCGCTGGGCGCGCCACCGGGAAACGTGCTGCGCATGGTTCTGGCGCAAGGGGCGTCCCTGGCCTCGTTTGGGATAGGTGCAGGCCTCGCGGCGGCATGGGAACTCACGCGCTTCATGGCCACTATGCTGTTCGGAGTCGGCCCCACCGATCCGTTTACATTTGTGGCTATCCCCGTGCTATTGGGTACAGTCGTATTAATGGCCGGATATCTTCCGGCGCGGCGCGCCATGGCGCTTGACCCCGCCGTCGCGTTGCGGCATGAATAAGGATGGAATCATGATTACACTTCGCAATGTCGAGAAATTTTACGAGGGCGGCTATGGCCGCACCTATGTATTGCGCCGCATCAACGTGGAGATCAAGGAGGGCGAGTTTGTCACCATCATGGGACCCTCCGGAGCGGGGAAGTCGACTCTGCTGAGCATTCTCGGAATGCTCGACGGCGCCTGGACCGGCGAGTTCGAGTTCGTCAACCACCTGGTCCACCGCATGAAGCCCAAGGACCGCGTGGAGCTGAATAAGAAATATATCGGATTTGTTTTTCAGAGCTACCACCTGATCGACAACCTCACGGTTTACGAGAACCTCGATATTCCGCTCTCTTACCGCAACGTCAAGAGCTCGGAACGCGCCGCCATGGTGTGCGACACGCTGGATCGCTTCCACATCGTGGGCAAGCGCGATCTGTACCCCAGCCAGCTCTCCGGCGGACAGCAGCAGTTGGTCGCCGTGGCGCGCGCCGTGATCGCCAATCCCAAGCTGATTCTGGCCGACGAGCCCACGGGCAACCTGCATTCCAGCCAGGGCAAGGAAATCATGGAGCTTTTCAAGAAGCTCAACGACGAGGGCACCACCATCGTGCAGGTGACGCACTCCGAAGCCAACGCCGCTTACGGCCATCGCATTATCAATCTGGCCGATGGCTGGGTGGTAAGCGGCGGCTCGGATCTGGCCGGCAAGACGGCCTGAGCGGCGCCATCTTTACCCTGTCGCCATCTTTACCCTGGGGCGAAATCCGGTTTCGGTGTATCATGTATGGGTTCGGCGTGCCCGAACTCGCACTCTGGGAGGGTAGGGGTGTATGAATATCGGAGCGGTTTCGCGTCTCGTGTGTCTTGCCGCAATTACTGCTGTCTGCGGCTGGTCTTCCAGCAACTGCGATGTCAACCACGCCGGCAGTACCGGCATCGGCGACGTCCAGACAATGGTCAATGAGGCTCTGGGCGGCGCCAAGGCCAACAACGACTTAAATAACGATGGAGTCGTCAACGTTGTCGATATCGAGATCGACATCCAGGCCGTTCTTACTTCGGTGTGCGTTGCCGATCCAGGCCTGGTATCGATCGTCCCGAATTCCGGCCAACAGGGAACTTCCGGTATCGGCGTGACGATTACCGGCCGACTTACCAGCTTCACCAACAGCAGCGCGGTCAGCCTGGGAGCCGGGATCACGATAACCAACGTGGCGGCTACCAGCGCCACGGTTCTCACCGCGACACTCGCCATCGACCCCTCTGCCGCGACCGGCGCCAGGACCCTCACGGTCGACGGTCTGACGCTGGCGAACGCCTTCACCGTCACCCAACCGGTCTCCGTCTCCTATACTTACGATAGCCAGGGCAGGCTTTCCACGGCCACTTATGTGTTGGCCAGTGGCGCGGTAACAACAGTTACTTACACTTACGATGCGGCCGGGAACCGCACCACGGTGGTGGCGCAATGAACGGCCGGTTTGGGAGGTCGGTCATGAATCGCGCGCCGTGGGTTTTCGCAGGAACAC
>Ga0326728_10026742_pt1 | contig 10171 bp, 7 predicted proteins | sample MB3enrmetagenome_FD_207602 | JGI IMG/M metagenome (GOLD analysis project Ga0326728, IMG submission 207602) | Lab enriched peat soil microbial communities from McLean, Ithaca, NY, United States - MB31MN | ecosystem: Environmental > Terrestrial > Soil > Wetlands > Peat | place: USA: New York... | reverse complement strand
GCTTTTGCTCGTGTCAGATAAATGCCTGACCGCGCTGTCAGGAGCGCGCGCACGGCCCCGTCAGGATACCTCCAATTGTCGTCTCTGCCACTGCGCATTAGCATGGCCATTAGTCCAAAAAAAAGCGCCATGCCCAATATAACGGTGATGCTGGTTGACGATTCGGTGGCGGTGCGCGACCGCCTGAGCGAATGCCTGCGCGAGGTGCCCGGCCTCGAAATTGTCGGCATGGCCGGGGACGAAAACAAGGCGGTGCTCCTGTACGACCGATGTCAACCCGACGCGGCCGTGTTGGATATCCGCCTGCGCCACGGCAGCGGGATCGTGGTCCTCGAACACATCAAGCGCCGCGAACGGCATTGTTTGGTCATCGTGCTGACCAACTGCGTTCACGCCGAATTCCGCCGGCGGTGCGAGCAGGCGGGGGCGGACTATTTCTTTGAAAAATTCCGGGAGTTTGACCGGGTCGCCGGCGTCTTCCGAAAAATGGCGCGCCAGCGGCTGTCCAGAAAGGAATGAAATGAAAAAGCCCTTCTCAGGTTTATTGTGTAAAGTGATGCCCCAGGCACTCGATTTAGTTAGTCCCGGCGAATTGACCAAGGCCCGCGACGAACTGGAGCCTCGGGTCCAGGACCGCACGGCGGACCTCGTGCAAAGGACCCGGAATCTGGAAGCCCAGATCGCCCGGCACCGGCAGGCGGACGAGCAATGGAAAGCCTTGCTGCAAGAGAATATCACCCAACGCAAACGGGCCGAGGCAGCGTTGCGGGAAAGCCAAGCGCATTACCGTTTGCTGGCGGACAACATGGCCGATGTGCTGTGGACTTTTGATCTCCAAACCAAGCGCTGCACTTATCTCAGCCCGTCGGTGCAACGCCTGCGAGGTTACACCGCCGAGGAGACCATCGTTCAACCCGTGGAGCAGATATTGACTCCGGAATCGCTGGCCCTGATGAAATTGTTGCTGGGCGAGCGCATCCGCGCCTTCCTGGCGGGCGATCCCGCAGCCACAACTCAGATGAACGAACTGGACCTGATGTGCAAAGGCGGTTCCACCGTTCACACCGAGACGATCACGACTTTCGTGAGGAACAACGATGGCGGAGTCAGCGTGGTGGGGGTTTCGCGCAACATCAACGAGCGCAAGCGGGCCGAAGAGGCGCTGCGCCGGCAGATCGCCTTGTTTGAAGCCCTGATGGAATCAAACCTGGACGGAATTCTGGTGGTGGACAGCCAGGGGAAGAAGATTCTCCAGAACCGGCGCTTGAACGAGCTTTGGAAAATCCCGCCGCACATTTTCCAGGATGCGGACGATGCCAAACAGGTCCAGTTTGTCACCATCCGGACCAAAAACCCGCAGCAGTTTGCCGAGAAGGTCGCCTATCTCTATGCCCACCGCGATGAGATCAGCCACGACGAGACTGAATTAATAGATGGAACGGTGCTGGACCGTTACTCGTCGCCCGTGCGGGACAAGAACGGAACTTATTATGGACGCATCTGGCTGTTCCGCGATATTACAGAGCAGAGAAGGCTGGAGACGCAACTGCGCCAGGCGCAGAAAATGGAGGCGATTGGACAACTGGCCGGGGGTGTGGCGCATGATTTCAACAACATTCTCACCGCAACCCTCATGCACATCGGCCAGTTGCAGCAAAACTCCCAGTTTACCCCGGCCACCAAGGAATCTCTCAAGGAGGTCGAAAGCGCGACCTGGCGCGCGGTCAACCTGACCCGACAGCTCTTGTTATTCAGCCGGCGACAAAAAGCCCGAATCGAGCCGTTGGACTTGGACGGGTTGATCAACGACCTGCTGAAGATGTTGCGGCGGCTGTTGGGTGAGGACATCGAAATTGCCTTCCAGGGCTACGCCGGCGCCATTTGGGTCTGCGCCGATGCGGGCATGTTGGAACAGGTGGTGATGAACTTGTGCATCAACGCCCGGGATGCGATGCCCGAGGGCGGGCAGTTGACGCTGGCCACCACCCTGGTTGAGATCAAGGCCCAACCGCCAGGTGCGCACCCGGATAGCCGGCCCGGAAACTTTGTTTGCCTGTCCGTAACCGACACCGGATGCGGCATGGATGAAACCGTGATGGCGAGGATATTTGAGCCATTTTTCACCACCAAAGAGGCAGGCAAAGGCACGGGATTGGGGCTGGCCACAGTTTACGGGATCGTCAAGCAGCACAACGGCTGGGTCGAGGTGGAAAGCAAGCCGGGCCAGGGCAGTTCCTTCCGGGTTTATCTTCCCGCGACAACGATTCGGCTGGGGACGCCCGCAGTTTCCAGCGATGTGGAGGAAGTCAAAGGCGGCTCCGAGACCATTCTGCTGGTGGAGGACGAATTATTCTTGCGCCAATTGACGGCCTTATGTCTTCGCAAACTGGGCTACGCAGTTCTGGAGGCTGGAAATGGGTGGGAAGCCCTGCGGTTATGGGAACAGCACCATCAAGAAATCGCCTTGTTGTTCACGGACATGCGGCTGCCGGGAAACATGACCGGGTTGGATTTGGCGATGCGGCTCAAGAAAGAAAAAGGTTCTTTGAAAGTCATAGGTTCCAGCGGATACAATGTGGACTTGACAGAATCCGCTCAGGCAGCCGAGCAGGAGATTACCCGCCTGCCCAAGCCGTATGCCCCGACCGCTTTGGCGAAGGCCGTGCGGCGTTGCCTGCACAAGCCCCAAGGGACACCATGAAACAGGAATTCCCCAATGAGACGTTTCCATGAATGTAAGACTATTGCTGGTGGATGACCATCCTATATTGCTCCGCGGGTTGCGGGAAGCCCTGGCACAGCAACCCAATTTTACAGTCGTGGGTCAGGCGCCGACGGCTGCCCTGGCCCTGAAGCTGGCGCAAGAATTGACGCCGGACTTGGTGGTGATGGATATACATCTGCCGGACATGAACGGCCTGGAGGCGACCCGGCAGATACGCCAAGCCCTGCCCTCCATCAAGATCGTCATTTTTTCCGGCGATGCCGCCCGCCCGCTGGTGGACGAAGCCCTCCAGGCCGGGGCGTGCGCGTATCTCACCAAGAGCACGGACTTGGGGGAGTTGACGCACGCGATTGACATGGTGATGGAGGGAAGGCTCTATTTAAGCCCCGAGGTGAGCGCCGGCATTCTGGAGGATTACCGCAAGAGCCTGGTGGAGAATCCGGAGCCGTCGAAGCCGTTGCTTTCAGAGCGCGAAAAGCAGTTGCTGCGGCTCATTGCCGAAGGCCGGCGCAATAAAGAAATGGCCGAGAACCTGGCGGTGACCATTAACTCAGTGGAGACGTATCGGTCACGCTTAATGAAGAAGCTGGGCTGCGCCAGCACGGCTGAACTGGTTCGTTATGCGATTCGTGACGGCCTCCTCCCGGTTTGAAGCTGGAGAAGCAATTCCAACCGTCGCTTGTCACGCCCTTGCATCGCATCCATAGATGGCATTTACGGCTTCCGTGTCCTGTTACAGTGTAAGGTCAAGTTTCCGTACCCTGAGAATGCGGAAGAGGCGGGGTTTCCGTACTCCTCTCCGCGTCTGGTTTATTTGTTCTTAAATAGACCGAAAGCAAGCCGATTAAGAGCCATGAAAGTGGAACGTTATGTATCCGTCGTTTTCAGAATAACAAGCGGAATTAAGCGATGAATGATGATCTTCAAAAACGCGCCGGGACCGGCCTGCAAACATCCGCCGGAGAGAATCTCCCATTGAATCCCGGCATGGAATCCGCGATCTGCCCCTCCCCCGATCCTGCCTCCCGCTGGTGGCCTTGGCCAATCAGACCAAGGCCACCTCTTCTCAGCGGCCCAGGCCCGGAACGTGTGGGGGACCGAGACTATAGAAAATAAAAATATATGAGCGCAACCATGAAATCCAACTTGACGCAAAGCAGAATCCAGGGCGCCGCGGGAAAATACCTCACCTTCCTGCTGGGACATGAGTCCTACGGCCTGCCGGTGCTCAAAGTCCGCGAGATCATCCGCTTGGTGGAAATCACGCCGGTGCCACACATGCCCCCTTATGTCAAAGGAGTCATCAACCTGCGTGGAAAACTTGTTCCCGTGACGGATCTGCGCGTCCGATTCGATCTCACCGCTGGCGCCTTCACCGAGAGCACATGCATTGTCGTGGCCCAGGTGAAATCCGCGTCCGGGGCCATCCACATGGGCTTCATCGTGGATGGGGTGGAGGAGGTCCTCAACCTCGCCCCGGGAGACATCGAAGAGACGCCCGATTTTGGCATGAAACTGGCCACCGAATACCTGCTCGGGATGGCTCATGTCAAAGACAAGGTCATCGCCTTGCTGGACATTGACCAGGTGCTCGAGGCCGATGCGCCCGGCAAGATCAGCGAAACCACAGCCATCAAGTAGAAGGCCGATCCCTCATTATCAAAACCCATCAAACCTCGAAACAAAAAGTTATGAAAAATTGGACCATCGCAAAAAGACTCGCCTCCGCGCTCAGCCTCGTGACCCTCATCATCGTGGTGCTCGGCCTCGTCTCCTGGCTGAAAACGGAACAAATCGCCAGTAACGTTACAGATATTATTGACCAGAGCCTGCCGGAGCTGACCCTGGCGGGAGATATACGCTTTCAAGTCGTGCTCCTGCGGGTGACCAACCTCAGGGACATCATGTGCAGTGATCCGGCCCAGAAAGACGCTTTTGAAAAGGAGGCCGAGGCGGAAGAACAACAACTCAGCGACTGGGTCCGGCAATACGACAAGTATGCCAGGACTCCCGAACAGCGTTCTCTCTTCTCACAAATTGAGCCTCTTTTGGAGACCTACAAAAGTCAAACCCATGCCATGCGCGAGGCCAGCCGGCAGAACAAGTCCGAGGAGGCGCAAAAATTCCTGCTGGCGGCGGGTCAAACGGGCAACGCCTTTGTCAAGGTCGTGGAAGATTTGCGCAGCTATAGCGCGCACCGTGTGGAGGCAAACAGCCGGGATGTGGTCCGGTTGATCTCCTCCTCCAAACTGGCGGTGCTGCTGTTTGTGGTCCTGGCTGTGGCCGCGAGCGTTGGGGTCGGCGTGCTCATCACCCGCAGCATTTCGGGGGTTCTGCATCGGGCGGTGGACAGGCTTTCTGATGGAGCCGAGCAAACGGCCTCTGCTTCCGGACAAGTCTCTTCGGCCAGCCAGATGCTCGCGGAGGGCGCGAGCGAACAAGCCGCCTCGCTCGAAGAAACCAGCGCCTCCCTGGAGGAAATCTCCAGCATGACCAAGAAAAATGCGGACAACGCGCAAACCACCAAAGGCCTGGCCAACGTGGCCCGCGTCGCCGCCGACTCCGGCGCCCACGACATGGAGAAGATGAGTCTGGCCATGCATGACATCAAATCCTCCAGCGACGACATCAGCAAGATCATCAAAACCATAGATGAGATTGCCTTTCAGACCAACATCCTTGCCCTGAACGCGGCGGTCGAAGCCGCGCGAGCGGGTGAGGCGGGCATGGGCTTTGCGGTGGTGGCGGACGAGGTGCGCAACCTGGCGCAAAGGAGCGCCCAGGCGGCCAAGGAAACCGCCGCCAAGATCGAGACCGCCATCGCCAAGACCGCGCAAGGCGTTCAGATGAGCGAAAAGGTGGCCCTGAGTTTGGCGGAGATCGTCACCAATGTCCGCAAAGTGGATGAGTTAGTCGCTGAAATCGCCACCGCTTCCACCGAACAAAGCAACGGCATCACCCAGGTGAACACCGCCGTCATCCAGATGGACAAAGTGACCCAAAGCAACGCCGCCAGCGCCGAAGAAAGCGCCAGTGCCGCCCAGGAATTGAATGCCCAGACCCAGGTGCTGCGTGGCGTGGTCGGCGATTTGCTGAGGTTGGTTGGGGGGAAAAGGGATTCTCAATTCGCCGGCGACCCGCCTTCTGCCAAGCCCGCGCCCGCTGCAACCCCAAAGAAGCCAGCCGTCACTCCGCCGGCAAAGCCGTCTCCAAACGGCCAGACACGGAAGTCTCCTGCCGCGGTGATCTCGTTGGCGGCAGCAGACGGCCGTCAGAAGACCGAGCTGCCGATGGAAGACGGCTTTACCTCATTCTAAACCCACCGGCCCCACATAAGTGACGAGAGATGCTATGAGAACTGTGCCCGCCTCCAACCGAATTCAGCGCACCTGGCCCGCGCTATGGAATGTTGCCTCGCTCTGCGGGCTTCTTTCCGCAACCCAGACTGCGACCGCGATTGATACACCTTCGCCGGACGCGGCTTCCGTCGCGGCCCGGAGCGCCGTTCCTGGAAGCGGTTCCTCATTGGATCCAGCCTTGCCTTGGAAGCCGGCTTGGCTCACGGAAGTTGGCCTGACGGTGAAGGAGAGCTACGACGACAATGTCTTCATGTCCGGCGTTGACCAGTCCTTTATGCCGGCCGGAACCGCGACACTGAAGGACCAATCTTCCTTCATCACCACGATTTCGCCCAAGGTGGGATTCAATTTCGCCCGGTCTCTGGACGCCAGTGGAAATCTGGAGCTGCTCTCCTTCACTTATGCGCCGGACCTGGTTCAGTATCATGAATTGCCGTCAGAAAACTACGGCGCCCAGCGCATGATTCTGGCGGTAAAGGGCAAAGCCGGCGCTTTTTCCTATAACCTGGACAACACGTTGCTTTATGTGGACGCAAGCAGAGTCGCGCCGGCATTTCCCGGCGATCTTTTCAACGCCTGGGCAACCATCAACGCTTATCAGCGCCGCGAGCAGTTGAATGACCGCTCCCAGCTCGTCGTCGAATATGATTGGCATCGTTGGTTTATTCGTCCCGGCGCGTCACTGGCCTATTACGGGATGATGACGGAGATCAAAGAACCGAGTCTCCCCACGACCCCCTCAGGCTACCAAAACTACTGCACCCGCTACGACGTGAACGGCGGAACCGATGTTGGCTACAAATTCTGCCCCGATTTGGCGGCCACCGTGGGCTATCGGTATGGGAGCCAAGGTCAGGAGCAATACAGCTTCGCCCCGTACAGTTCCCCCAGCGACTACCAGCGCGTGCTGTTGGGTGTCGAAGGCAAACCTTTTACGTGGCTCAACCTGCAACTGCTGGGAGGCCCGGATTTCCGCAGCTATGAAGCGGACTCGGCGGCGCATATTTCACCGCTTCACAACCTTCATCCCGTGACCTGCTACGGAGAAGCGGCTCTTGCCGCAACCGTGACGCCGGCAGACACGCTGACATTCAAATACAAACAGTTCCAGTTTGTTTCCTGTCTGGGGGAAAAGCCGTACTTTGACAGCAGTTATGGGTTGAGCTATGGCCGCAAAATCACCAAGCGGCTTAGCCTGGATCTTGGGGCTCGACTTCTGGAGGCCGACTATACGATCGGAAACTTGTCCACCTGCACGCGTGACGATCTGGATTATATCCTCTCGGCGGGTCTGCATTTTGCCTTCAGTGCGCATTTTGCCGCCGATCTTGGTTATGGGGCGAACTTGGGACGCAACGCCCAGGATAACATCGTGAATCCGCAGAATCGGAATTTCAACAGCCAGGAGGTTTCCATTGCTGTGCAATGCAAGTTCTAAGGACCCATGAAACCAGAACTATCCGCCGAACTGAGGAAGCTGGGTGATAAGATTGCCACCGAATTGGTCTTCGCCGAGCCAGGCAAGGACCTTGGATTGCTGCCCGTCAACAGCCTGCTGGGCCGGATCGAGGAGTTGGCCGGCGACGAGGCAGTTGCCGGAGCGCTGGCGCGCGGCATAAAGGAGGCGCGGCGGTGGGTGGATGGCGTCTTTGCATCCACCGGCACGTTCAATATGCTCACGCTCAAGCGGCTGGGTCAGTGGGCGGAATGGTGGCAGGCCGCCGTTTCGTCCTGGGAAGCTCAGAGCACCCCGCCTCCCCTTCCCGCCGACTGGCAGAAGACTGGAGAGAGCGCGCTGGAAATTCCATCATCCTCCTCGGAGCAGGAGGAGCCGCTGTTGCTGCTGAACTTGGAGCAGGATCTGGAGTTGTTGAACGAATTCATCAATGAATCGCAAGAGCATTTGCAGAACATCGAGCAAGGCGTGCTGGTGCTGGAACAGCATCCCGCCGATGCGGACACCTTGCACTCCATTTTCCGCGCCTTTCACACCTTCAAGGGTGGCTCCGGCTTCCTGAATCTAACCGCGATTCAATCGCTGGCGCACGAACTGGAGTCGTTGCTTGATCTGGCCCGGCAACAGAAGCTGGCCCTGACGCCTGCTGTGATCAACCTGATCCTGGAGGGGGGAGACACGCTCCGGCAGTTTTGTGACGAGATTGCGGCCCAACTGGCTGGCAGAAAGCCGCCTGCTCCCATTGAGGTGCCCACCCTCCGCTTGCTCGCGAGCATCCGCTCGGCGCTGGCCGGCGAGCCGGCCTCGATCCTCTCCCCAATCCCATCCGCCACCGTGTTAGAGCAGCCCCGCCCGGAAGCTCCCGCCATTGTGCCGCCCAACCAAGTCGAACCGCCGGCAGCCCAGCCGCCAGCCGCCGCCACGCCTGTGGCTGGCTTGGGAACCGGCCCCGCGGCCAGGGCAAATCCCACTGGAACGGTGGTCAAGGTGGACACGGTGAAGCTGGACAGTTTGGTAGATCTTGTGGGGGAAATGTTGATTGCCCAATCCCTGGTGGTGCAGAACAGAGACCTGAATTGCCGGCAGAACGAACAACTGACTCGCGACTTGGCGCATCTCGGCCGCATCAGCAAAGAACTGCAACGCACGGTCATGTCCCTGCGGATGGTGCCCATCCGCGCCACCTTTCAGAAGATGAACCGCCTGGTCCGGGACCTTTCCATCAAAGTCGGCAAGCAAATTGATCTCCTGACCGAAGGAGAGGATACCGAGTTGGACCGCACGATTGTCGAGGAGATCAGCGATCCGCTCGTCCACATGATCCGCAACTCGATGGATCATGGCATCGAAAAGCCGGAGGTTCGGACCCAACGAGGCAAACCGGCCGCGGGCACCATTTCTCTCAAAGCCTTCCATCAAGGCGGCAATATCGTGATAGAAATCAAGGACGACGGCAATGGACTGGATCGCGAGCGAATCCTGGCCAAGGCCGTGGAAAAGGGGCTGGTGCGGCCGGAGGAGCAGCTTCCCGACAGAGAACTGTTCAACCTCATCCTGGGAGCGGGCTTTTCCACGGCCGAGAGAGTCACCGACCTCTCCGGGCGCGGCGTGGGCATGGATGTGGTGCGACGCAACATCGAGAAGTTGCGCGGCAAGATAGAAATTCAATCCGAGCCCGGGCAAGGCTCGACCTTCAGCATCTTCTTGCCGCTGACGCTGGCCATCATTGATGGCTTGCTCGTGGGCGTGGGCGAGCATCGCTACATTGTGCCCACGCTGCTGGTGCGCGAGTCCTTTCGCCCCACCGCCAACATGATCCATACGCTGCACGAACGCGGAGAAATGATCAATTTGCGGGGGCAATTGCATCCCCTGTTGCGGCTCTATTCGCATTTAGGAGTGGAACCCGCCACGACCGATCCCTTGCAGTCTATCGTCGTCGTGGTGGAAGCGGGCAGTGGCCAGCGCTGTTTGCTGGTGGACAAACTGTTCGGCAAACACGAAGTGGTGATCAAGAGTCTGGGGGAAACCTTTCGCAGAAACAGGTACCTGGCGGGCGCGGCCATTCTCGGCGACGGGCGCGTCGGCCTGATTCTGGATCCGCAAGCACTGGGGCACACAGAATCCGCTCCTTTGGAGGCCGCCGCTTGATCGGCCGGGACGGTTCTTCACCATGATACGCTCCGGTTATGAAAGCAAACGTCGCGGAAACCGAAGCTTGCCAGTACATCGCAAGGCTCGTTTATGACCGCTGCCGAATCCGGCTGCACGAGGGCAAGGATGCTCTCATCAAAGCCAGGCTGGGAAAACGTCTGCGCAAACATGGATTCGCCGGGCTGCCGGATTACTGCGATTTTTTGCGCACCACGGGTGGGGAAGAGGAAGTCACCAGAGTCATTGACGCACTGACCACCAACTTCACGAATTTTCTGCGGGAGGCGGACCATTTCCAATTTCTGGTCGAACAGGCGCTGCCTTCGGTGCTGCTCCAGGGGAGGAAAAAATTCCAGATTTGGAGCGCGGCGAGTTCTTCCGGGGAGGAACCCTACACCATCGGCCTCTATCTTTCCGAGTACTACCCGTCGGTTTTGGGCTGGGACTGGTGGATCGCCGCATCGGATATCTCCACCA
>Ga0326728_10026741_pt1 | contig 10171 bp, 7 predicted proteins | sample MB3enrmetagenome_FD_207602 | JGI IMG/M metagenome (GOLD analysis project Ga0326728, IMG submission 207602) | Lab enriched peat soil microbial communities from McLean, Ithaca, NY, United States - MB31MN | ecosystem: Environmental > Terrestrial > Soil > Wetlands > Peat | place: USA: New York... | reverse complement strand
GCCAGTTTTGGGATGGACAGCAGCCGAAGCTACGCGAAATGATTTTTGTTAAATGTTTATTCGATAATCGTTTTGTTTTTCTTCAGCGGTGAAAATAGCCGAAACGCCCTTGCAGGACAACGCTTGAATTGAAGCTTGAATTGAAATTCAACAGCATACGATTTCCCAATTCAAATCCCGGGGTGTCGGTGTCGATCCTCACTTTTTGCATTTTGCTCCTCTCTGTTTTCTTGGTTTGCTTCTGTTCAAATTCTTTCCTGACGGCTTGGCTCTGCGACCTGTGTGTTCTTTGCGGCCAATTTTACCGCATCCGCCTCCCCATCAACGACTTCCCTCTTGATCAGATGATCAATCACCAATTCTCAATCAAACCGTCCCCATTTTCCTGCCTCAATGTTCCTGCCATCAAATTCCCCTGCCAGCCATTCCGTTGACGTCCTTGAAAAACCTTCAAAAAGTACTTGCGCGTCCCATAATAATATGGGACATTAAACAGTGTCGGATTGCTCTTTGACATAACGGCAAACGCCAGCCGCCCGCCCACCGCGCGGGCGACCCGAAACCATTCAACCCCATCCACGTTAACGTTAAAGTCAGTCAAACCAGGTCAAGTCAAGTCAAGGTTGGGCAAAGGTGAGTCAAGGTATCGCCGATTGTGCTGCATCTTCCTCATAATCAGGATCTTAATCCTAATCGTAATCCTAATCTCTTCCTTCCACGTCAAGAAGAAGTCAAGGTGAGTCAAGGTGAGTCAAGGTGACCCCATTCCAAGTCAAGGCTTGCCCTTCTCCGCGCCCTCGGCGTTCTCTGCGCGAGCCTGCCTTCTTGGACTCGCTCAGCCCCAAAAACCCCAAAAACCCCAGCAATTGCCGATAATTGCGATCCTTCGCCGCCAGCATTCAAAATACTCAATTGCAGCCCGCGGCGATGGCAGAGGCGGTAGGATGTGCTACTGTTCCATTCAATATGAGCAAATGGCTCAAACGGGTGGGAGGATTTTGCGTGCTGGGCGCCGTCGCGATCCAGTTCTTCAATCCGGCCCATGTGAATCCGCCGGTTGCGCCGGGCCGCGATGTCATGGCCGGCAACGCACCCCCGCCGGCGGTGGCCGCGCTGTTGAAAAACGCCTGCTATAACTGTCACTCCTACCAGACCGATTGGCCCTGGTACAGCCACGTTGCCCCGGTGTCGTGGTGGGTGGCCGGGCACGTCAATGACGCGCGTGAAGCCATGAATTTTTCCGATTGGCCTCAAGACGATCCGGCGCGCGCGCGCAAACGATGGAGGCGCGTCGCCGATGCCGTGGAATCCGGTGAGATGCCCCTGCCCAGTTACACGTGGATGCACCGGGAGGCGCGCCTGACACCGGCGCAGCGCCAGCAATTGACCCAATGGGCGCAGGAAGCGGCCAACAAATGACGGCGCTATTTGATTCGGAAGGCGACGTACTCCTCGACGGGCGCGCGTTGGAGGACGAACGGAAGCGGCCCCCAACCGTCCGAATAAAAGCCGGCGCCCGCGGCGGTGCTCGCCAGGCAGAGCCAATTGCCGGCCGGGAAGCGATATGAGTGCCATGCGGCGATATGCTCTTGCGGAAGGGCAAACAGATAACTGTTGCCCAGCGGCACCACAACGGCCTCGCCGGGAACAAGGTCCGGGCGGCCTTGATCCAGCGCCTTGGCTCCGAGTTGCTCCATGTAATACTGAAATCCCCAGTGGCCCTCAAAAGCGATCAGCTTGGATTGAGGTGCCAGTTCCTTTGTGATGTCCAACGCCGCGGCGCGGGCGGAACCCGCCAGGCTCCAATCCGCCCGCGCCGCCATCAGCGCTATGGCCAGACAGACCCCCAGTGGAACCCAAAAAAGGATTGGACCCGGGCCGCCGGACGTCTGCCGCGATTCCAAATGGCGGATGAGCAGCAGGGCCACAGGCGGAACCATCGGCAGAATGTTCCGCCCGGAGACCGTCCAATTGATCTCGCTGGCAAAGAGGAAGGTCCCACCCGCCCACAACAACAGCAGCAGCGAAGCCGGCGTGCGGCGCGTAAGCGCGTCTGCCATCGCCAAAAGGAGGACGATGACGCCCCCCAGGACAAAGACCGCCATTTGGAGCACGAAAAGCCATTTGACGTGCCCGTCCTCGCTGAGCGGGAAGAACCCGACGTACCTCTTGAAGATCAAGAGACCCGCGGTCGCCGCCACGCCGGCCAAAACCGCCGCCGCCCCCCTTTTTCCCCAGGCCACGGGGACGGCGAGGAGGGGAAGGAGGATACATCCTCCCGTGAAAGCCAGGCCCGACAAGGTCTTGGAACCTAGTCCGCCGCCGACCCGTTGGTTTGTGGCGTAGGAGGCGGCTGTGGCCAATAGTCCTTTTCCGTAAAGGTGCTGGGTCATCCACTGGTAGCCCGCCAGAACCAGCACCGGCCCGCAAAGGAAAAGCAGCCACGGTCCGATCCGCCGCTCTTGCGCCACGGAATAGACCAGCAACAGCGCAATGAGGGAGAGGCCGAAGTACTTTGTCAGGCAGCAAGCGGTGATGAGCAGCGCCGCCAGCCCAAGGCGCGCGAAACTCCGCCCTTCGAGTCCTTCAATCCAAAAGAACGCGGCCCAAACCCAAAAGGCCACCATCATTGTATCGCACATCAAACTCGTGGCGCACACCAGAAAGCAGGGCGCGGCGACGACCGCCGCGGCCGCCGCGCACGGATGAGCGCAGAATTCTCGCCCCAAAAAATAAGTCCCCATCACCAAGGCTATCGCCGGCAAAAGAAACGCAAAATGGAGCGCGGTCTCGCTCCAGCCGAGCACCGAGCCGGCCGCGGCAAGATAATAGGCCGTCAGCGGCGGATTCTGCATGACCGTCGCCATCGGCCTTTGGCGTCCATCCCAATTGATTTGGAAGCCGTAGAAATCGAGCGGATGAGATTGGATGTGGCGCGCGGTCCAGATGAAGAGCGGGTCGTCGATGTGAACGGCCTTGCCCAGAAAGGGCAGCAGGCATGCCAGGGTCAGCGCCGCCAGGAGGGCAGCGGCGCGCCGCGGGCGGGGTTCCATCCATTTCATCGGACGCGTTTCAACGCAAATGCTTCACGCGCCGGGCATTTCCGCGGGCGGCGCGAAACTTTTCCGCCAAATAGTGTTTATCTCCAATCAGCAGTCTGACATAGATTTTAGCTGCATGGAACCGCTCTTGAAAGGATTTATTCGTCCGGGGAGGATTTTGCCGCTCATCACCGTGCTGTTGGCGATTTCGGGCCGCCCGGCGATGGCACAGGTCAATTCGGTCTATAACTATCTCACCCTGAAAAGCGCCCTGCGGACGACCAGTTACATCACCAACTTCGTGACCAATACCCCGATCACGGTCGGCGCGACGCTGGCGATCAACAGCAACACCGTCCCACAAACCAGCGTCACGATTGACGGCGGAACCAATACCGTTGTGCTGGACGGCAACGCGGCGGTGCGTCTGTTTCAGGTCTATCCGGGCTTCACGTTGACTCTCAGGAACCTGCAACTGCTTAATGGCAACGGCCTGCTTTACGGGGGCGCCGTATTGAACCAAGGCACGCTGATCATCAGCAATTGCATTGTCTCCGGCAACGCCGCCACCAACATCACCGGCACCAACGGCGTGGATGGCAATTCCGGACAGAACAATGGAGAAAGTGGCGAAAGCGGCGGGAGCGCCTACGGCGGCGCCATTTACAGCACCGGTTCGCTCTGCATTTACTGTTCGCTGTTCGGAACCAACTCCGCTTTGGCCGGCAATGGCGGCACCGGAGGCTCCGGTGCGACTGGCGTGATTTTTGGCGGCAACGCGGGCGACGGCGGCAGCGGCGGCACCGCCTGCGGCGGCGCCATTTACGGCAGCGGCCCGACCAACATCATTTTCGCAACTGAATTCATCGATAACAAATGCGCCGCCGGGTCCGGCGCCGCGGGCGGAGGCGCGGGTTCTGGCCCATTCCCAGGCGACGGCGGCAGCGGCGGCGGAGGAGGCTCGGCGGAGGGAGGCGCGGTCTATGTGTCGGGGCCGCTTTCGCTGATCAACGCGGGCTTCTATCTGAACAGCACGGCGGCCGGGTCGAGCGGGCCGGCGAAGGTCAATTCGGACGGCTCTGGGTCGGATGGAATCAGTGGCGGCATTGCGGCGGGGGGCGGGTTGTATATCGCCAGCGGCGCCAACCGGGCGGATGTCGAGAACGCGGTCTTCTACAACAACTCCTGCACCGGCGGCGCAGGCGGCAGCGCTTCGGGGCAAGGCACCACCGGCGGCGCCGGCGGTACGGCTGTGGGAGGAGGCCTGGCCAGCGCCGCGGTCCTGGCGACGGTTCGCAATTGCACCCTGGCTACCAATACTCTGAGCGCCGGCGCCTTCGGCACTGGAGCCAGGTCCAGCGGCGTGGTGGGCGCCACCAACGGCTGGGATATTGGCCGGAGCGCTGGGGTGATGTGGCTGACCGGCTCCGTCCTGTCCGGCGGCTCCAACCAGGCGCCCAACTATATGCCCAACGCTTACGAAATCACCGACGCGGGGTACAACTTCAGTTCAGACCTCAGTCTCCTCCCAACCAATTCCACCAGCCAGTTCGATGACACAAATCTGGCCCAGGTGTTCACATCGACGGCCCTTGACCCCGACAGCGGCGACTTCATCGGTCCGACCAACGCGACCAGCGGGGTGACGATTGGAATGGTGGTCTTGTCGTTGGAGTACGTCGGTTCGCTCGAAACCAACGTTCCCGGCGTGCCGGGCATCAGCTTCCCGGCGACCGACGAGTTGCTGTATCCCCGACGCACTCCCACCACCGCCGGCGCGTACGAACTGAACCCGTTGGCAGAACCGCTGCCCACTGGCGTTTCGGTGGACATCACCGACCCGCCCAATTCTCAACTGGTGACAAACGGGCAAACCAATGTGCAATTCACCGTCGGGGCATCCATCAGCGACACCACCTTCCCGCTGGGCTATCAATGGCAGTTGAACGGAACGAATCTTGTTGACGGGAGGAATGTCTCCGGCTCGACTAGCAATGTCCTGACCATAAATAAGGTCGTGGGCACCAATATCGGATCTTACCGGGTCCTCGTCAGCCCTTCGACGCTGATAGTCGTTGCGACCAGTTCCATCGTCTCGCTGGCCATTTATAGCAATCCGGCTGTCGCCATCACTTCGCCCACGACCGGCTCGCGCACGACCAATTCGCTTATCGAGGGCACGGCCCTGGGCACGCCATCGGTGGCCAATGTCACCTGCTGGATCACCAACCTCGAAACCGGCGCGGTGACGACCAACCGGGCGGTGCTTGCCTCCCGCAGGAGCGCGACTACGACGTGGTCGCTCAGCAACGCGCTCTCACCCGGCACCAACATTGTCGTGGCGCAAACACTCGATGCGCTGAGCCATGCTTCCCCCCATGAGAGCGTCAAGTTCTTCTTTATTGTGCCGTCCCGCCTTACCCTGGCGACAAACGGAAACGGTAAGATCACCGGCAGCGCCTCCGTTTCGGGCAACACCCCTCCCGCCAATGGCGCCCTGCTCAATATCGGCGAGGGTTACACTGTCACCGCGACCCCGCTTGCCGGGGGCGCCTTCGGCAATTGGACTGGAACCATTACAAGCCCCGATGACACTCTGAGCTTCATCATGGAGAGCAACCTGGTTTTGCAGGCTAATTTCACGCCAGGCCCGCCTGCCATCACTTTGCCCGCCGCCAACGCGCGCACGACCAATTCAATCGTTGCGGGAACGACCTCGGGCAACACGCAGTTGACCAACATCCTTGTGCGCGTCACCAACTTGTTCACCGGGCTGACCCTGATTACCAACATCGTTCCGACCCCGACCAATTGGGTGCTCAACATCCCACTTTCTCCCGGCACCAACATCCTGGCGGTGCAAAGCGTCGGCAATTCCAACGCGGCTTCCCCCACGGTCAGCCGCCAATTCTTCTATGTGCAGACGGCGAAGTTTACCCTGGCCACCAACGGCAACGGCCGGATCACCGGCGGCGCGTCGGTGGCGGGCAACACCCCTCCCGCCAATGGCGCCATGCTGAACATCGGCGAGGGCTACACGCTCACCGCGACCCCGCTTGCCGGGGGCGCCTTTGGCGACTGGACGGGAACCATCGCTCCCACCGCTCGCAATCCGCTGACCTTCATCATGGCCTCCAATACGTTGCTCCAGGCCAATTTCGTCCCCGGCCCGCCCACCATCACCTTGCCCGCCGCCAACGCGCGCACGACCAATACCATGGTTGCGGGAACGACCTCGGGCAACACGCAGTTGACCAACGTCCTTCTGTGGGTTACCAACCTCAACACCGGGATCACCCTGGCCACCAACACCGTTCCGACCCCGACCAATTGGGCGCTCCACGTCGCCCTGTCTCCCGGCACCAACATTGTCGTGGCGCAAAGCGTTGGCAATTCCAACGCCGCCTCGCCCGCGGTCAGCCGCCAATTCTTCTTCATCCAGACGGCGCTCTTTACCCTGTCAAGCAATGGAAATGGGACTGGCACAATCACCGGCGGCGCGTCGGTGGCGGGTAATGTGCCGCCGACCAATGGCGCCCGGCTCAATATCGGCGAGGGCTACACCCTGACGGCCACCGCGGGCAAGGACAGTTGGTTCACCAACTGGACCTCCTCCACCGGGTTCGTCAGCAATTCGCCCACACTTCACTTCATCATGGAGAGCGGCTTGGCCATTCAGGCCCATTTCGTCACCAATCTTTTCCTCGGCGCCGCCGGACCCTTCAATGGTCTTTTTTACATGGAAACCAACGCCATCACCGGGCAAACGGCCGGGATGCTCAGCGGGTTGAGCGTCAAGTCCTCCGGCGTTTACAGCGGCAAGTTGCTGCTCGGCAGCGCCACTTACAGCCTGGGTGGGACCTTCAACACGTCCGGCTCTGCCACCAATCCCGTTGCCCGCCTGGCGGCGGCTGGCGGGCTGGTGACGGTGGAGATGTACTTGCAATGGACCAACGGTGTTCTCAACGGCACCGTCTCCGGCACCAACGCGGGCGGGTGGCACTCCACGCTTTACGCGGAAGCGGCGGGCGCCTCCTCCAATTCCGCCGAATACACCGCTCTGTTTTTGTCCACCAACGCCGTGGGCGCCGTTCCGCCCGGCTACGGATATGTGCTGATGACCAATCACCTGGGCAACCTGACGCTCAGTTACAGCCTGGCCGATGGAACGGCTTTCAGCCAATCGACGCCGCTCGGAGTGTATGAAGAGGTGCCGTTCTACGGGACCAACAGCGGCCTGCTATTGGGATGGATCAGCCTGTCCAACGGGACGCCCCAAGCCGTAACGCCCCTTACCTGGATCAAGCCCGCCGCCAAAACCGGTCTGTTCACCAACGGTTTCACCAATGTGCTCTCCGTCGAAGGCTCCGGTTGGACCAACCGCGCGATGTCGCTCAACGGCCAGACCTTGATCATTTCCAACGCCGCCATTGATTCGACTTATGTCATTTCGACCACCAACAGCACGGTCGTCAAGGAAGCCGGCAGTCCCTCAACCAACATATTGACCGGGACATTCAGCGCGAAGACCGGACTGTTGCAACTGACCTTTGGCACTGGCGTTGGAAAAGCCACCCTGACGGGCAGTTGCGCCATTCTGCAAAATGCCACCAACGGCGGCGGCGGCAATTTTGCCACCAAGACCAACGCCGGCCTTATCCTCCTGCAACCCTGAGCCGCTCCTATGCGGAGTCCTGCTTGGATGTGGCTATGGAGCCGGCGGCTTGGTCAATTGCGCCAGTCTTCCGTGGTCCACCGCGTCCGCGGCCGCTGCCGGCGCGGGATTGGCGGCGGGCTGGGTCGCGTCGCCCTGCGCGGCGCTTCGGGCTGCGTCAAGCACTTTTTCACGCAATGTTGCCAGCAGCCTCTCGCTGATGTCGCGCGGCAGCACGGGCGCGAAGACATGGACGGCGTCCGCGCCGCCCAGCAATGCGTCCAGCGTACCGATGCCTCGTAGTTTTCCCTCGTAAATTACGGCGATGCGGTCGCAAAGGCCGATGGCTTCCATGATCGCGCTGCCGCTAATAACGACCGTTTTGCCGTGGCGGGCCAGGGTGCGGATCAAGTCCGCGGTTTGGCGGCGGCCGGCGGGGTCCAAGCCGGCCAAAGGCTCGTCCAGAACAAGGAGGTCCCGGTTTCCGAGAACGGCGTTCTGCAATGAAGCCAGGCGTTCGGTCTGCCGGGGCAAACCCTCCGCGGGGCGGCGTTGCGAGCCGCCAAACCATTTCTTGACACCACCAAGCCAGCCCGCGAAAACGGAATCGGAAGTCGCCCCCGAACTTTCCGGCAAGTAGCCGATGCGCGCCTGGGTGGCGCGACGGCAAGGAGAGCGGCCAAAGACCTTGACGACACCGCTCACGGGCCGAAGCCGGCCGGCCAGGACCCGCAGGAGGGTGGATTTGCCCGAGTGAACGGGGCCAATCACTCCCAACACCTCGCCGCGCCGCGCTTGCAGACAGACGCCCGACAGGATTCGTACCTCGTAATCACTGGAAAAGACGGTGACGTTGTCCATGACGGCGGCAATTTCGGCCTGGCTGGCAGGGGGCCAAACCGGCGCTGGCGGCACGTTCTCGTTCATGGGGGCTCAATCTCGCAGGTGGAAAAACAAGACCAACGCTCCAATCACGAAGAAGCCAATGGAAAAACTGACAAGAACAATTTTCTTCTCGTGCTTCATGATTTCCCCCAGCACGGCGTGCGCGGCCAGGAATAGAAAGCCGCCTCCGGCGTGGGCCAGCGCCAGGGCCAGCCAGACGGCGGAAAGTTTCTGAAAAACAAACCAGCCCAGCACACCGCCAAGAATGGTCGTGGACTCGACCGCCGCCACCATCCATAACATGCGCTGCCAGCCAAAACCGGCGCCCAATAACAGCGCGCCCAACGCCAGCCCCTCGGGCGCTTTATGCACGCAAATGGCGACGGTAACGGACGGACTGAGCCAGCGGCCTGTGCCGGGCACCGCCTGTTCCTGTTGTCCGGCCGCCAGCGCCAAGCCGTCCACCGTGCAGTGAATGGCCAGCGCGATCATCATCGCCAGCGCGATTTCGGCGAAACGATGGGTCGTGGCTTCATCAAAATGGCTCGCGGCGCACGCCGGACAAACATGGAAAACATATTTGGTCACCAGGGCGAAAAGGGCGTAACCGCTGGCCACCGCCAAAACGAACTGCCACCACGGCAGCGCCTCGACGCACTCCGGCCCGATGGCGAAGACCGTCACGCCCAAAAGCGTGCCGGCGCCCAAGCTGATAAGCGCGCAGAGTTGCTTGTGGGTGCGCGCCAGCAAGGCGCTCAGGACGCCTCCGGCCAGCGCCACCGCAAAGGCGGCGCAGACCCGAAGCAAAACGGGGGCAACGACTGTCATCTGTCCCGCCTCTTTTGTCATAGCCGGATGGTTGAACGCGCCGCAGGCAACCGCCTTCGGCCCCGTCAACGATTCATTGTTTCCAATCCGATCAAACCACAGCGGGCGGGGGCGTGTCAAAAATTTTGCGCCGCCCGGCGAAAATAAAGAAGTTGCGCGCGGACGGCGCCTGTGCGATAATGCAAATAGTTTGCAATTAGAACTGACACCGGCTGTCAAAATTGGGGTTGCAATCGCGGGTCTGTCGGCTAAATGTACCGCGTTGTTATGACGCTGGCGCCGCCAAGCATATTGAAGAAAGCCCGACAAGGCGTGGCGGCGTTGTCCCTCGGCGTTTTCCTGATGGTGCAGGCCATGGCGGCGGTTCCGGCCCTGCACAATCTGGTCCATAGCGATTCCTCCAACCCCTCCCACCAGTGCGCGGCCACTTTGTTTGTCCACGGCCAGGTCCATTATTCCAATGTCTCCGTTGAGGTCACTCGGTCGGTCCCCTGCTTGCCTGGCCGCCAATGGAAGCCCAATGTCATTTTCGTTTCCGCGGATGTCCAGTTGCTTCCGTGCCGCGGTCCTCCTGCCCTCCTGGTTTAGCTGCCTGATTGTGTTGTAAAAGTGGCGGTTTGCCCGGACGGCGCGGCAATTTGCCACAACCCGTTGTCAAGAAACGGGAAGGTTCCCAAACAACAAATCTTTAACCTTTAAGCTTTGAACCTGGAGTGCAGTTATGAATTCGATACGAAAATTAGATGAAAGTTCTGGCCGCCGG
>Ga0326728_10026739_pt1 | contig 10171 bp, 10 predicted proteins | sample MB3enrmetagenome_FD_207602 | JGI IMG/M metagenome (GOLD analysis project Ga0326728, IMG submission 207602) | Lab enriched peat soil microbial communities from McLean, Ithaca, NY, United States - MB31MN | ecosystem: Environmental > Terrestrial > Soil > Wetlands > Peat | place: USA: New York... | reverse complement strand
GTCAGCTGCATGGCCGGCAGAAGAAAACGTTCCTGTCATCTGGTAGAAGACCGGCATTATCGCACTTATGAGTACTCCCGCTGCTATCACTGCAGTGATCAGGAACATGGCTGTCGTGAATGTATCGGCGGACATAGGTAATCCTTAGATCCTGTCCGGCAGGTTCATCCATTCTTCGTCTTTCCTGGCATTCCGTGAAGATTCCCGTTCTTTAGCAGGTAATTCAGGAGCCCCGGATCCTTCTTTCGCCGGCAGTATCTGCTGGCGCTGTTCCATCATGACCTCAATCATGTCCCGGTCAAGAGAAGAATCATTGGGCGAGAGGATCCGGTTAAGTGCATACAGTTCAGAAACAAACTCATCCGGTCCCACCTCGTGTTCGTCCCCGAGGTTTGCGGGCATCAGGCGGGAGATCTCCTTGATCTCGTCACAGGATTCCCGCGAGATATATCCCATGATACGGTACGATTCAAGAATGATGTCGAGACGATCGTGCCCGAACTTGCGTATAGCAGAATTCGTCCACTTGAACAGTTTGTATACCTTCTGGAGGCGGAGTTTTTCGCTCGCGAGCGCATTCGGGTTGTTTTTATGGCCGTTGGGGAGGATCTGGGTTTTTAACAGGGAAAGCATCTGTTCATCCGGCAGATGCCGCTCCTCGCTCGCGGTCGGTGAAACGACAACGGGTTTTGCTTCCGGCTCTGCTTTATTGCCTGTCGTTTCCCGGGCCTCCAGCTCCTGTTTGGTTTTTGCGGCATCAAGCGTCGATTCGCGTGCCTCCAGCTCCGCCTCCTTTGCAGCCAGTGCTGCTTTTTTTGCAGCATTCGCGGAGTCAGTTGCTTCTTCGGTTTCGGCAGATCCTCCGGATGATGTGGCGGCAAGGGTAAACGGGTTCTCCAGCTCGTTCATCCGCTCCCTGATATCCATGAGCAGGCGCTTGATGGAGGTTTTGATCAGGTCGACTTCCCGTTCGAGGTTCTGGAGTTTTACCTCGGGATCATCCTCAGAAGCCGCGGTGATGATATGGTCAACCTGTGCCTGATTTACCGCCATAACATTAAGTTATTATCCTGTTTTTTGTTAATATACTTTGTTCAGGGGGCGCGAGTGGTGGCAGGGATTTATTCCGATTTTAGACTTCAGAAACTGGTTTTTTTGCCCAACTTTCGGAGATTGATGATGAGATGATACCGTAACGATACAGATCCATACAGGGCAAACCAGCTCGTTGAGATACCTCTCTCAGATGCAGTCAAATATACTTTGAACGGTCAGTTGACATGACGCCAGTACTGCAGTAATCATATATGGATCGTGATATGAGAGGTGGGGTGACAAATTCAATAAAAAAGGGATTTAGTAGACTGGCTGGACTAACGTCAGGCCACCAGGAATCGTCCTGTCAATGGGGAGGACTGCCCCGACAGAGGGCTGGAAGTTAATCGAGAATTGTGTATTAGGTGTTGCGGTACTCGGCAGACCTACCATAATAACCATCTGAGCATTGTTGTCGAGCATATAACCCGTCGTCACGTTATTGATTTTCTCGCCAATGCACCAGTAACCGCTATTTGTGGTCATGGTGGGACACTTTGGCGATGGGGACGCATCTGTCCCAATATACCCGAAAGTCATATTTGCTACATGACCTCCATTATTGTCCGTGTAGGACACAACCATCGAAGACAGATCAATAGGTGTGCCACCCGCAGTGAGTGCAAGAGTTACATTGACATAGGCTATACCGGTGGGGTTAGTCGCGTCATTTGCAATCGCATAGGTATTCCCAACCTCTTCCAGACTTGAACTTGCCTGGCTGACACCCGTGTGGACGGTTGACTGTGCAGTCTGGGATGTGAAGAAGCCGGCGCCGAGCACTACGTACGAGAACACAGCAGCAACGACGACAAATGCGATGAGTACAATCGCTGCTTCAAGCCCGGTGAAGGCATTTTCTGAGTAAAGGTTTCTCATTTTTTTCACACTCCTTCAGTATACCTCATACCAGTTGCCTGGTGTCAGTCCTGCGGGAACCGTCCTCGCAATCGGCAGCGCTGCTCCAATCGGGGGATTTACCTGAACAACAAATGGAGTATTGACACCCAGTTGTGCTTCAGTAAATCCTGGATTAATCGCTACAAGAACCATCTCGCGGGAGCTCAGCAATCCGGAATTGGATGTCTGTTGGGGATTGCCCGGGGTATTTTGCTGAACCCACGATAAAAGGACACTTGCATTTGTGAAGGTCGTTACGTTGGAAGCAGTAGAAACCGTATACGTTACCTTACTCATATCCACTGGAGAGCCGCCCGCTGCAAGCTGGAGGTAGAAGGTAATATTATCAATCGTACTTCCATCAGAACTGTGTATACTCACAGGTCCTGATGGCTCCACTGCGGATGTTGCCTGGCTCACACCAGTGTGGACAGTCTGCTGTGCCTTCTGCGTCGTGAAGAACCCGGCGCCGAGCACCACGTATGAGAACACCGCCGCTACGACAACGAATGCGATCAGCACAATCGCTGCCTCGAGGCCGGTGAACCCTTCATCGTTATGTTTACGCGAACTCATGAATTCACCTTCGTGAATTTAGTAGACACTAGTCGGTACCAGCGTCTCTACTTTGTTAAAAGGGATTTAATCTATAAATAGTTTTGCTAAAACACAAAAACCCATTGGACATTTTTTTTAAATTTTTATGCACACATGCTGGAATTGGGGGGATATAATGAGAGGCACCCATTTCGGATTACCATAATGCATGGGCGAACCGAGAAGGAACGCCACCACTTTTTATGTATGAACACTACCATAGGGAAATACAGCATACATGGATAAGAAAGATATCACCTACATCATAGCGGCATTCTGCATTATACTCGTCGTTGCATTCGTCATCAAACCAATAGCCACCGGCCAGCCGGTCAACACCGGCCTCTCCTTTGCCACACCAGTACCTTCCGTGATTGTCACCCCCATTTTGGTATACTCAAATATTACTGCGATCCCTTCCACAACCCCACCTACTCCGATACCGACATGGAACGGGAAAATCCAGACCGTCAGTTTTGTCAATCCCGGGACGTACCAGATCTCCAACAACCAGTCCCTGCCTCAGGGTACCCAGATCAATGCAACCCAGCCGGATAACAGAAGAACCGTATATGCAACCATATCGGGACAATTCAGCGGGACCACCCAGGTTGTAAATATACCGTTCCCGTACTGGGAATTATCCTATACTATCGAGCCGGGACCTGAACCGGCTGCCACAGCATCTTATGCAATTACTCCAACCTATGGAACCGGAGCTTCCGCCAGCGGAATTATGGGATCATATTCAACTGTACAACCGCAATTTTCGATTCAGGTCATGGATGCAACAGATCCCAACAGGATCGTGAGAACCATCTCACCTCCCGGGGGGATTGATTTCAATCTCTGGGAAGGTATTGCCTATGCAACACCGGCTGCAACCTCGACAATTCCCCCAAAGTATGCCACGCTCGTACCCACACCGACTTTCTCGACAGATCCCCGCCCATGGCTTGAAAAATTCTACGAAGGCGGGAGAGGCTATTATTTCATCATCAATTCACAAAATATCGGCTCCTATACGATAAAGATCCTCATCCCTACACGGTATATTGGGCAATACTGATCTCAGGGGAATGGCAGAATAAACGAATACGGTTAACCAGAAAACAGGTGACAGAATAGCAGTGAGGCCATGCTAAAAAAATCACACAAAAGTGATGAGAAACCGAATCTTACCCCCGACTCAAAATTTCCAGAAAAATAACCCGATACTATCAGGCAATCAAAAAAAACTTATTTGGGACGGTCAGGCACAATCAGTCGAGTTTCCGCTTCCCCATGGACTCTATATACATGATCTCCTTTCCAACTTCGAGCTGGCCCTTCTTGTCCGCGGGGATGGTAATCTCAAAATTGGAATAATCCTTCATGTCCATGAGCTGCGCCATGTCACCGGCAATGGAGATGACCTGCCCGCTCTTGCGCTCAACAACCGGAACATAGGTCTTTGCTGATACCGGCTGGACAATAGAACGCTTGACGCCGTCGAATATACCGACCGCATCAATCCGTGCTTTTGCAGCCCCGTGTTTCCCGGGTTTGGAGGTAGCAAGACCGACCACCTTGCACGGTTCGTCATCCACAACGATATAGCGTCCTTCTTTTATCTTTCCGATTTCTGTCTGTTCCTTCATTTTTGTTTCACAACCTAAAACGTATCCATATCTTAAGCGCAGAAGTAATTTATCTTTATTGCCGTACATAAATACAACGCTGACCGCATTTAGAGGTTTTTGTCGCTATGAACTTCCATTCCGCCTGCAATGAAATGGCCGCTCTCGTCAGGGAAAATATCAGGCCATATGTGGGATCACCTGCCGGTGGGGAGGTCATCCGGATGGGCGCCGATCATACACCCACAGAGAAAATCGACCAGGTCGCAGAAGACTGCGTGGTCGGCTATCTCCGGGAGCACAATCTCTGCTCGGTTCTTGTCAGCGAGGAGGCCGGTAGGGTATCGATAGAGGGAGGGAAAGGGACCATATTCCTTGACCCGGTGGACGGGACGTACAATGCGGTGACCGGCATCCCGTTCTATGCCCTCTCCCTTGCATGGGCGAATGAGGGGGTTGTCCAGAAGGCATTTGTCCAGGATCTCGCCACGGGAGAAACCTTCACCGCAGTAAGGGGGAAGTTTGCCCGATGCAACGGAAAACCCATCCATGTTTCTCCGACAGTCCGGCTGGACAAGTGTGCGATGAGCATCTACGGCCGGAAATTCGATCCGACCCGGATGATGCAGCTCGGCCACAAGATCCGGCGGTGGCGGCTTCTCGGCGCTTCCGCGCTCGAACTCTGCTATGTGGGTGCCGGGAGGATCGACGGATTTGTGGATCTACGGAGTACCCTCCGCGTCACCGATGCTGCAGCCGGAATGCTTATCTGCACAGAAGCCGGCGGAACCGTATCCGACCTGAATGGCGAACCCCTTAACTTTCCCGAAGAAGTGACGGTAGGACGGTGCATTATCGCTACAAATGGCGTGCTGCACCACAAGGTGATCGAGTACCTGCGGTGATAACCCATGAAGTGTCTTCTTGTTTCCCGTATTGATCTCCCCGAAGCCCTTGACTGTGCCCGACAGATGAAGACAGCACTGGAGCAGAATGGGCATACGGTTATCCTTGAGACGGATACTGCCTCTCGCCTTGGCGGGGCAGGACTTCCCTGCAGCCAGGCGAAAGCGGATATCGCGGTCGTGATTGGCGGCGATGGCACGATCCTGCGCACCGTGCAGCAGTTGCACGACCAGATTCCGATCATCGGGATCAACCACGGCGAGGTGGGATTCCTTGCGGATCTCGAATCCGGTGAGGCCGGGAATTTTATCCGCTCGCTCGCTCCGGGGTTTGCCGTTGAAGAGCGAATGCGGCTTTCCCTCCTACAGGACAACAAGCCTCTCGGAGATGCGTTAAACGAAGCACTCATCGTCACCACCCGGCCGGCGAAGATGCTGCGGTTCTCGATCTTAATTGACGAGGTGGTCACAGAACAGTTCCGCTCCGATGGTTTGCTCGTCAGCACACCGACCGGTTCGACCGCATACGCGATGAGTGCCGGAGGTCCGATCGTCGATCCCCGGATCCAGGGTTTCCTCCTTGTCCCGCTTGCTCCCTATCTGCTCTCATCCCGTCCGCATCTTATCAGCAGCAACCGCAGGCTTGAGATCCGGCTGGAGAGCTCGAAACCAGCAAAACTAGTCATTGACGGGCAAAAAACTGTGGAACTGGGAAGCTCGGCGTCCCTTATAGTACAGAGAGCTGCGCAACCGGCACGGTTCTTCGATGCGCACCGGAATTTCTTTGAAAAAGTGGATAGCAAGCTCCGGAAGCTCTAGCGACTCCGCTATACACAAGAAAAGAACAGGTTTCTGTATTCACGTTGCAAAATTAAATGTAGTAAGATTTTTTAAAATATCCCAAAATCTCCCTTATTCTTTGTTCGATTAACTTTAATTCCTAAAAAGTTGTATACATCTTATGGATGTCAAACACAAGACTTGTCACCATAAAGACCGCGCGCATAAGATGCAGCGAATATACAAAAGAAAGAATGGCAGGTTCATACCCTGCGCGTGGATGTGTCCGGATTGTGGACAAATGTATAAAGATTAGGTTCAATGGTTCTGATAAATTAACGGTAAATGACTGATCGATAATCTCATTAAAATTTTCAAACCAGCCACCAACGTATCAGAATCAAAATCCAACCACCTTAAATAATATTATTGATAAAAGATACCCATAAACTAGGTGTTATAAATCACCTCGATAAAATCTTCCGGTAAAGGGAAACTCCCTAAAAAGCAAGCTGTCGCGGACGCTAGTGAAAGACTTTGGAAAATTGTGTATGTTATACTGTGTCTGGCACTTCTCACGTTAACAGCGTTCCAGTTTTATTTAGCTTTTTTATACATGCCGGCACCCACAACAGGTTGGGATTACCAAGCGTATGCGAGTGGTGTCCAAGCATTTGATCATGAGCAGAATCCCTACCTTGTTGAAAACCTTGTTCCATATTTTCCGTCTTCGTTAACGAACTCGGAACTCAGATTTGACTATCCCCCCCACACGCTCTATTTTTTCTGGCTCCTTGATTTCTTCTTGGTGTTCCATTATCTCATTATTTATTACGTTTTGTTGATAGTCCTCCTGATAATCAGCACATACCTCATCATAAACCTTGACAATAAACCCCATTACCTTTTTCTCATAACCTTGTTGCTGACCGCTTTTTTAAGCATATTCTGGAATTTTGATACCGGAAATGCACCCATAATTTTCCTTTTTCTATTTTCCGTTATATTCACGCTTTGGGTAAAGGGAAAATACTGGCAGTCATCAATCTTCATGGGACTTTCCGCAGCATTTTCGCTTTTTACCGCCCCGTTTATATTATTATACCTAGTTATCAAGCGTCCGATATTGGATAGGTTACGGTTTATCTCTCTCTCAATCGGGATCGTGGGATCTTTGTTCATAGTAGACTACCTCATAAACCCGGCATATTTAATTTCCTATATTGATATGATGCACGGGAGCTCCAGCCCCTTTTTAGATTCCGGTGGATGGAATAACCCCACACCGTACCTGATGTTTAAGGATGCTCTAAGTGGGATATCTCCCGGAAGTATGATTCCGGTGATTGTTATATCATGCATTTATATCGGCCTTATTTTTTATGCGACATGGAAATACTACCTTAAAAACAATGGCGAGTTCCTGAAAGTTGTCGCCTTGATCATGATCTCGGTCTTCATGGTTTTGCCACGACTGATGCCCTATGATTTTATTATTCTTGTCTTACCGCTATACATTTTGTTCAAGGACTGCAGTTACCGGATAAAAGCCTTGGTGCTTGCAGTGATCTCTGTGCTGCCGTTCCTTATCTGGTACCCCCCTCTTCTCGGCATTAATGACGACAATCTACCCTTCTTTTTGGGTATATATACCCAAACCTATAGTCTCATTCTTATTTTCCTCGTAGTTATTTTTCAAGATTATCTAGCACATGCATCAAATGAGGCAGGAGATGGTGGCAAAAAATCCACTGGGAGAAGACACATTACCTGAGTATCCGACATTTAAAAAGTCCCGAAATCAGGTAATACCATCAGAATCTCTTATGATACGCTTGGACTATAGGCAGATGGTTAGTGAATAACAAGCTTTTCTTGATGAGCGGCTCTATTCTTGTTGACAAGGTGGTACGTGTGCAGGTCTCGATGAAGCTTGAGATGAAGGATTCCCCCGGACAACTGGTTGCAGCCCTCAAACCGATCTCTGATGTGGGGGGAAATATCATCGCGGTCATCCACCACCGCGACCCGGAATCCAGCCAGCGCACGTTAAACGTCCAGATTGTGCTTGCGCTTCCCGAAGGTCGCCTCGATACCCTCGTGACACTCTTAAAGGAGCAGGGCGTCCACATACAGAGGATAGGAAAAGAGCGCCTGCTGTACAAGCGGACGGTTATCCTGATCGGCCACCTCATGCATACAGACCTTTCCGATACGGTAGACCAGATCGATTCCACGGGATTCGCTGAGGTGTGCGAGATCTCGATGAGCATGCCGGCAATAAACGAACGCTCGACCTCCCGCGTCACGCTCAAGGCAACCAACCGGGCTGATATGGACGCAGCGATAGCTATCCTGCGTCGGGTCGCAGCGCAGAAATCGCTTCTTCTGATCGAGCCGCTGGAGGAGATCGCATGAAGGCAGCGCTGATAGGTCTTGGATCCGTGGGACGCGGCGTCGCGGAGATGATCGCAAAGAAAAATCCCGGCATCACGATCACAGGAATTGCAGATTCAAAGAGCGGATATATCTGTAACGAGGGTATCGACATCACAGAGGTACTCGAAAACAAACGGGAGAACGGCCTCTGTGGTGACCGGGCGATCGATGCAATGGACGTGATCAAAAAGGCGGATTATGACGTCCTCATCGAGGTGACGCCGACAAACGCGCTCACCGGAGAACCGGCGCTCGGGTACATTCGTGCAGCCCTTGCCCGGAAAAAGCACATCGTCACCTCAAATAAGGGCCCGATTGCGCTTGCCTACCATGAGCTTGCCGCGCTTGCAAAAAAGAAGGGCGTGGCACTCCGGTACGAGGCCACGGTTGGCGGGGCTATCCCCATAATGCATACGCTCGAAGATGGCCTGTGCGGGAACGAGATCATCGCGATCTACGGAGTCCTTAACGGGACCTGCAACTATATCCTGACCCGGATGGCCGATGAAGGACTCACGTACGAACAGGCGCTTATGGAGGCGCGGGAGATGGGGTATGCCGAGGCGGATCCGACCTACGATGTGAAGGGGATCGATGCGGCGATAAAGCTCGTGATCCTTGCAAACACCATCTGGGGAAACGGGACGAAACTTGCCGATATCGACCTGACCGGCATCGACCTGCTCACCCCGGATGCGCTGCGTCTTGCTGAGGAGGGTGACTGTACCATCCGGTTGATTGCCGAGGCAATCCCAGGAAAAAAGATCCTGCGGGTTTCGCCGCGTCTCATTGAAAAGAACCACCCGCTGGTGGTCGAGGGTACGTTAAATGCGCTCACCCTTGAGACCGACATGGCAAAAGAGATCACGCTGATCGGCAAGGGGGCGGGATCGATCGAGACCGCAAGCGCCATTATCGGCGATATCCTGTATATCCGCGACCACTATGGCAAGCGTGCTTGAACACCGGCGGGAATACCTGCGCCTGATGCGCCAGTTCACGCTTGATGCCGGTTTTTTTACGGTAACCGATATCCAGAAGGCGGCGGGTATCCCAAGGAGTACGGCGCAGGACTGGGTTACAAGGCTTGTCCGGGAAGGCTGTGTCCTTATAAAAAAAGAAAAATCTGGGAGAGCGGCCGCCCGCTACGCCGCACTTTCTGCCATCCCGCAAAGTACCTGCCGGCGGATCTTTGCCACAACTGACGGGGAGCAGGTCGAGGTCTTCCATGACTGCATGAGCGGGGCCTGTGCGGCATTCTGCGGGTACCACCACGCCCGTGCCGGTGGGGTGGTGACAAACGTGGAGCGCGACGGAACGCTCCTGCGGGAATGTGCCCGGATCGGCGATGCCCCGGTCTCCATCGGGCTTCCCCCGCATTCAGCGGTGGGGATCTCCGGCATCAGGTACACGGGGGATCATATCGTCCAGCGTATCCGCTGCATCGGTGGCCCGGCGTACTCTCTCACCGATATGATGTCACGGGCGGAAGGCGTTGTCCGCGTCGAGCTCGAGCATGCCGGGGGGATCGTGGAAGGGAACGTCTGGACCCAGGCGCTCACCCACCTCACCATTGGCGTGGACGATACTGATTCAAAAACCGGGGGTGCGACGTTTGCCCTCGCCCTTGCGCTGCTGACTCATATTTCGGTGGGGAGGGCCGTGCTCCCCATCAGTCACCATGTGGTGATGCTCAACGATAAGATTGAGGATAAAACTGCCGGTAACTCGGCAAGTTATATCGAGGTGGCCGTTCACCCGTCCCGGATCGACCGGGTGATGGCGAAGTGCCGCGAGTTTGTGGAAAACGAGACCCTCTCACCCGAATGGGGTCTT
>Ga0326728_10026738_pt1 | contig 10172 bp, 10 predicted proteins | sample MB3enrmetagenome_FD_207602 | JGI IMG/M metagenome (GOLD analysis project Ga0326728, IMG submission 207602) | Lab enriched peat soil microbial communities from McLean, Ithaca, NY, United States - MB31MN | ecosystem: Environmental > Terrestrial > Soil > Wetlands > Peat | place: USA: New York... | reverse complement strand
GCATATTGCACGGGGCGAAATTGCTTCCTCGTGCTAGCAGGACGTTAACTGCAAAGTAATCAGGTCGCGCGATGATAGTGCGAAGAACGGCAAGACCTCCCTGGCAGTCAGGGGCGAGTTGGGTGGGGTCACCCTACGCCCGCCTTTGGCGTAGGGTCGGGTAGTTGTAGGTCGAGTCACTGGAATGGAATTTCAGACAAACAAAGACGGCCCGAAAACCGCGGAAAGCAATGGCGCGCCCTGAGAGATTCGAACTCCCGACCTTATTCGCCATCCATTCGACTTCCAGAGTGCCCCTATTTCACGCTAGGCTGCCCGAGGACGCGCCGCCAGGATCGGGTATGTTCTGATGGGCACGCTGGGTCCAGGTTGGCCATTGACCGTGTACGTCATTCGCCACCATACCGCCCGTTATTCCATCGCAGGTAATCTGGTCGTGGCCGTTAACGACAAGCAGTCATGGCACCAAGCGCCTGTTGTGCTCATGTGACGGCCCGATTCTTCAGTGATCTAACCAATGACAGACGGTTCCGAATTGTGACCTATGGCGAGGTTTCCCGGACCTATGCTTCTTCCTATGGGTTTCAGTTCGTACGGTTGAAATTCAATCTGACCCAACCGCCGGACAACCTTGCGGAGTTGAAGTCGATCCTTTCTGATCCCGAAAACCAAGGCGATATGAATTACAAGTACATTCCCCAAACAGGCAACGGATTTATTGCTTCTGATGTCGAGTATTTTACGCTGAACCCGTCACAAATCACGTATCCCGACGATGTCACCGCGATTTTGCCGGAGCCGACGGTTGCTTTCGGTACCGGTTGGCTAAAATGGAACCGTCCTGAGTTTGAGGATATGCCCACTCAATATCACATCGTCCGGGGGCTGGACGATTTGGAAATAAAGCGGTTTGTCGGTGCTGCGAGAGTGGATACCGCGAATCTGGCCGATTGCTTCGACGTAAGGGTGATCGAATAAGCGCCTATAGATGGCCGAGTCTTGCGGCCGTCTAAAAATGCTTTTTAGACGGCCTCCATGCATCCTAAGGTTGATGTTCTGAGCCTGCACTGGCAAATCCAATCTGCCGGGGAGGTCATTTAGATCGTGGAAGTATTCAGGTCCACCCCACGACGAGAGCGGCAGTTAAAAAAGCCCACTTGCCGCCAGTTGCTGGCACGGGCCAGAAACCAGAAGCAGCGCCTTTTTGCAAGAAAGTAAATTTCTTGGCCGTCTTGGCAATAGGTAACTGATGTATAATCACCGTAAGTGACTAATATTACTGACTTGGAACGGCACCGGATCCACGAGATGTCCGAGGTTAAAGGTCCTATTCGGCGCCACAAATGCCAACTGAAGTGCAGCGATGCTGAGCATTATCTAATGTGAGCCGAATCCGCCCTTCGAAACGATGGCGTTTCCTTCGCTACCGCACATCGATAGCATTCTGCGGCGGAGGGGCCGTCGTTGCAATGGCCGCATCCGTATACGGTCAAAGAATTGGAATTATTGAATGAACCAGCCTTCTGCTCGATATGTCCTGTCGTTTCAAACCGAACCCTTTTACCAAGGGACACGCTACCACTGGATAATTTGCGGATCGCAGAACCCCGACGAATTAGTATCGTGGGGGCACGCCCCTACGCAGAAACTGGCGGAAACGGCGGCACAAAATGAGGTTCACGCTCTGTCTTCCGGACTGACAAAAGGTGGACCCATGATTGACATGAGCAAGCCGGCCATCCACCGCCGCTATTGGGACTACTGAGACGATTCCGGCCTGTTAACTACACCCCTTTCAGTGGTTCTTCATCTTCGACCAAAGTAGTGACCCAGCGCGTGAATGGCTGTTCACCGGGTTTGTTCGCGGATTCCGGCCTCGCTGGACGTTGAACGACGCAGGCTTGGAGTCAGCCGCCACACCTGTGTCACAATTAGGGAGTGTTTATCGGTCGCTCCGGTTCAAAAAAGCAGCCCCATTTCTCGGCCTTCCGCGCCCGGTTGCAATCGATACCGGGTCTTTCTCAGGCTTCGCCTGGTCCGGGAAGAATACCGAGAAGCAAGTACCGCTTCGGCCTGGGGTCGTGCGGCTGCGAACCTGGACGGAAGCGCCCTGCTTGGTTAGTAGGTCGAAAGCAACCCACAGCCCCAGCCCTGTACCTTTCTCTTCCTTGGTACTGAAGAATGGCTCAAACAGGTGCCGGCAAGCCTCATGCGGAATGCCGCAGCCGGAGTCAAGCACGCCAACCCTGATCCCGCGAGTGGCAGTGCGCCAGTTGGTTGAACGCCGCACGTGCAGCACCAGGCGGCCGCCTGGTTTTGTTGCCTCGATAGCGTTCTTCACGACATTGGCGAATACCTGACGCAAATCGGCGGGAATACCGGTAATCTCGCCGTCCACGTCGTAACGCTTTTCTAGGTGAACATCCGCCTCCGCGATTCTGGGCTTGAGCAGCACGACTATGCTATCCAATACGTCCGCGAGCCGGATAGAAACCGGTTTGGCACCGTTCCGGTAAAACCCGAGGGTACTGTTAACGATCTCGTGTACGTTGCCAACTTCGGTGATTGCACTGGCTACGCAGGGCTTGAGGGAGTCGGCCAATAGCGGATCGTTCTGGATCAGGTACAGTAAATTTCCGAGCGCGGCCAACGGGTTATTGATTTCATGCGCGATCGCCGCAGCTAAGCGTCCGATCGTCGCCAATTTATCATTCAGGCGCAGAGCCTCTTCGGCGCGTTTCCGCTCGGTTATGTCGCGTGCCACAGTTGCGACACCGATGATTGCTCCTTTCAAATTTCGGACAGGCGCCATCGCCAGCGAGACATCAATGTGTCTGCCGTCTTTGGCGATACGGACGGTTTCGCAGCGATTAACCGGCTCGCCACGTTGCAGCCTCTTCATGCTGCGGGAGACCTCGTCTGGCCTATCGACGGGAGCGAGCATCGAATCCGATTTGCCAATTGCTTCTGCACGGCTATATCCGTACATCCGCTCGGCACCGGTGTTCCAACTGGTAACGATGCCGTTTAGGTCTCTGCCGATGACGGCATCGTCTGACGATTCGACGATTGCTCCCAACCGCTTAACGTCGTAATCCCTCTTCGCTCTGATGGGTTGCACGGCTGTTCGGATGGGCATACTGTGGAACCCCAAACATCTTAGTCCGGTCGGGAACGCTATGGCTTACAGGGGGAGCCTCGAACGGATTTCTGATAGGCTGACTCATCTCCGTGGTGAAAAATGTATATAATTGCTCACTTTTCAGAAAATTGCGCTACCTGAACGGGCAGTATGCAGCAACAACTCTGGCGTAAGCTGATTCCACTGAGCTGCTACGCAATTGTCAGGTTGCCCTGTAATGCCCATTTTGGAACGCCAGCAGTTGCTTTTTATCGGTAAGTGAGCAAATTTGACCATACCGCCTCAGCCCTCCTCACTAAGCTTCTTGCGTGAGTTCCCGAAAATGCCTGGTTTGGGGATAAAAGCATGCGCGATATCCTAAAGAACTGGCCGGTGGCAAGCCGGAGGCTTTTTGTGCCGGTGCTACCACGTCTGAGCGAATTTCCGTTTTACCGGATTCAGGTCGGTCGTACGATCAAATCCATCTGCACCGGTTGTTTACAGACGATTTCCTACAGTCCGCGCCTGGAAGTGTTAACGATTATGGAAGATGCGCACAAGTGTCTACCGGCGCCCTTCAAAAGAAAAAATTGAAATCAGCTTGCGCCTGTGGCGGTCACAGTGCTCTGTCCCTCAGCCCAAAACCTTGAACCCGCAACCCTGCGGACTGCCAAGACGCAGCCTTTCCCCTATCTAACCTTTACCACGTAGCTCATCGCCAAGCGGTAGGGCGTGACCAGCGCAAGCCACAAACGGGTGATTTCGTCGAGCGATAGGGGATTAAACACGATTTCCAGCGTCCTTTGCGGTAACGTCGCCAGGCTTTCAACTTGCACCACCACAGGCGTATCGTTCAGAATCTCCATAGCTGCATTGAGTAGCAGATGGGCGTCCTCGGCCTGTTCCGCAATTGGTGTGACCAGATAGTACAAGTTCAATGCCAACGGAGGTCGAACGGCGGGCGTTTCGGACGGCGAGGGTGCGGGGGTGCTCCTACGATTGGCATCGTCAATGTCCACCCGATAGAGGAACACTGAAAGAATGTTGCCGCTCCGAAGCACCGAAGGACTTTCCAGTGTTACCTCTGCAACGGTAAGACCGTGCATACCGCTAAGTTTCGCTTTCAGCAGATCAATCAATTGTCGCCCGACAGACCTGATTATTGTGGAATCGCCCATGCCTTCCCTCGTTGCCGGTGAACGGCGCAGTAACCCGGCGTAGTAACTACGTACTCGCAACCACCTTCTCCACTTAGCCGGAACGGTTGGGGGTGCAGTGGTTCCTGCCCGACTTTCTGGTACGGCAACGACTAGCTAAGCCGCCGTCGCTTTCTCTCGCCGCCCACCTTTTTTCTCATTGCTTCGGCAATCCGCTTCCGAGCGGCGGAACTCATCCCACGAGCAGCGGCAGAAACCCTCTTCGGAGTGGTGGCTTTACGTTGGGCAGCCCACCGCTTCTTAGACACCTCCGACATGGCTTTCCGGCCAGCGGCACTGATGCGACGACCAGTCTTGGCGGGTTTAGCTGCTTTCACCCTTGCCCACCTCGCTCTTGCAGCAAGCGGCTACCAGTGCGGACATTTTCATTTTGGCCTGCTGGTTAGACGTGCTGGTCGGAATGATACCAGTGCAGTCCGAAAATCAATCCAAGCATGGTCCGAATGTTGGCGTTTTCTTAATTGCCGCTGCCCATCATGCTCCCGCCGCGCTCGGGCGTCAACGGAAATCAGGACAACCGCCGTCAAGCGCGGGCGTACTGATACAGCGTTTCGCGGCTGATTCCAAGGTCGCGGGCAATCGGGTTGATTGAAAAGACTACTGGCTCCCAAACCTCACTGCAGCACAGTACATTTGCCCCTGCAACAGATCTGTGGCGGCTTGCACGCCGGGGTGCAAATTTGTTGGCTGGGTAAACACTTTCCCTTCACGCAACGTCCGCATGGGCAACTGTCGTCGTTACAGGTGTTGACGACGACGCACTTGCCCGCTTGACACACTTGGCCCGCCGGGCATACAACGCCGGCACAGGCATTGGCGGCTGTGACGCAGCAGTAGCCATCCGCGCTGGATTTACAGACCTTTCCTGTTGGACACACCACACCAGTACAGTTGTCGGCGTAGGCGAATGCCACGAATCCGCCCACTACAATCGAAGCAGCCAGTAGGACAGTGCCAATTGATCGCATAATTCCTCCCCCTGATGAGGTTTTGTGAGGTTACCGTGTCCGTTGTCATCAGACTCGAGTCCCTGAAGACATACTTCTTGAAGGTTGGAAAAAGCACCCTTGGCCGATCGGGTTAGGCCGTTGGATTCCTGGTGCCGGATCTTGTTGGGGAATGCGGGAATCGTGACGCCAGTACTGGTAAAAGTCAACGGCTAGAGAGCTGGACTTCGCCCCCGCCGGTCCCGTTTTGGAACCAATAAGGGCAGGGTCTATCCTACGCCCGCTCTTGGCGTAGGGTGGGGCAGCGGTGGATTCCAGCATCTCGCAATGTTTACCTTGATTGGGTCCATCTACATGAACCCAATTCCTCAGTCGAGATCCGTCGGTTTCGCGTCTTCCTGCTCTCGACGTATAATGCCCGGCAAACGAACATGAATCGCATCAACATAGACGATCTGACCGAAGCTGAGCTCATTGACCTGAATCATCGCATCGTGCAGCGCCTCAGGCTGATCAGGCAGGTGCACGCTCACCAAGCCATGCTGGAGTTCCGCATCGGCGATCGTGTCACCTTCGAAACTCAGGAGGGAACTCCTGTGTTCGGAATCCTGACTCGCTATAACCAGAAATCCGTCTCCGTGATTACCGACGACGGTCACCGGTGGACCGTTTCCCCGCGTTTCTTGCGAAGGGTTGAATCAAGCCGCGAGACAGGAAAAACAGGGAGAGAAGAAACCGCCCATTCGGGCTCCATAATTCCATTCAAGCAGAAATGAGCGGCAGGGGCCCAGCGGTTCGCGGCTGCCGGCAGTTCTGATAATGTTCGGCTGAGGAAAAAGAATCGGTTTGTTATAATCGAGCCGAGCGCGCCCTTAGCTCAGTTGGATAGAGCGTCTGGCTACGAACCAGAAGGTCGGGAGTTCGAATCTCTCAGGGCGCGCCATTAACATTTGTCCGCTCACGAAATCTTCCAACTGATTAAAAAGACAATCGTTATTTGAGTTCAAAATCCCCTTTTCTGGGCGGTATTTTAGGCCACTTGGAAAGAGGACATTTTAAACTCTTTGCTTCTGGTCAGCGTCGGCCTTCTCCCAAGCCGTTGAGATGTCCACCAACAGGGATGTCGAGAGCTCAAGCAGTTGCTCAAATGTGGCCTTCTCCGTGTCATGAAAGCATCTTCCCACGTTCTCAAGAAACGTTGTAGACGGGAGGCAATTGGACGAATTATCTCCGGGGGTGGAGATGGAATTTTATTGATCCGAACTACTTGGGGAGCCAAAGAGCCGTTTCAGACCGGTGGGAGACATGCGACCAAGTTCGACACGGCGGGGAAGGTTGGGATGGTAGCCCTTGCTTTTAAGAAATTTCTCAGGACGGCCAACCGCATCACGGATGGCATCACCGCATGGCCTGCAACTCCGTTGTTTTGGATTTGGTCGCGGGTGTTTACAGCCTTTGACTTTCACAGCAATCTCATGCCAAGACAGCGGAGTCGCAAGATACCATGTGAACGCCTCAATCGCGTGTTGCGAAGTTTCGTTTCGGGGGCGGCCTCTGCGCCGACCAGTTGAACGTCCGGTCCGTAGCATTGCCGCCAGTCGTTCATCCTCGGACAAGTTTGCGCCCTTAGCTGCCTCTTCTGCCCTTCGCCTTCGTTCCTCACTGGAGAGCGGCGGCGGCGGGTACAGCCATGCGAGAATCTCGCAAGTTTCATCTGTGGCGTGCTCCCGCGTGTGGGCGTCATCGGAGGCGAGATCATCCCTCAGCGCATCAAGTTGGTTTCGGAGAATGCGCTCAATATCGTAAACGCAAAAGTCGATAAAGGCGGTTACATCGTCGGCCATGTTTCTATTGTGCGTGGTGTGTCAACGCCACCGTTGTGTCAGGACAAAACCTTTAGTTGCTGGCGCTGATTTTACCCACGATCGAAGTGTTGAGGTAGACAGTTGAGTTGTCGCGCAAGTTGCTGATTATACGGCCACAAGGCAAACTGGCTCACAATAATCAGGGCACCTCAACCAAAACGTGATTTTTCGCAGAGAGGGGGCCGCTTGGAGTGGCGTGGGACTAGTGGGAGAATTACAGGTACGTTGACAACAGAGGAAAGGGGGCACCCACCGCGTGGGAACGAGCGACACGGGATTTTCCAAAGCAAACCGGACACGGTTAGTTTACTTGCTCAAGGACTTGCTGGATTTCCCGCATGGCAACAGGATGGGAGAGGTTGTTGGCGGTGAAGAACTCTATAAGTTGGATGAGTTACTGCGCTTCCAATTTGGCAGATTTGAGCTTCAGCCCGGTGCTCGGGGTAGCATCGTTGACAAAATTGGGCAGTTCATCATGGCTGCTCCCGAGGAGGAACTCCTCACCTTTATTGCATTTATTCCGGTCGCCAAAGCCAAAGCTCGTCGTTATTTAACGTCACCGGGTGTTCGTTTAGATGTGGAACGCAGGATAGAGAAGATTCAGACCACAATCAATGGATTTCTCAAATTTATCGGATGTCCGGCAAGATTTGAAAACGGCACTTTTGTCCGTGACTCGTTTGAAATTGTTGATGCAACACCACTCACTCTGCTGCCCAAGAAGGAAGAGTTGGAGCAGGATTTGCAGGGTATTCTCTCGGGTGGCGAACTTGTTTCGCTTGTTCTGATAGACCTCGACAATTTCAAGGCGGTTAACGACCGCCACGATTATGCGACCGGCGACCAATGTCTGGAAGCTGTTGTCCAAACCGCCAGCGATGCAATCGCCCGTAAGGGCAAATTGTATCGGTTCCGCGAGGGGGATGAGTTCGCAGTTGTGCTACGAAACACTACCACCGCTGAGGCTGCAGCAACGGCTTCGAGAATAAGGCAAGCAATCGAACAACGTAATCCCGGTGGGGACGTGAAAGTCACCGCCAGTATGGGCGTGGCCTCATCCGAATGTGATGATATCGATACTGCCAACGACCTCACACGAGCTGCCGTAGAAGCTCTCCATACCTCGAAACGCACCACGAAAAATTGTGTGACCGCCTGGCGCGTGCAACCCGATTCTGCATAGAATCGAGCCAATGACCTATGGCAGATCGGACCAATCTCGGGAAGCATGGTTGGATACCCGTAACTCCTACCTCTTATAGTTGGCAGTACCGCGCAGTATCATTTGCCGATGCATCAGTCGTGCGGGTTACGCCTGCGATGGAAGCGGGGCTAACGGATCACGTCTGGACCATTGCGGAACTGCTCGGGGCGGGGTAAAATCCGCCCTGCTCATGCCATCCACAGCGACAAAGCAAATACGAGAACGACGAGAAGAATGGCGCCGAAAAAAGAAAACGCCAATCCCACCAAAATTTCGATTCGACTGGAAGTTCTGGGTCGGCTTGAGCATAACATTGCTACTAGCAGCATTAGGGCTGGGGCCAGTGCTGCTGGCCGTGCCAAATGTATCACTTGGCCCTCCTCTTGACCCTGCCGATGTTCTGACAACCCCTGTGGAGATTTCTAATAACGGCTGGTTGGATCTTAAGGACGTTCGAGTAGAAACCTTCATGCGCAAGTTGGAATATCAGAATCAGCCGCAGAGTACCATAGGTGATAACATCGTAGCCGGGTACCTTCCTCCATCGCCGGTTCTTGCCCCTGGTGAAGCTAAGACCGTTCCTTTCGGCAATGTGTTCCATTTTGCGAGTCCCATTGCCAGCGTCGACGTTGCCCTAATCGTGTTCTACCGTGAGCGGTACAAGCCCCCTTTCTTTCCGGTAAAGAGAAAAGCATTTCGTTTTGTAACCGCGCGCCAATCAAACGGCACACTTGTTCTCCTAAAACAGCCCGCTGGGGATACGCTTGCGAAATATGACGCGGTGAAAAACGCATGGGGTGGGCAGTAACATCACGAGCTTTCTGGCTGAGCAACGCAGGTTTAGGACACCACCCAGGGTAGTGTCCTAATTTGAGTTCTCGTCCGTTGTTCATTGGCTGATGACCGCCGTAACTCGCGCATCTTCTTGTCGATCATGGCAGTACAGCCCTTGCCAACCCGAACCCCCAGCCTCATAATCGTGTCCCCGATGAATTCCTGAATTCCGGTCATGCGCTCAATTGAACGGATACTGGAACCCTCGGCCAATGCACCGATTATCGCGATTTGCTGCTCGGGGGTCAGTAAAATGAATCTGCCCGTCCATATTCATAAGTTGTTCCACGAAGTGAGAGGCAATCTTGCTGCCATCGGGCAGCGGCTCGCTTCTATCCAGCAAATATTGGAAAAGCAAAAAGAAGCCACCGACGAGGAATATCGCAGACGGGCCGAGAAAGAAGAACAGCGAGAAAGAGAAGCCCAATTTGAATCTGTAGCGGACAATGAAAAGACGACAAAGTCCGAGAGACAGCGCGTACAAACTACACAAGAGGTAATAGCCGTTGCGGCATGCGCCACTTTTGTTGCCGTCTGTGCTTACACGGCGGCTTCCCTCTCTCAACTCAGGCAAATGGGAGAGCAAACGGCACAATTGTATCGGCAGGCCGAAATCGAGAATGCTGGTGCTGCACACCGCGCCGCAGAGACGTTCCGGCAACTCAATATTCTGCAAGGTCAGGCCAGAGCTGCTCGCGATCAGGCTACAGCCGCAAAGCAGTCTGCTGACATTGCTTACAAGACGTTCTCTGCCGTTCATCGGCCATTTATTGGGCCAAGCGGAACGAGGGTTTACGTCCATGATCGACAAAAGAGATTCCTGCAATTTGCAGCCGGCATAAAGAACTTCAGCAGTCTTCCAGGCCATAACCTAATGGTTGATTGGGAAGTGTTTTACAATGGAGCGCCACCCGTGACCGCATCCAAAGTACCGGACATTCCCTCCGACTTGTTCCCCGGTCAAGAACTCTTTCTGCAAGCCTA
>Ga0326728_10026736_pt1 | contig 10173 bp, 9 predicted proteins | sample MB3enrmetagenome_FD_207602 | JGI IMG/M metagenome (GOLD analysis project Ga0326728, IMG submission 207602) | Lab enriched peat soil microbial communities from McLean, Ithaca, NY, United States - MB31MN | ecosystem: Environmental > Terrestrial > Soil > Wetlands > Peat | place: USA: New York... | reverse complement strand
TGGCGAGCAGGGTCTCGACCTCGCGCGCCCGGCCGTAAAGCTTCTCGGGCATGATCAGCCGGTCGGACCCGTCATGTTCACCGAGGGGGAACGCGTCAATCCGGTGCTGCGCCTGCCACGCCGCTAGGCAGTGCCGCAGGTCGCTTTCCAGGCCGGAAGCGGTCTGGTAGCGGTCTTCGGCTGTCTTGGCGAGCAGCTTCATGACGATCGCCGAGACGGGGGCAGGAACTATCGGTACCCGCTCGGCGGGGGCGACCGGTTGCCGCGCGATATGGCAATGCACCCACTCCATCGGATCGGCGGCGGTAAACGGCAGCGTGCCCGTGAGCATCTGGTAGAAGGTGACGCCAAGCGCATAGAGGTCGCTGCGGGAGTCGATCGAGCGGTTCATCCGTCCGGTCTGTTCGGGCGCCATGTAGGCGAGCGTGCCGGCGATGCTCTCGGGCGGCTCGGGCGCCTGGCGTTCGCGCAGCAGGCGCGAGGCAATGCCGAACCCGGTGAGCCTGATCTCGCCGCTCGCGGGATGCAAGAGAATATTGGCCGGTTTGATGTCCTTGTGCACGAGACCGCGCTGGTGGACGTGCGCGAGAGCCCCGGCGATGGCGATTGCAAGGGGCAAGAAGTCTTCCATCGCCATCGGCGCGCCGAGCCGCTGCTCCAGCGGCTGGCTGGCGGGATCCTCCAGCACCAGCATGGTCTGGCCTGGGTCGCGGACGAACTCCAGCGGCCGCACCGCCCAAGGTCCGTCCAACTCGTCCTTCAAGGCATATTCGTGAGCCAGGCGATCCAGGGTCGCCGGTGCCGGATGCTCCGCGGCCGGGAGCACCGCCAGTACGGCGTGCCGGCTGCCATCGGCGCCCGGGCGCCAGATCCGGCAGAAGACGCGATCGCCGTCCTCCCACAAGACCTGGAGGTTGCTGTCCCCGTCTGCGCCGAACCGATTAGTTGGGCTCAACTGCCGAACTCCATCATCAGACCTCGCATCGCCCTCGGGCCGGGAAGGTCGCTGCAACCGTTCCTCCGCTCATCTGGTCGAACTAGCCTTGATCAGAAACTATGCCACAGATGCGGCGGCATGGCGACGTCCGCCTGCGGCAAGCCCCGGAATCCCCCAAAAGACGGGCCATGGCGCGTTGCTGTCAGCACTGGGCGCGCTTCGGTTGAGGATCATTGGCAGATCATGACCATAGGCTATCAGGTTTTTGTTTTTAAGATGAAATTGAACATTGATTTAATTGAAATTTGTGGTTTCGGGGGCACGAAACCACCGAGAATTAACAAGCATAACGGCGTATTGCTAAGATAGTGGACGCCATATTTTGGCCAAAGCTCCCAGTACTTGATTGCCGGATAGCCCTCATCATCCAGGTGCAAGGCGCATCGGGAGCGATACCTGTCGTCCCCCCTGATTACGGAGAGTGTGATGCAACCCACAATCGGGACCCCAGGCCTTTGCGCTTTAAACCTCTGACATAATTTGACGAAATCGTATTAGGGCGCGGTGACGAATTATTGCCTGGGGGGATTCCGGCGCGGCTAAAAATTTGATTCAAGGCTGATTTTTGGGGATCAGCTTGATGGAACGGGATGTTGACGCGCTGCGGGACCATCAATGGGAGCGGCTGAGAGACTTGGTTCCTGGCGGGCGTGCTGGTGAGCGCGGGCCGCGTTGTGACAATCGCCGCTTTGTCGATGCACTGCTCTGGATGGCCCGTTCAGGCGGCCGCTGGCGCGATCTGCCGGAGCGATTTGGCGACCATCAGGCCGTGAAACGTCGCTATTACCGTTGGATTGAGCGCGGCGCGCTGGACAAATTTCTTGCCGCGCTGACCGCGGAAGCCGACCTTGAATGGCTGATGATCGACTCAACAATCGTGCGGGCGCATCAGCACGCGGCGGGCGCACGGCTGGCAAAAGGGGGGCGGATGCCCAGGGTTTGGGCCGATCCCGCGGTGGCTTGAGCACCAAAATCCACGCCGCCACCGACGCGCTCGGCAATCCCGTCCGCCTGTTGTTCGGGCCAGCGCAGCGCAACGACATCACCCAGGCTCACGACCTAATCGAAGGGTTCGAAACGCAAGCCATCATCGCCGACAAGGGATACGATGCCGATCATCTGCGTGAGGCCGTGCGCGCCAGCGATGCCGAGCCGGTCATTCCACCAAAATCAAACCGCCGTACACCGCCCACCTATGACAAAACCCTCTACAAGGAGCGCAATCTCATCGAGCGCTTCTTCAACAAGCTCAAACAGTTTCGCCGGGTCGCCACCAGATACGACAAGCTCCTCGTAAACTACAGGGGATTCGTCATTCTCGCCGCTATCGCTATCCTGCTCAGGTAAATCGTCACTACGGCCTAGGGCAGACCATGTCGAGCGCCACTCTGCAATATGATCAGAGGCAAAATGCCGATCGAGCGCTGCACGGTCTCGCCACATTTCCTTCACGTGGATGAGGCCGGGATCAAGAATATCTTCGGCATATGAGTATTCCTCGCATCCATCTTCGGCTCGGCTGCTCTCTATCATGCGTTGCATTGCGGGCCGAGCATCGGAAAGATTTGCGGGAGGAAGACGGACAGTTCCAACGATCAACAACATATATCAATCGTATGCCACCACATCGTAACGTGGATAGAGCCAAAGATCGTCCGCTTCCTGCGCTGCCTTCGGCAAACCAGATGGACCACTATACACCCAACCAAAAATCAAACCGCCACACCCCCCACCAGCACTCTCTCCGCAATCCGCAAAAAATTGCCAAAAATCTTGTGCGCGGCATCGTTTAGCGCGGCGAAATTCTCCTCCACCTCGGCCTGGAGCTGCGGCAGGCTCCCCGGCCCGCGCACGCGCTCAAGTGCTGCCTCGTATTCCGGCATCGCGCCCCATTCCGCGGCGGTGGTGTGGGTGAGTTCCATGTGGAACTGCAAGCCATAGGCGGCATCGCCCAGGCGGAAGGCCTGGATGCCGCACCCCTCAGAGCTGGCCAGCAGCGCGGCACCTTCGGGCAGGCGCTTCACCTCCGCCCCGTGCCACTGGAAGCAGGTGCAAAGCGGCGGCACGCCGGCAAAAAGCGGGTCCGGCTGCACCGGGACCTGCGAGATCCCTACTTCCGGCGCTCCCTCCATTAGCTCCACATGTCCGCCGAAGGCCTGCGCCAGCAGCTGGTGCCCCAGGCACAGGCCAAGATAAGGCCGCCCTGCCTTCACCCAACTGCGGATCGCCGCCATTTCCTCAAGCAGCCAGGGGTGCTTGTCGGTCTCCCACACATCCATCGGCCCGCCCATCACCAGCATGATGTCGTAGCCCTCCAGCGGCGGGATCGCCTCGCCCTCATCCAGCTCCACGGCGTGCATCTCATGCCCCTCGCGGGCCATCACATCGCGGAAGCTGCCCGGATGTTCCGAGGCCACATGCTGAAACACAAGAATTTTCACGAATATCCACTCCCCAGCGCGCTCTATTTATCGCAGGGAATAAAACTTGCGTAAACCGTGCATTGCGCGAAGCCAAGGCCCCTCACGCAGGACTCGGCCAGGGCGTGCTACAAGCAACGCATGCTGCCGCAGATCCGCCGCCTGGCTGAAACCACCGTCAACCGCATCGCCGCTGGCGAGGTGATCGAACGCCCCGCCGCCGCGGTGAAGGAGCTGGTGGAAAACGCGCTGGATGCGGGGGCGCAGCGGGTCGAGGTGATCCTCGCCGGGGGCGGGATCGAACGGATCGAGATCATCGACGATGGCTGCGGCATCGCACAGGAGCAGCTGGCCCTGGCCATCGAGCGCCATGCCACCTCCAAGCTGGCCGACGAGGCGCTGGTGCGCATCACCACGCTCGGCTTCCGGGGCGAGGCGCTGCCCTCCATCGGCGCCGCCGCCAAGCTCACCCTCATCAGCCGCCCGGCGGGGCAGGATTCCGCCTATCGCATCAATGTCTCCGGCGGCGCGGTGAGCGAGGTTTCCCCGGCCCCGGGGGTAAAGGGCACGCGGGCCATCGTCGAGGATTTGTTCTACGCCACCCCGGCGCGGCGGAAATTCCTGCGCTCGCCCCGGGCCGAAGCCGAGGCCGCCGAGCGCACGGTGTGGCGGCTGGCGCTCGCCGCTCCGCATGTTGCCTTCCGGCTGGTCTCTGGCGAGCGCGTGCTGTTCGACCTGCCCGCCCAGACCGAGGGCGCGCGGGTGGCGGCTTTGTTCGGGCGGGAGACCGCCGCCACGCTGCTGCCGCTGGAGGCCGAGCGCGAGGATGTGCGGCTCACCGGGCTGATCGGCCCCGCCAGCCTATCCCGCGCCACCATGGGGTTGCAGAGCTTCGTGGTGAATGGCCGACCGGTGCAGGACCCGCTGCTGCGCCTTTCCCTGCGCCTCGCCTACCGGGATGTGTTGCCCGCCGGGCGCCACGCCGTGGCGGCCTTGCGCCTCACTTTGCCCGACGAAGCGCTGGACGTGAACGTGCATCCGGCCAAGACGGAGTTGCGCTTCGCCGACCAGAACGGCGTGCGCAGCCTGGTCATCGGCGCCATCACCCGCACGCTGGAACGTCCGGTCACGCTTGGGCTTGCCCCGGTGGCCGCCCCTGCCCCGCGCCTCCCATTCAGCGCGCCGCCCCCGCCCTCCTACGCTGGCCGCGGCTTCGCCGAGGCCGAACTGGCGCTCGTTGCCCCGCCATCGGCCCGGCAGTTCGCCGCCCCGCCCGCGCTGCCCCCCGCCGAACACCCGCTCGGCGCGCCGCTGGCGCAGATCCTGGACACTTACATCCTGGCCGCTGCCCCTGATGGCTCGCTCGTCATCGTGGACCAGCACGCCGCCCATGAGCGCCTGACGGAAGAGCGCCTGCGCGCCGAGTTCACCGAGGGACGGGTGGCGAGCCAGCCGCTGCTGGTGCCCGTGGTGGTGGATTTCCCGCCTATCGAGGCGGCGCGGCTGCTGGCGGAAACAGAAACCCTGGCCCGGCTGGGGCTGGAAATCGAGGCCTTCGGCCCTGGGGCGATTCTCGTCCGCGCCGTGCCTGCCGCGCTGAAGAACCCGGACGCCGCAGGGCTGCTGCGCGACCTTGCCGGGGAGTTCGCCGAATCGGACGCGCCGCTGGCCCTGGAAGCCCGGCTGGACGCCGCACTTGCCCGCCTCGCCTGCCACCGCTCCATCCGTGCCGGGCGGCGCCTGGCGGTAGAGGAAATGTCCGCCCTGCTGCGCGAGATGGAGGCCACGCCGCGCGCCGCCACATGCAGCCATGGCCGCCCGACTTTCCTGAAGCTCTCCCGCGCCGACCTTGAGACAATGTTCGGCCGGCGCGGCATTTAGCCGAGCTTGAAGTCCAGCGCCTCGGGCGGAAGCTCCACGCCCGGCAAGTTCTTCGGGTTCGGCTCAGGCGGCCCAATCTCGAACCGCACCGGGATCACCCCGGCCCAGACCGGGAAATCCGCATCCTGGTCATCATCCGGCTGGCCCGAGCGCAGCTTGGCCGAGGCCTCGGTGATCGGCATGGACAACACTGTCGCCAACCCCAACTCCTGCTCCGTCACAGGGCGGAGCCGTTCCCATTGCCCGGCAATGGTCTTGTTGACGAAATTGCGCAGCTGCGCCTCTTTCTCAGCCGGGTCGGTGAGCTTCACCGGCCTGCCGAAGACCATCACCGAGCGATAGTTGATGCCGTAGTTATAGGCGGAGCGCGCCATCACCAGCCCATCGTAAAGGCTCACCGTCACGCACACATCCTGGACTTCGGCGGCTTTCAGCATCCGGCTCGCCGCCGAGCCGTGCCAGAATATCCGGTCGCCATCGCGCCATTGCAGCGTCGGCGTCACGAACGGGCTGCCGTTGAACACGTAGCCGACATGGCAGAGCGGCATCGCGTCCAAGATCGCATGCACGGTCTCGGGATCGTAGGCGGCGTTTTGGCTATAGCGTTTGACGCGTGCGCGCTCGCTCGGCGGGTTGGACATGCTGGCTCCTGTGGCTGGCGCGGCACAGCAAACCACAGGGGCGCCACACCGTTCAAGAAAACTCATTTTATTGCGACGATGCATCGTCATACGGCTTGTCCGGCCACCGCGCCCACGGCATGGTCTGGCGAAAAAAGGGAGCAAGCCATGACCGAGACCGTGCATCAACTGATCAACGCCTATTACGAGGCCTTCAACGCCGGCGATGTCGCGGCGATGGTGGCCCTGTTCACCGATGACGTGAAACACGACATCAACCAGTCCGGAACCGAAACAGGCCGGGACGCCTTCGCCGCCTTCCTGCACGACATGAACCGCTGCTACCGCGAGCGGCTGACCGATATCGTGATAATGGCGGACCTCAGCGGTACCCGCGCCGCAGCGGAATACATGGTGCATGGCGAATATCTGCAGGCAGGGCACGGCATGCCGGAGGCACATGGGCAGAAATACATGCTGCCCGGCGGCGCCTTCTTCGCCATTCGCGACGGCAAGATCGCGCGGGTGACCAACTACTACAACCTGCCCGACTGGCTGGCCCAGGTTGCCAAATAGCCTGCATTACGGAAGGCCGCGAAACATCGCGCAATAAAAAAGGCCGGGGGAATCCCCGGCCTTTTCGTTTCGGCTGACTGCCGGATTAGAACAGCAGACCGGCTTCCAGCGTGCCGGTGAACTGGACCTTGTCGGTCCCGTGGTCGCCATAGCTGGCGGTGGAGAACTGCTTGTTGTTCAGCAGATAAGCCGCACCGCCGTTGAGGCGCGCGAACAGATCCTTGTACTGCCAGGTCGGCGAAACAGCGAAGCTGACGGCCTCGGACTTCGGACCGGCGTACCAGGAATAGTTGCCGATGGAGTCTTCGTAGGAGAGCCAGCCACCCAGGGAGTACGGGGTGTTGGCGAAAGCGTAGTCGGCAAATACCGCTCCAGCGAAGTTGGAGGTTGACTTGTCCAGGCCAACCATATGGTCGGTCTTGGCGTACACGTACTGCACTTCCGGCACCAGGTTCAGGTTGCCCATCGTGTAGCTGTAATAAGCGCCCAACATCTGGGAGTTTACAAACTGCGCGCCGTAGGAGCCAACCCTGCCGTAGCAGCCGGGGGTGGTATTGTCGCCATAGGTGCAATTGCCGCTATAGATCTTGGCGTTCAGCCCGGTGCGGCCGAGATTGCCGCCATAATACACGTTCAGGACGTTGCTGGAGTTGATGTCGTAGGACACCAGGGCCTGCAGGAAGTTGAACACGCCGGTGTCGAAACCATCGCCGAACTGCACGGTGGCAGTCACCGGGCCTTCGGTCACAGCCGCCTGCACGCCTCTGGCATTGGAGTTTTGCACGTAGTAGATGGAGGTGACGAGCTGGCTCGGGTTGTTCCAGTCGAGGCCGGCTTCGTAGCCTTCCAGCGACGGCAGGAAGCCGGCGGACACGGTGACCGGCGAGTTCGGCGGGGCAACGGTGATGTAGCCCTCATAGAGCGGACCGGTGGAGAAATTGCTGATCGTGGTCTGCGGCAGGCGGTTGTTGTAGTAGCCGCCGCCGTAATTGGTGTTGGCGCCGACCGTGATGACACCGCCCTGGGAGCCGAGCATGATGGTGAACTGCAGAACGCCGCTGGTCTTCTGCAGTTCGACGATGCCGCTGCCGAGATTCACGCCGTCGTCCGTGATGCCATCCGGAACGTTGCTCTGATAATAGCCGTAACCATCGACGCCACCGCTGAGCGAGAGGCTGCCGAGCGGGCCGCCGTCGATCGTGATGGGCTGCGGGCCGGTCATGGCCTGGGCAGCGTGAAGAGCCAGGAGTGAGGACGCGGCAGCGAAGCCGAGACCGAGAAGTTGACGACGCATATGTATGTCTCCTCTATGCGCATTTTGATTGCGCCTGATAACAAGGAAACCCGGCCCGTCACGTCCCATGACTGGAGAAGTCAAGACCGCGGCGGGCAGCAAGGGTCACAATCATATTTGTAGCCGCCAAAAAGGCATTGGTTCCAGGCGAAAAGCGCAACCCTATAAACTTACAGCATTTGTGTGGCTCAAATGACACAAAATCTTAAACACCTCAGCCTTGACGCGGTGCGTTCACCGCCTGTGCGACAGACGCGCCCAAAGCGCAGGCAAGCACGCACAAAATGACTGAGGAAATGGCATAAAAAAGGGCACGGCCGCCCTGCCCGTTGCGGGCCAGTTCGACCGTTTGCAGGCTGAAGGAAGAGAAGGTGGTGAATCCGCCGCAAAGGCCGACGGTGACGAAGACCCGCGCCTCGAACGGCAGCGGGAATCGCCCGTCCGCGCCGGCCAGCATACCAAAGCAGCTTATAATAAACGAACCGAGCACGTTGATGAGCAGCGTGCCCCAGGGAAACGAGGCCCCAACGGCCAGCACCATCGCATTGCCCAGCGCATAGCGGGCGACGCTGCCGATGGCGCCGCCCATAGCCACCCATAAATAGGCGGCTATGTCGTCCATGTCACTTCATCTCGGCCAGCAGGCTGGGCTGGTTGTCGCGCGGTTCGTTGTTATCGGTCAGCTCGATCGGGTAATCGCCGGTGAAGCAGGCGTCGCAGAAGGCTGGCGACGCCGCATCCCGCCCCGGCTTACCCAGCGCCCTGTACAGCCCGTCGATGGAGATGAAGGCGAGGCTGTCCACGCCGATCAGCTTGGCCATCTCGTCCACGCTGTTGCGCGCGGCGAGCAGCTTGCTGCGCTCAGGCGTGTCGATGCCGTAGAAGCAGGAATGGGTGGTCGGCGGCCCGGCGATGCGCATATGCACCTCAGCCGCACCCGCCTGACGCACCATCTCGACAATCTTCTGAGAGGTGGTCCCGCGCACAATCGAGTCGTCCACCAGCACCACACGCTTGCCCTCGATCATCGCGCGGTTGGCGGAATGCTTCAGCCGCACGCCGAGATGGCGGATCTGGTCGGTCGGCTCGATAAAGGTGCGGCCGACATAATGGTTGCGGATGATGCCCAGCTCGAAGGCGATCCCGCTCGCCTCGGCGAAGCCCATGGCGGCGGGCACGCCGGAATCGGGCACAGGCACGATCACATCCGCATCGGCCGGAGCCTCCTTGGCCAGCTGCGCGCCGATCATCTTGCGCGCGTTGTAGACGGAGGTGCCCTCCATCACCGAATCCGGCCGCGCGAAATAGATGTACTCGAACACGCAGAAGCGCGGCGGTTTGGGTGCGAAGGGCTTGATGCTCTGCACGCCCTTGTCGTCGATCAGCACGATCTCGCCCGGTTCCACGTCGCGCACGAACTCGGCGCCGACGATATCCAGAGCGCAGGTCTCGGAGGCCAGCACCCAACCGGCCTTGCCATCCGCGCCATGGGTGCGGCCCAGGATCAGCGGGCGCACGCCCAGCGGGTCGCGCACGCCGATCAGCTGCTCCTGCGTCAGCGCCACGAGCGAATACGCGCCGATGACCTGTTTCACCGCGTCGATCAGGCGGTCAACCACGTTGGAATAGAGGGAGATGGCGATGAGATGGACGAACACCTCGGAGTCCATGGTGGACTGAAACAGGCAGCCGCGGCGTACCAGGGCCCGGCGCAGCGTGTTGGCGTTGGTCAGGTTGCCGTTATGGCCCACCGCCAGCCCGCCGAACTCGAATTCCGCGAACAGCGGCTGCACGTTGCGCAGCACGGTCTCGCCCGATGTGGCATAGCGGTTATGGCCGATGGCGCGGGTGCCGGGCAGGCTGGCCATCACCTTGGTGTCGCCAAAATTGTCGCCAACCAGACCGAGGCCCTTGTGGGAATGGAAACGCACGCCGTCATGCGTCACGATCCCGGTTGCCTCCTGGCCGCGATGCTGCAGGGCATGCAAGCCCAGCGCGGTAATCGCCGCCGCATCGGTCACATTCCAGGCGCCGAAAACGCCGCACTCCTCGTGCAGCTTGTCATCATCAATCATCGGGCCCAACCTCCAAGCTACGCGCGCGTCAAGTACTCGGGTGACACGCCGATGTCGAGGCGGCCGCGCGCATAGGTGCCACCTTCGAATTTAATATGTCTGCAACGCGCTGCCCGCCACGGGCTGCTGCATCAGCGTGCTCGCCGGCGGGGCCGGACTGCCGGGCAGCGGGTCCACCTTCGGCTGGTAGGTATCCGGCAGCAGCGAAACCAGTGCTTTGGCGCCCTGATAGGCCATCGGCAGGAAGCGCGCGTTAACGACCGGAGCCGGCCATTGCGGCTGCGCCACACCGACCGAGAGCGCGACATAT
>Ga0326728_10026734_pt1 | contig 10175 bp, 7 predicted proteins | sample MB3enrmetagenome_FD_207602 | JGI IMG/M metagenome (GOLD analysis project Ga0326728, IMG submission 207602) | Lab enriched peat soil microbial communities from McLean, Ithaca, NY, United States - MB31MN | ecosystem: Environmental > Terrestrial > Soil > Wetlands > Peat | place: USA: New York... | reverse complement strand
CTGGTAGCGCATAGCCTGCACGGCATTCATCACATCGCCTGGCTGATTGTAATAGGCGTTTCCCAGGGCCGCGGTCCAGCTGTTGTTGCGCGCCATATTGTCGAGCACGGCTGGAAACTCGGCCACAGCTTTCACGCTGGGGTCCCAGGGCATGCTGTCGATGGCGGCGGCCAGTTGAGCGGGAGGCATTCCGCCATTCTGATGGATCCAGTTGTCGGCATCGTTCACCTGATCGGCAAACGTGGACGCGGTGAGCACCTGCGCCACCAGCGAGTCCGGATAGAGCGCGATGGGCGCGACGAGTTGGTCGAGTTGAACCGCGTCGAGCGGGGCATAAGCACCCTGCGCAAACAGACTTGATTGTGTGAACTGCACCAGCAGAACCGCGAGCGCAACCGCAATCCACTGACGCAACCATGAAGTGTTGTTAATCACGTGCCTCCGTTTCCTCACTGAACTTACTCAGGATAGACGCAAATCGGCGATGGAGGTTGCCGGAAGTTCGAACCCCGGATGACAGGCAGTCAATCTATTGCTTCAGCCGTCCGCGAATCCGCTTGGCCAGTTTCTCGATCTCCTCAGTTTTTCGGATCGCCGACATGGAGACGACGTAGCGGTCGTTCTTCTCCAGTTCGGTTTTCAGCTCTTCGGCGGTCGCGATCATCTTCTTCGCGTCTTCCAGAGAATCGGTGTAGGCGGCCTTGGCGAGCTCGTCGCTGCGCAAGCGGCCGTTGGGGAGTTTCGCGTCCTTGTCGTCGTCCAGCGAGGGACCTTCCGGAGCCGGAGCGCGGGGGATCTGCGCCGCCAGCCGTGACAGCAAGGCGGCAGGCAGCAGCAGAAACGTCGAGCGGCGGTACATTGGCTGCATTATAGCTGCGCGCAGCACCGGCCGTCAGTCGCGGTCGATGCTCAACGTCAACACAGCGGGCTCCTGCAGCTCTTCGAATTCCAGTTGTCCGGTGGTCTGGAGTTCGGCTCGCGCGAGGCGGGCGCGCCACCACGCCACCAGCAGCGTCGCGGCGAGCACCAGAGTCCAGCCTGTGCTCTGCAGACACCATCCGATCAGCAAACCCAGCAGGGTCACGCAGAGGATCATCGCGATCACGTAGCGCAGCACGGTCTCCACCAGCGGACGGCGGCCCGGCAGATACGAAGACGTGAAAGGGATTCTCTCGGACTGCGTCAACAAGAGCTCCATCAGGACCAGCGATGGAAGCGTGCACAATGCCGTTGCGGTGATGCCGGCCCTTACGCCGAGGGCCCAGATTTCTATTGGCAGCGTGAGCGCCGCGACGGGAATCACGGCTGAGTAAAGCAGGAATCGCTCGACGCCGGCCAGCAAGACGAGCCTGTTGCCGGATTCGTTCATCTGAAAAACCCAATTGGCGCGCAACTCCACGGGGACGCGGAACAAGTGGCGGAAGCCGGCCAGAACGAATAGGGACACGGCGAGTGGTGCGGAAATGGCTGCCTGCCGCACGCCCGGAGTCTTTGCCGAGAAACCGTGGAAGCTGGCGCCGATAGCGATGCTGACGAAGCTCTCGAAGATCACCGCCAGCGCCAGCGCAGCAAAGCCGGTCAGAATGAGGCGATGCTGACGGCTGCGCCCGAGCGTTTTCGCGATGAAGGCAAACACGGCCAGCTCACGAGAATTCGGGATGGCGCGGTCCGCCAGATGCGCCAGCCAGACACTGCCGGCCGTGTTCTCCACCCCGGGCGATTCGAGCAGCCGCACGCGATGCCGTCGATAGCTCCACAGGTACGTGACCACCGCCGCGAGGGCCGATGCAAAAACCCCGGCGATGGCGATGATCGCGAGCCGCACGCCCGTCATGTCCGCCCGGCCAGCCACAACCTGATCGAGACCGAGAAACCAGATCGGGGGCGCGTACGGGATCCACGCCGGACGCGTCGTCATGAACTGGTGCAGGTTTGGCACGGAGAACACCAGCGGGAAACCGCACAGCAGAAGAGTCAATATCGTGCCCTGCACGGCAAGCGAGACCCGTGGGAACATCCGCACCGGCAACAGATTCAACAGCACGCCCTGCAGCGCTACCAGTGAGAAGAAAACAAACCATGCCGCGAGCGAACAGGAGATGAAGATGCCGGGCATCTGCAGGCGCATGTCTTCGTAGCCGCCGGACATGACCGCCGGCAACACGAACGACGGCACCAGATTCACCGCGAGGATGAAGATCGCCGTGAACGCAGTCAACGCGACGAATCGCGCGATGAATAGCTGCCGCGCGCGGATGGGCAGCGACGCCAGCGCCAGGTAGTCCCGCAGTCCGGGAAACAACGATGGCCATTGCAGCGTGGTGAACAGCCCGGCGAGAAACATCGAGAGCACAATCAGGAACAGCATGTCCGCCATAACCGCCAGGTGAAAGGGCTGGGCGTCGGGCAGGTCGGCCAATATCCGGTATTTGTGATAGTACGCCGGTATGTAAATGATGCTGAGCGACGCGAGAATGGCCACCACGCCCCCGCCAATCACGCGCCACTGGCCTGGCGCGGAGACGAACTCGCTGTCGAAGAGGCGCAGAAAAAAGTGCCGCCGCAGCTCGAAATCCACGGAGTGCGTTTCCTCGAGCCATTGCCGAAATCGCTTCAGCGTGCGCATGGCAATCAGCGGGATGAGCCAATGGCCGCGAGGATGCCGCCGACGATGTGGCCCGGGTCCTCCTGCTCGGTCAGTTGCGCGAAGACGCCCTCGAGCGATGGCTGGTTCATCAGATCGCGCAGCCGCTCCACCGCGTCCCACGCCACGATGCGCCCCTTGCGCAGGATGATCACAGAAGAGCACACCTTCTCCACCACCTCCAGCACGTGCGAGCTGTAGAGAATCATGCGGCCCTCTTCGGCCAGCGCACGCAGCAGCGCCCGCAGCACCAGAGCGGTGTTCACGTCGAGCCCGGAGAACGGCTCGTCCAGGATCAGGAACTCGGGATTGTGCAGCAACGCGGCTGACAGCAGGATCTTCTGCCGCATCCCTTTTGAATAGGACGACAGTGGCGAATGGCGGTCTTCCCAAAGCGAGAACGACCGCAGCATCTCATCCATACGCGCGTCCAGCACGCGCCGAGGCAGGCCACGCAGCCGGCCCACAAGCTGCAAATACTCGCGCCCGGTGAGTTGCGCGTAGAGATGCGGTTCTTCGGGAACGTACCCGATACGGCTTTGGAAACCCGGCCAATCCTCGCGGACGTCACGGCCGTGAAAGAGAATGTCGCCGCTGGTGGCCTCAAGCAGGCCGGTGATCATTTTAACGGTGGTGCTCTTGCCCGCGCCGTTAGGACCCAGATAGCCGAGGACCTCGCCCGGCCGGATGGCGAAGCTGACATCCTGCACCGCTGGAATCCGCCGATAGCGCTTGGTGAGATGGCGAACCTCGAACATCGCGAAGTCGATTCTAACATCCTATGTAGAAATCTACAATAGGACGGGTGTACAATTCTGTGAAGGGCGCGATGAGCGAAGAAGTCAAACTCACCCATACGTCGGCGCTGATCCTGCAAACCGTCAGCGCGGGGTTCTGCTATGGGTTCGACATCATGGAAGCCACGGGACTGCCCAGCGGCACGGTTTATCCCGCGCTGCGGCGGCTGGAACAGAGCGCCCTGATCAAATCGAAATGGGAAAAGGAGAGCGCAGCCGCGGCCGAGCTTCGTCCCGCGCGGAAATACTACAAGCTGACGGGCGCCGGGGACGAGGCCCTTGCGAAGGCCACCAGGCGTTATCCGCTCCTGCAGCACCTGGCTGCGGCAAGCAAGCCTGAGCGTACCTGAAGCGCCTCCTATGCTGCACCGGTTCATCATTCGCACATCGAGCCTGCTGGTTCCGGCCATGGTGCGCCTCGACTGGCGACGCGAATGGGATGCCGAGCTTTGGTATGTTTCCACCGAGTTGCAAGGCTGGGAATTGTGGCGCTTCTCGCGAGGCGCGATCGCCGATGCCGTCTGGCATTTGTGGAATCTCTCCGAGCGCGACGCGCTGGCCCTTGCGGTTCGCCGCCGCACGGAATCGGCAGTTTTCTGTCTGGCCTCGATCGCGGCAATGATTTGTGCCGTTATCGTGGCCAGCGGCTTTCTTCCGCGCACGCGCGACATCGTCGTCCCGCTTCCGTATGTGAACGCTGACCGAATCGCTACCGTTGCCCGGAGCGGAATGGCCCTGGCAACGCGGGCCGAGGTGCCTGCGTCGTGGGTTCAACTCTGGGATCGAAGCAGCCGGCTCACCGAAGGCGCGGCGGCGTATCGGTGGGAGCGCGAGATACTTGTCGATCCCACCGGCAAATCGACGCAGGTGCTCAGCGCCCATGTCACCGGTCGTTTCTTTTCGTTGCTCGGCCCGCGAATCAGCGCCGGCCGTTTGTTGGCACCTGGCGACGCCGCCGATTGCCCCGAGTGCGCCGTTCTCGATTACTCGTTTGCCCACGATCACTCGCTCGCCGTCGGTAGCCGCTTGGTGCTCGCCGGAAGTCCGCGCCGGGTTGTCGGTATTCTGGACAAGCGTTTCTGGTTCGTATCGCGCGAGATTGCGGTGTGGTCCCTCGGCTCCTTTCGTGACGGCATCGGCGTCGGCGCCATCGTGCGGCTGCGTCCCGAAGTCGACACAGCTTCCGCGGAGACTGAGCTCGAGCGCGTCGTGCAGGATTCCGGCGTCGACCCGTGGCGCGGCATGGTCAGCCTCACCCTGTTACAGGAGCGCGTCCGGTTCGTCTTCGGCTCTTTTGTCTTCGCCGTGGCCATGGCGCTGGTGATCACATTGGTCGGTCTGCGCGTTCGCGTGCCCGGTCCGGTCCAATGCCGTGCCGCTCTTCATGGAAGCCGTCCCTTGCTACGTGCGGTTTTCTTCGCGGGCAAAAACGTTCTGCTTCTCACCGCCGTGTTGCTGGCCGGAATTGAGTTCACCCGAGCGCCGTCCATCACCATGATCGGCGGCACCGACGCCCTCACCGAGCCGCTGTCCACCTGGCTGTTTCTCATGGCGTCAATGGGCGTTTTCTCCTGGTCGATTCACGATCAGCGCCGCCGCTGCCGCGTGTGTCACCGGCGTCTCGGCCTGCCGGCGCACGTCGGTTGCCGGGGGTGTCTGCTGCTCGATTGGTCGGGTACCGAGATGGTCTGCATCCACGGACACGGCATTCTGCACATCCCGGAGATGCTCTCCAGCCTGCAAGAGGCCGAGCAATGGACTTCGCTCGACGATTCCTGGCAGGGGCTGTTCGCGGGCTAAGCCGCTCAGCGCCATCTACTAAGCTCGATTTACCCGCGAGCCCGTCCAGGGCCGCTTCCGAATTCCTTCTTCACGATGCCAGTTCTTCCGCCAGGATTGCGCCTGAGGAGATGAGCGCGGCGAGCAATCGGATGCGGGCCGCCTTCGGCGTAAGGGGAAAGATCATGGAAACAACGTGCAAAGCGAAGCGGGGTGTTTGTCGCCCGGGCAGATTTGTGTTTCTTGCAGCGCTCATGGGCCTCGCAGCCGCAGTCGCCTACGGGCAGGGCCAGACCCAGCTCATCACCCTTGGCACTACAACCACCCTCACGGGGCCGCAGTCCTCGACGTATGGACAAACGGTCGCACTCGTGGCCACGGTGGCGTCGATCGGGGTGGTTGCGCCCTCAGGAACCGTGGTCTTCCAGGACAACGGCGTCACACTCGGCATCGTCACCCTTACGGGTATCGAGGACACACGCACGTCGCAGGCGCCGTTTTCTACGAGTTCCCTGACGGCCGGCCCACACAGCATCACAGCGAGTTACCAGGGGAACAGTTCTAGCGCGGCGAGTTCGTCCTCGCCCCTGACTCTTACAATCGGCAAGGCGGGCACCTTCTTTTCTGCGCTTAACAGCGATGTGTCGGATATATCGGTTGGGGATTACATCACGCTGTCGACGGCGATCCACTTCCCCGGTACGATTCCGCCATCGGGAACAGTTCTGTTCGAGGACGTGAACCGTAACATCACTGTAGGATTCGCGACGGTGCAATCGTCGCCAGGGAACGCCCTGGTGAACCTTAGCACTAATTCTCTGAATGCCGGCTCTTACAATGTAACGGCGACCTACCAGGGGGATGCTAATTACCTGCCGTGTACTTCGGGTGCCGACCCGTTCATCGTAAGTCAAGGGTCGGCTGCTTTGACACTGACCCCTTCCAACAACCCGTCCAGCTTTGGGCAGCCGGTGACGTTCACCGCCTCCTACAACTCCAATGGTGCACCGCCGCCATCCGGCAGCGTTACCTTCAAGGACGGCACAAACACGCTGGGCACCGGGACGCTGAGTGGGGGTGCGGCAGCCATTTTGGCCTCGGCGCTTTCCGCGGGAACTCACTCAATCACCGTGGTATACGGCGGCGATTCCAATTACAAGGCAAGTACATCGGCGGCGCTCACACAGAAAGTCAACAACGCATCGTTGAGCTCAACGCAGACGACGCTTACGAGCTCGCTGAACCCCTCGATCGTCGGACAGCCCGTGAACCTGACGGCCACGGTGACCGGATCCGGCGGAACCCCGACCGGCACCGTCACGTTCAAGGACGGCTCGACGGTCATCGTCAGCGGCGTCGCGCTTAGTGGCGGGATGGCCACGTTCCAGGATCCTTCTCTGACCGCCGGCACGCACTCCCTCACTGCCGTCTACTCGGGGGACTCCAACTATTCGTCGAGCACCTCGGCGAAGCTCAGCGAGACCATCTTCAGCTCGCCGGACGCCACGACAAACACCGTCGTCAGCTCCGCCAACCCCTCGTCGCCCGGCCAGTCGGTGACTTTCACCGCGACGGTTACAGCTTCCGGCGGATGGGTGCCCGGCAATGACGGGTTTCTCACTTTCTGGGACGGAACAACGGAACTGGGCACCGTCGTGGTTCAAAACGGAAAAGGAAGTTATCCGATCTCCACGCTTTCGCTGGGCACGCATTCGATCACCGCCAACTACGGCGGCGACCTTGTGTTCGCTCCCAGCACGTCCGCGGTGCTCACGCAGACGGTCAGCAACACAATCACAACGACCACGTCCCTTGCGAGTTCGGCGAACCCATCCACTGTCGGTCAGGGGGTCACCTTCACGGCGACGGTGACTCCGAACGGTTCCGGCACTCCCACCGGAACGGTCACGTTTAAGGACGGCGCGAGCACGCTGGGGAACGGTTCGCTCAACAACGGACACGCGACCTTCACGACTTCCTCGCTGTCGACGGGTTCGCACTCAATCACCGCGGTTTATGACGGCGATTCAAACTTCAGCGGGAGCACATCGGCCGTGCTCTCGCAGACGGTGAGCGGCAACACCGGAGGCACCACCTCCACTTCCGTCTCCGGTTCGCCGAACCCGGCGAGCGTCGGACAGGCGATTACGTTCACCGCGACGGTCAGCTCCTCCGGTTCGGGCACCCCCACCGGGACGGTCACCTTCGAGGACGGTGCAACCGACCTGGGAACTTCGCCGGTGAGTGGCGGACAGGCGGTATTCAACACTTCAGCTCTGTCGCTGGGTGCGCACTCGATCACAGCAGTCTACGGTGGCGATTCCAACTTCACGGGAAGCATGTCGGCAGTCCTGACCGAGACTGTGCAAGACTCGGCGGCTGGTACCACCAGTGCACTGGCGCACTTCGCGGCCGGCAGCACGTGGACCACGGGCATCTTTGTGGTGAACACGGGTAATCAGGCCGCCGGTTTTTCGATCGCATTCTTCGACGATGCCGGCAACCCAGCGGCTCTTCCCTTCAGCAGCGGCGCCACCAGCACGCTCGCAGGCAGCTTGCCGGCCAACGGATCCGCGTACTTTGAGGCTGCCAACCCGCTGGACGCGTTGATCTCCGGCTGGGGGCGCATCACCTCCGATCCCTCCATCGTGGTTCAGGCATTGTTTCGAAACGACGCCAACGGCTCATACTACGAAGCAGCGGTGCCATCGTCCGCGGGCGGCAAAGAGTTTCTCATCCCCTTCGATGCCACCACGTTTGCCGGGAACGGCCAGCAGTTCTACACCGGCTTCGCCGTGGCGAACCTGGATCAGTCAACGGCGACGATAAGCTGCATTGCCCGCGACTCCAGCGGCACGGTGATTCCGAATGCTATCCCGGTGCCCGCGCTGAGTCCGATGGGACACTGGGCCAACTATCTGTTCCCGGCGCTGGCCGGCCTGCGCGGAACCATCGATTGCTCTTCCAACACCAACATCGCCGGAATCGCGCTGCGGTTCATCGGCACCAGTGCGTTCTCCTCACTGCCCGTGATTGCCGATCCCGCGGGTTTCAGCGGCGGATCAAACGCGGCTCTGGCCCATTTCGCGGCGGGAGACACCTGGACCACCGGATTCTTCGTGCTGAATACGGGAACGTCGCCCGCGCAATTCTCCATAGCGTTTCACGACGACAACGGCAACCCGGTCGCTCTGCCTTTCAGTACCGGTGCCACGAATACGCTGTCCGGAACCGTGCCAGCTCAGGGGTCGGCTTATTACGAGGCGGGCAATCCGCAGGCTCCGCTGACCTCCGGCTCGGCGCAAATCACCGCCGACCCGACCATCGTGGTGCAGGCGCTGTTCCGCGACGATTCCAGCGGCCGGTATTACGAAGCGGCGGTGCCGTCCAGCTCCGGGAGCCAGGAGTTCCTGTTCCCCTTCGACGCCACCACGTTCGCCGGAAACGGACAACCGTTCTACACCGGCTTCGCCATCGCCAACCTCAGCGGGAGCCCGGCGGATCTCATCTGCACCGCGCGCGATCAGAACGGCGTGGTGATTCCCGATGCCGTTCCGGTTCCCGAGTTGAGCTCATTCGGACACTGGGCCAACTACCTGTTCCCGGCGCTCACGGGCATGCGCGGAACCATCGACTGTGTTGCCAGCACCAGCGTCGCGGCCACGGCGCTCCGATTCATCGGCACCAGCGCATTCTCTTCACTGCCGGTGATCACGAAATAAGTGCCGGCCGAAAATAATGATCCACGCGGATCGATCCGCGGCCCTTGGTTCTGATGCAGTCAGTCAAGAAAGGATGATTCTCTAATGGAAAGCGCCGTTCAGGATATGCCAGCCGTAGAGATTGCGAAGGAGATTGAACTTCCGGAGAAGGAACCGGTAGCGCCCTCGCCAATGTCGCCCATCGAAATTGGTTTTGGCGGAACGATCTCGGTCAAGGGCGTAGTCACACCGCCAGGCTCCACTACGAAAGCTTCGTTCTCGAAGGGAAAAGTGGATGTCGAGAAGGCCATTGAGACGACTTTCGGCGAGGTCAAAGTTACGCAGCAGGTCAAACCCGGCCAGATATCTCGGATCGGAATCGAAATCGAAAACACCCATCTCCATTTCTCTGTGGGGTTTTCGGCGCATGCGGACTTTCACAAGCCATTTAGCTTTAACTTCAAAAAGTCGATAGACCTTGTCGAGTTCAGACTCAGTCTGGCCCGGTTCGGCGTGCCAGGGGAGTACACGTTTACAGGCACGTTGGAGATCGAGCTGGACATCACTACTGCGATGAATAAGCTATGGCCCGGATGGCCCAACATCCTGCGGCTGGCCGCCCAGCAGAGCCGGCTGGCGTTACAGGCGGGCGGATCCGCGGCTCGCTCCGTCTTCCTTCTTGAGGGAACAGACGGCATTGTCACGGCAACAACAGCCGGGGCGGTTGTGCAAGCTTTGGCAATCGGAAGCGCGTACCTCGCCTGGGTCGCGTTCGGACTCTACGAGTGTGGCAAGGCGATGCGGGACGGCAACACGATGGCGGTCCGCTTTCGGTTCTGTAACGGCTATGCCAGAGTTCTGGCTGAGATGACGTCAAACCGGACCGCGCTCACCGAGGGTGAAGTGAAGGGGCTTCTGTCCAAAGGGAAGAACTGGCAAGCCGATCTCGCGAAATGCAGCCAGGAATACATCAGCGCATCCAATGGGCCGGCATCGATCAGATTGCTGGATCGTGCCGAGACAATCGGGCAAGTAGCCATAGCCGTGGATATCGACAGATTTATCAAGGACCCATCCAACTCACCCACTGCATGGACTGACGTTCGCAGGCGGCACCAGATGCTCTACGGCGCGGATACAGAGACCAGGCGGCGTCGATATATTGAAATCCTGTATCGCCAGGTGCAGACTAATGCAGCCCGGCTCGGTATCCCGTTGAAGTAGACCCTTCCACCAGTTTGAGCCAGGTCAAAG
>Ga0326728_10026733_pt1 | contig 10175 bp, 10 predicted proteins | sample MB3enrmetagenome_FD_207602 | JGI IMG/M metagenome (GOLD analysis project Ga0326728, IMG submission 207602) | Lab enriched peat soil microbial communities from McLean, Ithaca, NY, United States - MB31MN | ecosystem: Environmental > Terrestrial > Soil > Wetlands > Peat | place: USA: New York... | reverse complement strand
AATACTACAGCGAGCGCGCACTGACAGCCTGTGCCTTGGCGCAAAGGAACGTGGCTCAGATGACGACGGATTCCTGGTATTCTCCGTAAACTTGGCGCATGGCGTCGGAGATTTCCCCCACCGTGGCGTAGGCTTCAACAGCGGCGAGAATAGCCGGCAACAAGTTTTCGGGTGTTCCGGCACGCCGCTGGAGTTCCGTGAGGGCCGCCTTCGCCCTGGCCGTATCACGGTTCGCGCGCAGCGCCCGCAGCCGCACTACTTGCGCGCGCTCGATTTCCGCATCAATGCGCAGCGTGGGAATCTGTCGATGGTTCTCGGTCACGAAATCGTTCACGCCAACCACGATGTTGTCCTTGGATTCCACGCCTCGCTGATAGTCGTAAGCAGCACGCTGGATTTCCGTCTGCACGAAGCCCGATTCGATGGCCTTGATCATCCCGCCCATGGCATCAATCTTCGAGAGGTATTCCTGCGCGCGCGTCTCGATCTGCTCCGTGAGCGATTCGATGGCGTAAGAACCGGCAACGGGATCAATCGTGTTGGTCACGCCGGTTTCGTTGGCGATGATCTGCTGCGTCCGCAACGCAATCAGCGCCGATTCTTCCGTGGGCAGCGCCAGTGCTTCATCCATCGAATTGGTGTGCAACGATTGGCAACCGCCGAGGATCGCGGCCAGCGCCTGGATGGCCACGCGCACGATGTTGTTTTCAGGCTGCTGCGCGGTAAGAGACGACCCGGCCGTTTGCGCGTGGAACCTCAGCAGCAGCGAGCGCGGATCCTTGGCTTGGAAACGAGCGCGCATGATTTTTGCCCACAGCCGCCGCGCCGCGCGGTACTTGGCAATTTCTTCCAGCAGATCGCTGTGCGCGTTGAAGAAAAACGAAAGTTGCGGCGCAAATTCGTCGATTTGCAGGCCCGCGTCGAGCGCCGCCTGCACATACGCGATACCATCGGCAAGCGTGAAGGCCACTTCCTGGACCGCGGTCGAACCTGCCTCGCGAATGTGGTAACCGGAAATGGAAATGGTATTCCACTTCGGCAGTGCGCAATGACACCACGCAAAAATGTCCGTAACGATGCGCATTGCCGGACGCACCGGATAAATGTAGGTGCCGCGCGCCATGTACTCCTTAAGGATGTCGTTCTGGATGGTGCCGGAAAGTTTCGCCAGGCTGGCGCCTTGTTTCTTGGCCACGGCAACATAAAGGCATAGCAGTATCGCGGCTGTCGCGTTGATGGTCATGGAGGTGGAGACCTTTTCGAGGGGAATCTGATCGAAAAGCGTTTCCATGTCTTCCAGCGAATCAATCGCCACGCCGACTTTGCCGACCTCGCCGAGTGCCAGCGGGTGATCGGAATCCATGCCGATCTGCGTGGGAAGATCGAACGCCACCGAAAGTCCCATCTGCCCTTTGCTCAGGAGATAGCGGTAACGCTTATTCGATTCGACGGCGCTGCCAAAGCCCGCGTATTGCCGCATCGTCCAAAACCGTCCGCGGTACATGCTGGGGTAGATTCCGCGTGTGTATGGAAATTCACCCGGCAGGCCGAGTGCCTGCTCCGGATTCCAGTGCTCGAGAGAATGGGAAGTGTACAAACGCTCCACGGGCAAGCCCGAGAGAGTGGTAAACCGCGGCTTGCGTTCCGTGGGTGTTTCGGACTTAGCTTCACCGTCAGACATCAGAGGGACCTGCTTCCGGAGTGAACTTTTCACTCGATGAATAAGCGGCTGCGGGTGCGCAGCCGCGATGTATTACAACTGCCGGGCGCGGCGAAATGCACTGACGGCAAAGGCGATGAACACACCGGCGACGCCAACCGATACTCCGATGAGCCAGTGGGCGACGTCACGGGTCCACGCGCGGAACGCCAAATTCAGCCAGCCCAGCGCCAATACCGCAAACGATGCGCCGACCATTTCGTGAAACAACTGCTTGAAAACCCGCCATAATCGGCGAAATCCGCGTGGTTCCCCTGGACGAGTGACCTTTTCCCCAGTCGTGGTCATACCTGCCATCTTAGCGCAGATTGTTGCAAACAGCCGGCCGTACCCCGTTCCAAAGTACAGTTTCGTGCCTGTGAATAGATTGAAGACAACGCCAAAAGGGCAGCTTGTGTCGAATCGAGTGTAGGCCTAAAATCAGCTCAGGAGTACTGGGGGAACTACCCTTGCAACTTGACGATCATCTCAAGAATCTCCTGCGCGAGCTGGGCCATGCCATCAACGACACAGTTTCGGAATCGGAACGCATTACGGGCGCAATCGCCGGAGTGCGCGCGCATGGCTACGACATTGTGTTGAAACTTGATGCCACCATTGGCCTGGCAAGACGAGATGGCGGCAACGCGGAAGGGCCAGCAGGTATGACCACACAGGACCGCCGCTTCCTGGAGTCCCTGCGCATACAGGTGGACCAGGATTCCTTGGAGCAGGAACCCGAGAATAGGCCCGCCGCACGGCTCACCATGACTCCCCAGGATGTACGGTTCCTGAAATCACTTCGGATTGCGACGGACGACATCGAATGAAGCGTGTTCTCCAATTCGCGGGCGTCGGCGCGTTGGCATTGTTTGTGACCGGCACGTTTGGAGTTTCAGAAACTGCGGCGCAGACACCCGTGGTCACTCCGATCATCGTGGACGAGGCGGCGCCGATCATTGTGAACGCGATCAAGCCGAAGCCCAAGGCGACAGGGTTGGTCAAGTTCCATGGCTTTGTGATGCACGCGAATATTGCCCAGGTTACCGTGCGGGCCAAGGACGACGAACGGGCGATTCAGACTTTTCCGCTCGGCGAAAAAGCCTCCGCGAAAATGCAGCAAATCGTTGATAAAGGCGGCTACCAGTACGGCGACAGGATCACCGTCTATTACGACCCGCAATCGCTGAAAGCCATCAAGTTCAAGGGTAAACCGTCGCCACCCCTTTAAAGGAAGCGAGCCATGCTACGCTTTCCTGCCGTTGCTGGTAAGTTTTATCCCGCCCATCCCGGGGAACTCTCTTCCCTGATCGCACAATTCACAGACAAGAAATCTGCGGCTGAGCCGGTGCACGTGCGCGCTTGCCTGGTGCCTCATGCCGGGTACGTCTATTCCGGAGCTGTTGCCGGCGCCGTGTTTTCCAGCATTTTTCTGCCAAAGAAGATTCTGCTTTTGGGCGTGCGCCATTACCCGCGCGGAGAAGCTCTGGCCATCCTCTCGGAGGGATCCTGGCGAACACCGCTGGGAGATGCCGCCATCGACTCTTCACTGGCGCAGCGTCTGCGCGCAGCCTGCCCAGCTTTGCGCGAAGACGCGGTGGCGCACAGCCAGGAGCACTCTCTGGAAGTGCAGTTGCCCTTCCTACAGGAACTCGATCCCGGGTTTTCCTTTGTGCCCGTGGTGCTCGGCACCATCCGCTTCGATCAACTGGTCGCGGTGGGAGAAGGAATCGCCCGCGTTCTGAGCGAAGGCAAGGAAGAAATTCTCGTGGTGACTTCTTCTGACATGAATCACTACGAAGACGACGCAACGACCCGCAGAAAGGACCGTAAAGCAATCGACCGCATGCTGCAACTCGATGCCAAAGGGCTGTATCAAATCTGCCGGGATGAGGAGATTTCCATGTGCGGAGTGGGGCCCGCCGTTGCCATGCTCACAGCAATGCAACGTCTCGACGCAAAAAAAGCCGAGCTCGTGCGCTATGCCACTTCCGGAGATGTCACAGGCGATCGCGACGCCGTGGTTGGTTACGCGGGCATGACGTTTGCCTGACGTGCGCGCAAAACTATCCGCACGATCTGCAAGATGGGAATGTGGACATTTCGAGGGCGCGGTGATTCGCGCCCCAAATCGATACGATCCAGAAACGATCAGTGCGGATGCGCGCCCCCGCCGCCTCCCGATGGATGCGATGAAGAGGAAGACGAGGAGCTAGAAGAACTTCCCGAGCTGCTGCCTCCCCAGACCGACCCACCAGAAGAACCGGAGCTGGGCCGTGAGGATCCACCCCCTGAAGTGTGCGCTGGCGGCGGCGTCATAGCTGGACGGGGTGGGAGAGAAGCCCGCGGCACAGCCGGAGTTGACGGCGTATTCGCCGGCTGAATCATCCTTGCAGTTGGTGGCAAACCATTCGCCCCTATGGCCGTGGACGTCTTGACCTCATTATTTGAAGTTATCGCGCCGCTCGGCGGATTGTTCGCGTTCACGAAACGATGTTCCTGTGGATCGTAGGTAATCGACGATCCAAACACCGGCGTCGCAGCTCGACCCGCCGTATTCCCCGCATACATCGTACGTGACACCCGCGGCGGCGCGGCACTGGCGACGAGGCCACTCGTGAGAGTTTCCCTGGGCGGCTGCTTCATCACGCTCCATTTTTCCGTGCTCGTCAATGCCAACGGCTGTCCGATCACGCGGCCCTGTACCGGGTACACGCCTTGCCCAAGGTTGATCGGTGCCTTGCCGCTCTTATCCAAGGGATGAAGCGGCACAAAACCCAACTGCTTGCCGGAGTGTACCCATACGGCGGTTACGGGGTGCCAGTATACGGGTCGTCGCCTGTAGCCATAGCCATACCCGAATCCTGCGGGGTTCCAGCACCAGCCGTACATCGGCGAGGAAATCCAGCCGCCATAGTGATAGGGCAGCCAGCCCCATGGTGCGGATCCAACGAAGGTCCAGCCAAAGACCGGATCCAAATACCAATCGCCGAACGAGAAGGGAGACCAACCCAAGCCGGCTCCAAACGGCTGCCAGCAACTGCCGAAGCCCCCCATGGAAAACCACGAGCCAAAGGTGTAGAGATCCGCGAAGCCCGCGGTGTAGTTGGGCGAGTTCACATACTGGCTGGAGGAATTCAGGGCCGCGATTTCATTCTCGATGCGCCCGGAAACCCAGTGATCAAAATCATCGTTATCCGCCGCGCGCCCGACGACCATCTCGCTCGCGCTCCCCGCATGCACCGAAACTGACTGCCCCTTTTCTAGCGGCGTGGAGTGATCGTTGCGCAGCACCGCAGCGCTACCCCGCTCCACCTTCACGGTGCTGCCATCGTCAAAATTGTCCATCCGGAACGTCGTCCGGCCATTGGCCTCCACGGTAAAGTCCCCGCCGGTCACGCTAAAGTAGTCGCCGCTTGCAGGACTGACATAAAAGGACGCGCTTCCCTGCCGCAGAACCAGCCGCGTGATCCGTCCGCCGTCATGCAACGACAGATCGTAGAACTCCAGCACCGTGTTCCCGCTCAAGAAAGCCATCGCACCACTCTCGAATTCCACCTCAGCGCGTCCGCTTCCGGTGGCTAAGACGTAGCCTTCGCGGAGCGGCAGGTTTAGAGCAGCCTGTTCCCAGGTTGCATTGCCCTCAGCGAGCGGATCGTCATGGAAACTCGGAGCGTACCGGACATCTCCCTGAATCAGGCTCAGCCGCACAATGCGCGCGTGACTTGCATCCGCCAATGCGACCGCAGGCATCACCGCGGAGATGGCCAAAACCAATAGACCAACGAAGCATACAAAGTGTTTCATGGGGAACCTCGATGGGGGCGCATCCCTCTGTCTATTAGACGATAGCGCAAAGCAACAGGTTGCGGTAAAGGAATAAATGCCAGTTGTCTGGAAGACCAGATGTGTCCGATTGCGAGATGTTTTTGATGCCGAGAACAGAGTACTGCCTGGTTGATCACTGGCTCCGATTTCCGGCTGGGACGGAGGCGGAAACTGACCTTCAACTGTCTAGCAATAAGAGAGTTACTGGTGTTCTTGCCGGTCCAAGTAGCCCCACTGTGGGCTGTCCCCTCTCCACCGGAAGTTGCTCCCGGGAAGGTCCCGGACGATCCATCGGTCCGATTCTTCGCCTCCATAAAATACAGAGCGTCCCTTACCGGCTTGCGGGAGGTAGATAAGCGCGCTGATATTTCGCGAGGTCCACCTTCTGCCAATCGCCGCGGATAATGGCTTCGCGGATTTGTGCAGGAGTCCTGCCTTTCCGCGTCTGTTCGTAGGAATAGAACGCTTCCTTCATGCAGATGTCGCAGCCCGAGCCATGCCTGCTTGCAAAACAGTCGAGCAGGCTGCCGTGCCCCTGGCTGCGGTCGCAGTGGCAATAGCAGGGCTGCTGGTAGAGCACTTTCTTCACGCGCCCCGCCACCATATAGGCGTTGAAAATGAGCTTGTCGGTGAACAAGGAAGGCTCCATCGTCGGCGGCAGCTCGCCCTGCGGGGGCTGTGCGTGGTACGGCGGCACAGGTTCATCGGCGGAGGCGTATTGCATCCCAGGCATCGGCGGGGCCTGAGACGAAGCAAATTGCGGACCACACAGCAAGGCCGCAGCGATCAGCAATAGCGCGCTACACGTAAGAAACTTGGCAAAATGTCGCATGGAACCCCTCTCTCCGGCTGAGACGATGTATTCTCACTGTACGTGGGCCAGCGGCGAAATTCCAGTTGCGTGCCGCATCCAGCAATGGCTCCGCGCTTTTCGTTCCGCCTCAGGGGTGGGAGGAGAGAAAGAGTGAAGACCCAGAGCCCACCCTTTGCAGAAGGCGCAAAGGGTAGGCCACCCGCAGTTGCCTTAGCGCACTAAAGCCGCGCCACCCGGCTTAAAGTTTTAAGTATTCAGTTATAAGTTTTGAGTGTTCGGAGAAGAGAAGAGAAGAGAAGAGAAGGAAAGAAAACCTAAGCAGCCGGCAATGAATTCAGGTCAGAATCCCCCACGCGTAAAACCGACGTGTGGAGTACCCGGGAAGTGCGGAAAGCCGGCTAGGTCTTATGCGATTTCTGGGGAATGGGCGGGAAAATCACGGCGGGCATACGATGCGCGTTCCGCCAAGTGCTTTTCACGCAGGTGCCGCTGGACGCGGCGGCCCCAAGAGCGCACGAAGGTGTAATTTAGCGCGCCGCCGATCGCCGAGCTGGCTAGGGGCACCATACGGCCGACCCACTTCTCCGCGCTTTCTTCGCCTATGCGCACAGCCAGCCGGCCTGCGAGCCGCGGCGCCAGCTTCTCCACCATCTGCTTTTCGGCGAGGTCCTTGCTGAAATCGATTCCGGCCGCCGCAGCCGCCGCCAACCACAATTCGATGCGCTGGTCGTTCCCTTTTTCTTCAAAGCCGTAGAGAAGGCAAAGCCGCTGAATCAATCGCAAGGTGATGACCGTCAGGAGGCTGGCGTCCGGCAGCAGCGTCATTATGCCGCCCAGGCCAAATCCAGCTCCCTGAGCCAAAGCCAGGCGCTGCGCGTCATGAATCAGGCGGTCGGCGATGGCGTCCAGCTTGTCCAGGGGCACATCCTTCATGCGGCCAAAGTGGGGCACCCACAATTCGTGTTTCTGGGACAAGTACTTGCGGAAGTCTTCCGGGTCGATCTCGACGGAGCGCAGTCCCCGCAACATGCCAAAGCGCAGGAACCTCCCGAAGGTCCTCCCTGCCAGCGACTTAGGTAACCGCGCCATAGGCTTAAGCATCCTATGGCGTTTAGAATCGGTCAAGGCACCATAAGTTGCATTAAGCGGAGGGGGAGTATTGACCTGCTCGCGCCATTAGGACTGATGTCCTACTTGACGCGGAGCGCGATTTAGGTAAACTGCGCTTTTCGATATGGCGACACTTGCTCCATTCATGCCCGCCGAAATCACTACGGACCTGGACTTTCCGCAGCGAGAGGCGGCCTTTTTCTATGGGCTTTTCCTGCGCGGCCATTCCGCGGAGAGGTTGCGGCAGGATATCGACGTGCCCCCTGCCGTGCTGGCCAAGTGGCACCGGGAAGTGGAGCGCGAGCCGCACCTCCGGGATATGCTGAGCCGCATGGTGGAATACCGGCGACATGTTTTGGCCATTTTCGATTCGCTGATTGGTTGCGAAGTGCAAAACCGCCGCGTCCAGTAGAACGTCCGCTTCGCGCGGCCCTCCCTGCAGGCTCCCGCCTCCCTGCGAGGTGAATCTTCCGCGCTGCAATATCACCAGCGCAGGCAACTTACAGGCATCCTTCGCCCGTCTAACTAGAATCGCGGCCAAGTCTCTTCGAATGAATAAGATTACTGAATTGACGCCGCCTGTCCGTAGGATTAGAATCCAGAGGTCGTAGGGGTGTCTCAATGTCAAAGATTCTTCGGGCCTTTTCCGCTTATCTAATAACGAGCTTCGCGTTTCTCGCCTTGCCGGTGTGCGCACAGCAGGTGCAACAGCCTCAAGATTCCGGAACGCAACTTCCTCCTGCAAATCAAAAGCTGACCAAAGAACAAAAGCAGAAGATGAAGAAGACGCTCAAGGAGTTGGAGGGTCCTTACCGGACCTGGCTGAACGAGGACGTCCTCTACATCATTACGCCGGAAGAGCGCAGCGCCTTTCTCCAACTGGAAACGAATGAAGAGCGCGAGCAGTTCATCGAGCAGTTCTGGCTGCGTCGCAGCAGCAACCCTGACCTGCCGGACAATGACTTCAAGGAAGAGCACTATCGCCGCATCGCGTACGCCAACGAGCATTACGCTTCCGGCATTCCTGGATGGAAGACGGACCGCGGGCGCATCTACATCATCTGGGGCCCACCCGATGAAATCGAAGCACACCCCACCGGCGGCACCTATGATCGCCCCGAGGACGAAGGAGGCGGTTCCACGACGACGTATCCGTGGGAAACATGGCGATACCGTTACCTGGAAGGGATTCAGGAAAACGTGATATTGGAGTTTGTTGATCCCACAAGTACCGGCGAGTATCACCTGACCATGGATCCGTCTGAGAAAGACGCTTTGCTCCATGTTCCCAACGCCGGCCTGAGCGAATTAGAGTCAATGGGCCTAGCATCGAAAGCCGACCGGTTCAGCCGCTCGGATGGTACGTATCTTCCGACGACCCTCGGCGGCACGCCATCCAGCCTGAACGAGTTCACCCGACTGGAACTCTACGCCAAGGTGCAGCGGCCGCCGGAGGTAAAGTACAAGGACCTGGAAGCGCTGGTAACTTCACGGATGGTGCGCGATCAGCTCCATTTCACGTATCGCACCGATTTCGTAAAAGTGACGAGCGACACCGTTTTGGTGCCCGTCACGGTGCAGATTCCCAACCGCCAGCTCCAGTTCAAATCCAAGGACGGTGTGCACTCCGCTTCGATGAACATTTTCGGGCGTGTCAGCACATTGACCGGCCGCACAGTGCAGACTTTTGAAGATTCCGTCAGCAAGGATTTTCCAGATTCGCTCTTCCAGCAATCCGTGAAGCTCTATTCCATTTACCAGAAGGCGCTGCCGTTGCGTCCCGGATTGTACCGCCTGGACCTGGTCATCAAGGACGTGGAAAGCGGCAACGTTGGCGTGGTAAATTCGCGCCTCGCGGTGCCCCGCTACGAGGATGAAAAGCTAGATGCCAGCACCTTGATTCTCGCGGACCAGATCGAGCATGTCCCCGCCAAGCAGATTGGGACGGGTCAGTTTGTTCTGGGCTCTACGAAAGTCCGGCCGCGCCTGGACGGCGAATTCACCAACGCCGACAAGCTGGGCATCTACCTTCAGGTGTACAACCTGAAACCCGACGAGAAGACCCATAAGTCCAACGCCACTTTTGTGTACACCGTGAAGATGGGCAAAGAGCAGGTCATGCAATTTAAGGAGACCTCGGAGGACATGAAGCAGACCGGGGACCAAGTCACCATCGAACGCCTGCTCCCTCTGGCAACCCTGGCGCCGGGTAAGTATACTCTCGAGGTCAGCGCCACCGACGCCTTATCGCAAAACAGCATTTTGCGGTCGGCGGACTTTTCGATCAGGAACCCTGTGGAACCCAAGACGGCGGCGAACGCTACGCCAGGGAGGTAAACTGACTTGAAGCACGGCCCTCTCCTGTGCTTCGGAGTATTGTTAGCTTCCGCTATGGGTGTGAGCTGGGGCGCTCTTCCTGCAACGGCGCAAACGTCCCCGACGCCTTCCTTTGGGAAGGTGTCCGGCGTAGTGCGCGACTCCGCCGGTATTCCACAACTTGGCGCAACCGTGGAAATTTTTTCGGAGGCGCCAGGCGTCTTTGCGGTGCGTCAGTTGCTCACAAACACGCAAGGTATTTTCAAGGGCGAAAAACTCGACCCCGGTTTCTACACGCTTCGCGTGACCCTGGCCGGATTCCTGCCCAGCCTTGAGAAGCACATCCGCATCTCCTCGAATCTCACCACCGTGGTGCGCGTGCAGTTGGAATCCATGTTCGCCTCAATC
>Ga0326728_10026732_pt1 | contig 10176 bp, 9 predicted proteins | sample MB3enrmetagenome_FD_207602 | JGI IMG/M metagenome (GOLD analysis project Ga0326728, IMG submission 207602) | Lab enriched peat soil microbial communities from McLean, Ithaca, NY, United States - MB31MN | ecosystem: Environmental > Terrestrial > Soil > Wetlands > Peat | place: USA: New York... | reverse complement strand
TGACAAAATCGAAACGAATCCCAGCAGCGTGGTCAGCAGAGTGAGCAGTAGCGAAATGCCGTCGATGCCCAGCAGGTAACCCGCGCCAATCGAGGGAATCCAGTTGCCTGCAGCGCCCTCCAAAAACTTCCAGCCGGGCTGGAAGCGCTGCGCCCAAAGCCAAGGCACCAGCGGCAGCGACACCGCAAAGCCGGCAAAGGCGAACAGGTTGGCGATCCAGCGAATCATGTTCTCTTTGTCTTTGGGAACAAACAGGAGGAGCAGCGCTCCCGCCAGCGGCGTAAACAGAACGATGGAAAGAATATGGTTATGCATGAGCTCGTCCGTCACCCTGACTTTCTTGCTGCGCAAAGAGGAACGCAGAGGAGTCCCGGAATGCTCTACCAGCATTCTTATCGGTCCTTTGCACCGGTTGCGCCGTTTGCGTTCGTTCCTTCAAAATCCCTCTCTTGCTGGATCAGCGAAATACGTAATACACCATGAAGCCCGCCAGACCCATCACCATAACCAGCGCGTACCACTGTACGAGGCCCCATTGCACCAGGCGCACGGGGTAGGAGAACAGGCGGGTTACCACAGCCGTCCCGTTGACCAAAACTCCGTCGATCACATATTTATCCCACTGAATCGAGAGCCAGCTCACAGCGCGGGTAGTCCAGCCGGCGCCATTTACGCCTCCATCTACGACATTCGCATCGAAGGCCCACAAGGCATCGCCCAGCCCCATTGCGCCGAGGCGCAGATTGCCTGCCTTGCGCCGCCCGGTAAAGGCATAATCGTACGCCTCGTCCACATACCACTTGTTGTACAGCGTGCGGTAAACGGCGGGCGCAAGCTGGTTGATCGGCTCCGGGTAGTCCTTTCCCGCCTGGCTGTACGCGCGTTTCGCCAAGGTCCAGCCCAGCAGGGCGGCGCCCACCGAAGCCAGCATCAGCACGTACTCGACCGGTTGCACGGGCTCCGGTTTCTCATTCCCGCCGGCGGCGGCCGCCTGCGCACTCTCCCCCTCCGCCTCCGCGGCCGGCGCCCCGCCCGCGAACACCGGGTGGAGGAACGCTTCGAAGCGGTTGGAACCGCCGAGCGCGGACGGAATACCGAGCCAGCCCGCCGCGAGCGAGCCGACCGCCAAGATCACCAGCGGAACCGTCATCGACTTGGGCGATTCGTGAATGTGGTGCTCAACTTCGTGGCTCATGCGCGGCTCGCCGGCAAAGGTCAAATACATAAGCCGGAACATGTAAAACGACGTCATCAGCGCGGTCAAAAAACCCAGCACCCACAGAATCCAGTACGCATGATGATCGCGCGAAAAGGTCTGCCAGAGAATCTCATCCTTAGAGAAGAACCCGGCCAGGGGCGGCGCGCCCGCAATGGCCAGCGTAGCCACCAGCATCGTTTTCGCCGTGGTGGGAATCTTCCGCCAAAGCGCGCCCATGTTACGCATATCCTGCTCGCCACTGAGGGCGTGGATCACCGAGCCCGACCCGAGGAACAACAAGGCCTTGAAAAAGGCGTGGGTGAAAACGTGAAAGACGCCGGCGGCAAATGCGCCCACGCCGAGCGCCAGGAACATGTAGCCAAGCTGGGAGATGGTGGAATACGCCAGCACGCGCTTGATATCGTTCTGCACCAGCGCGATGGTAGCGGCAAAGACCGCCGTCAGGCAGCCCACCACGGCCACCACTTTCATCGTTTCCGGGGCCAGAGTGAAGAGCGCGTGGGAACGCGCCACCATGTATACCCCCGCCGTCACCATCGTGGCCGCGTGGATCAATGCGCTCACCGGCGTCGGTCCTTCCATGGCATCCGGCAGCCACACATACAACGGAAGCTGCGCCGACTTGCCGCAAGCGCCCACAAACAGCATCAAGGTGGCAAACGTAATCCAGTGTCCCGGACCAAACCGCAAGCCGTGCTCGGCCGGAAACATCCCACTGCCGGCCATTTCCGTTACGCGCTGAAAATTGACCGTGCCAAAGAGCCAGAAAACCGCGAAAGTGCCCAGCAACATGCCGGCGTCACCGACGCGGTTGGTAATGAATGCCTTATTGGCCGCCATAGAAGCCGAGTGCCGGTGGAAGTAGAATCCGATCAGCAGGTACGAGCAGAGGCCTACTCCCTCCCAGCCCACAAACATCATCGCGTAGTTGTTGGCCAGAACGAGCGTGAGCATCGAAAACATGAACAGGTTCATGTACCCGAAAAAGCGGTAGTATCCGCCTTCGTGTCCCATGTAACCGATGGAGTAAATGTGAATCAGCAGGCCCACGCCGGTCACGAAGAGCAGCCAGATCGAGGACAGCGGATCGAGCAGAAAGCCGGCTTCCGCTTTGAATTCCGCGGGCGCGCCGGCCTGCGTGGTGAACGTGGTTCCGCCATCATCCGGCCCCAGCCAGGTGTACATGACTTTCTCGAAAGGCCGGCCGGGATGCGCCGCCGTCCAATCGTGCGTGTAATTCCACACGGCCCCGGCCGCCATCACGAAAGCCAACACCACCGCGCCCACACAAACGCCGCTCACCGCCGATTTCGATACCCGGCGGCCGAAAAAGAACATCAGCGCCGCGCCCAGCGCCGGCAGCAAGGGAACCACCCAGATGTGATCCAAAAAGAACATTGGCTAACCAGCGTCTCCCGTCTCCCGTTTTCCTCCGCATCGCCTCCAGCGGGAGACGGGGGACTGCACTCCTCAAAACTTCAGCAGATCGATTTCATCCACGTTCACGGTTTCCTTGTTGCGGAAGAAGGCGATCAGGATGCCCAGGCCCACCGCGGCTTCAGCAGCGGCATCGGTAATGATAAAAATCGAAAAAATCTGTCCCTGCAGGCCGTTGTACAGCCGCGAAAACGCCACCAGATTGAGGTTCACCGCATTCAGGATCAGTTCAATGGACATCAGAATGATCACCACATTGCGCCGGGTAAGCACCCCGATCGTGCCGATGACGAACAGCGCCGCGGCAACCACCAGGTAATGCAGAGTGCTCAATTCCATTTCAAATCCTCTTCTTCGCCATGATCACTGCGCCTAAAATGGCCACCAACATCAGCAAGGAAGCGATCTCGAAGGGCAACATGTAGTTCACGTACAGGCCGATGCCGATCTGCTGCGTGTTTTGTCCTTCCGCCAGCCGCAGCGGCGTACCGGGAAACAGGCTTTCACCCTTGCGGTAAACTTCCGCGAACACCCCCCCCAGGCACAGCGCAGCCGCCACGCCGGCCAGCCATTGTTTACTGAATTGTTCTTCCTTCATGGCGCGCTCCAAATTCACCAGCATGATGACAAAGAGGAACAACACCATAATGCCGCCCGCATAAACCACAATCTGCACGCCGGCAACAAAGGGGGCGTACAGCATCAGGTACAGGCCGGCCAAGGCCAGCAGAGTCGTGATCAGCGCGAGGGCCGAATGCACGGCATTGCGGCAGGTAATCACCAGCAAGGCGCTGCCAATAGCCATGACCGAAAGCAAATAAAAGAAAAACGCTGTGGCCACCGGCGCCATCAGCGGAGCGGCCGGGACGGCGGTGGATGCTGCCGTAATGAAGCACGCGGCCAAGGTCATTTGCGATACACCGTGGGTTCCGGACCCCGTTCCAGCCGCTCGCGGCCGAAAACAAAATCGCGGCGGTAAGTGGCAAACTCGAAATCCTGCGAAAGCTCAAGGCAGTCCGTGGGACACGCCTCCTCGCAGAGTCCGCAGAACATGCAGCGGCTCGCATCCACCGTCCAGGTGGTGAGCTCTTTGCGTTTGCTGGCGGCGTTGCGCTCACTTCGGATTACGATCAGGCGTTCGGGACAGGCCAGAGCGCAGAGGTCGCAGGCAATGCACAGAGTTTCCTGCGTCTCCGGATTCACGTTCAGGCGCGGCAGTCCGCGATAACGGCCGGCGATCTCCGGCCGTTCCAGAGGATACTGCTCGGTATAGATTTCTTTCGGATCCTGATAGTGAAAGGTAACCGCCATCCCCTTGATCAAGTCCACGAAAAACATCTTTCTCAACAACGGCGCCAGGCTCACCGCAATACCCCCACGACGGCAGTCACGATCACCACTCCCAAAGCCACAGGCAGCAACCCCTTCCAGCCCACTTTCATCAACTGGTCAAAACGGTAGCGCGGGAAGGTGGCCCGATACCAGATGAACAGATACATAAACCCCGCCACCTTCATGGCAAACCAGAAGACGTCCTGCACCCGGTCGCGCACCGGGGGCGCCAGCATCACCAGCCCGACCAAGCCCAGGGCGCCGCCTAACGCGGCCAAACCCGCGGCCTGAATCCTGAACACCGGAATCTTCGGCATGCGCGCCACGCCGATAAAGCACACCAGAGCCAACAGGAAAACGACCAGCGCCGGCAGCAACGACGCGGCAAAATCCAGCGCCCCGCCCTGCCAATAATGCGGAATCACGATCGGCGGCCCGTGCCAGGTGGCAAAAGGCCGCAGCCATCCGCCCAGCCACAGCGTGACCGCGATGGAACTTACCGCCACCATGCCCGAGTACTCCGCCAGCATGAACAGCGACCAGCGAAAACCGCTGTATTCCGTGTGAAAGCCGGCCACCAACTCCGATTCCGCCTCCGGCAGATCAAACGGCGCCCGATTGGTCTCGGCCACCATCGCGATGGCAAAAATCACGAAAGCGGCCAAACCCAGGGGGAACAGCTTGAAGATGAACCAGGTCCCCTGCGCCGCCTGCGCTTGCACGATGCCGATCATGCTCAGCGTGCCGGCGCCCAGCGCGGCGGTTTCGCCGCCGTGACGCAGGTACATACCGGTACCTCCCAGGCCGGTCATCAGGATGGCGCAGATCACCGCTAATCCCATGGCCACCTCGTACGACACCATCTGCGCGCTGGAGCGGAGCGAACCCAACAGCGGGTAGTGGGAGTTCGACGCCCACCCCGCCATAACGATGCTCAGCACGCTCAACGAGGACACCCCCAGGATGAACAGGATGCCGATATTCATGTCCGTGACGGCATGCTCGCGGCCGAACGGCACTACCAGGAAGGTTGTCCACGCGGTGATGATGATCATCACCGGCGCCGCCCAGAACACCAGCTTGTCGGCGCCTTCCGGCATGATGTCTTCTTTGATCAGCAGCTTCACGGCGTCGGCAACCGGCTGCAACAATCCGTGCGGGCCCACCCGCATCGGCCCCAAGCGCACTTGCATGTGCGCCAGCGCCTTGCGCTCAATCCAATTCATCGCCAGCACTGCCAGGGACACGCCGATCACCACGGCTACCACATAAATGGTGGCCCACACATAGTTGCCCGCCTCGCCGGGAGTCACGGGCTGACTAAGATAACTTTGCAGGTAGGCCAGCATCTAGCGGTCAACCTCGCCCAACACAATGTCCAGCGTGCCGATTACTGCGACTACGTCGGCCACCAATTGGCCCCTCACCATTTTGTCCAAAGCCTGGAGGTTCACGAAAGACGGCGGGCGCACGCGAATGCGGTATGGCTGCGTGGAACCATCGCTCACGACAAAATAGCCCAACTCGCCCTTGGGCGCCTCGATGGATACATAAACTTCGCCCGCGGGCGGCTTCAGCACCTTGGGGACCTTCGCCATAATCGGCCCTTCCGGCAGCCCCGCCACCGCCTGGCGAATAATGCGCACCGACTGCCGCATCTCGGCAATCCGCACCAGATAACGATCGTAGGTATCGCCGTTACGCCCCGTAGGAATCTCGAAGTCGAATTTGTCGTAACTGGAATAAGGCTGCGCTTTGCGCAAATCCCATTTCACTCCGCTGGCGCGCAGCACCGGTCCGGTGACGCCCAGCGCGATGCACTCCGCTCCACTGATCACGCCCACATTCCTGGTGCGCTCCACCCAGATGCGGTTGGTGGTGAGCAACTGTTCGTATTCGTCGATCTTAGGTTCCAGGAAATTGCAATAGCTGACGACATCCTGGTCCATCCCCTCGTAAGCCTCGTAGATGCACCCGCCGATGCGGAAGGCATGGGTCGTCAGCCGCGCGCCGCAGTATTTTTCGAAAATCTTCAGCGCCTCTTCGCGGTCGCGGAAGGTATAAAACAGCGGCGACATGGCGCCAAGATCGAGGGCATGCGTCCCCAACCAGACCATGTGGCTGGTCAGACGGTTCAACTCCGTCATCATCACGCGCAGATACTGGGCGCGGGGCGGCGCTTCCACGTTGAGCAGCTTTTCGACCGCCAGGCAGTAACCCAACCCATTGGACACCGAGGCCACATAATCCATTCGGTCCACGTAAGGATTGAACATGGCGTAGGTGCGGTTCTCGGCAATTTTTTCCACGCCCCGGTGCAGGTATCCGATGACGCATTCCGTGCCCAGGACCTTCTCGCCGTCCAGCTTAAGAATCACGCGCAATACGCCATGAGTGGACGGGTGCTGCGGCCCCATGTTCAACACCAATTCGCTCGAATCCAGAAAGGTCCGGCCGCCAAGGTCCAAAGGGGAGGAGGTAGAGGATGGTTCCGTCATTGGCCGCTCTCGATGCCGAGGTTCGCTCGCACCCAGTCCTGGTCCTGCTGGAGGATGCTGTAGTCCTTGCGCAGCGGAAATCCTTTCCAGCCGTCAGGCAAGAGAATGCGGCGCAAATCGGGGTGGCCTGAAAAAGTTATGCCGAACATGTCGTAGCACTCGCGTTCCAGCCAATTCGCCGCCGGCCAAATGGATACCGCGCTGGGGACGGGTTCGCCGTCCTTGACCTGCGTCTTCACCCGCATCCTCTCGTTGCGGGCGAAACTGTATAGGACCCACACAAGCTCAAACTGCAGTTCCCGCTTGGGATAGTGCACCGCAGTGATATCGACGCAATAATCGAACTCGTGCTCGGCGCGGAGAATGCTCAACACGTCATAAACCACGGCGCGGTCCACCAGCAGATAGTTCTGGCCGAGGTAGGTATTGGCCTCCTTGATGGCCGAACCGAAGCGGTTCCGCAGATCTTCAGGAATAGCCGAATTCCAAGGCTCCGGAACCGGCCCCGCGGGCTTAGGCGCTGCCGCCGGCTTCGCCGGCGCGGCCGCGGCAGGGACAACCGGTTTTTCTGCCGGAGGCGGCATAGCCGGAGCCTTTTCTTTTGCGTCTTTCAGATCCACTCCAACGCGCCTTTCTTCCATATCCAAACGTAGCCCACAATCAAGATTCCCAGGAAGACCAGCATTTCCCCCAGTCCGAACCGTCCCAGAGCCCGGTACTGCACTGCCCAGGGAAACAAAAAAATGGTCTCCACGTCGAAGACCACGAACAAAATGGCGATGATGTAGAACCTTATGGTATAGCGCCCGCGCGCGGTGCTCTCCGGAGTGATGCCGCATTCGTATGGCATCAGTTTTTCCTTCTCCGGCTTGGCGGGACGAAGCAGTTTGGCCACCGCCAGCGTCACCACCGGCACCGCCATGGCCACCAGAAAGATGATGAATATGGGCACGTAGTTCTGCGGCATATCCCCTCAGAGAAGCCCGCAGCTGCGCGAGATCTCCACGCCGTTTTTTGCAGTTACATCACATACTACGCTCTTTGCGGGAGGGTCTTCAACCGGGCTGCCAGGCTTTACCGCAGAGGATGTGGTCCGCGTTACGGATTTACCAGAGAGCGTGGAGGACGCGAGGGACGCAGCGGAAGCGGAGAAAATTTCCCCGCTTCCGCCCGGCTCTACAACTTCCAAAAATGGCTTGTCCCCAACACCAATCCCAGCGTCAGGAACGCGATCAAAATCTCGCCGGCGGCGCCGGCGAGGAACGGACGCACTCCCTGTTTGGACATTTCGCGAAAATTCGTCCGCAGTCCGACTCCCGCAAACGTAAGCAAAAACGCCCAACGGGATAGGTTCGCCAGAGCCGAGACCTGGTCTTTGTTGAAGCTGTGCAGCGACACCAGCACGGAAATTACCAGGAAGCCGAGGATGAACTTGGGAAATTTGCTCCAGAGAAATGCGGCTTTGTTCGTAACCGCTTCCGCCTTCCCGCGGTTGGCCCAGTAGATGGCATAAGCCAGAACCACGAAGCCGATCATGGCGCTCCGGCAGGTCTTCGCCAGGACGGCCACCCGGCCGGCGCCGTCGGAATACAACGCTCCGGCTGCCGTGGCTTCCGCCGTGTTGTCGACCGCCAATCCGGCCCACAAACCAAAGCCGGTATTGCTCATGTGCAGCCCATGGCCGATCAACGGAAACGTCACCAGAGCGATGGCGCCCAGCGCCAGAATGGCGGCAATGGCAAAGGAGGAATCCTCATCGTCCGCGTCGATCGCGCCTTTGGCCGCAATGATAGCGGAGACGCCGCAGATGGCCGAGCCCACTGCCAGCAGCGAAGTCAGCTTGGGGTTCAGCCCGAATAACCGCCCCAGGGCCGTCATTAAGGCTAGAGATCCCGTAATTTCAATCACCACCAACCCGAGACTGATGCCGCCCAGCTTCAAAATATCGCCAAGCACGAAGCGCGATCCGAGCAGGACAATGCCAAGCTTCAACCAGAATTCATAGGTTGCAATTCCCGGTTCGAAGAGGCGCGGAATGGTCAGCGTGTTGGATAGAACCAGTCCGATGGCGATGGCCCAAAGCACATACTCGATGTTGGGAATGACGTGGTGATGCGCTTTGGCCCAGCCGTTGATCGACTGCTCCAGCACTTTACCGGCATATCCAATGGCAGCCAGCAGCAGCACTCCCGGCGCCAGGCGCAGCACTTGCGCAAAAGGATTGAGCGGCCGCACCCGCGGGATGGCAAGAACACTAGCCATAAATCTTCTCCTCGTTCAGAGAACCGTTATCCCTACCAGGGAACATGTTTGATAATTCCCGCCCGCACGATCCCGGCGAGCAGAAAGGCCGCAAACACCGCCCAGACATCGAGCGAGGCCCGAAATCGGGAAGGTTTGGCGAACGCTACTTGATCTGTGGCCATAAAGCTCCTTCTTGAAACAGGCTCCAACCTGTGTGCGATTCATTCTCCGTTGCACCGTTCCCATGATAAAGCGCAAGCTGTATGGCTATCCGGGCACGGCAAGTTACGTTCGTGACGCTACTCCAGTGAGTTACCAATTGGTGACTACCTCAACTCTCAGCCCGCCACCTCGCAAGCGTCCTCACCGCGGAGAGGACCCAACGCTCCGGCCAGCGGCCGAGGCCCGGCCGGCTCCGGCTTTCCGCGGACGGCCGGCGGCGTGCTTAACGCCCGGGCGCATTCTCCTACAATCAACAATGACGGCGCCGGCAAAGCCGCACTGCGCCCCAGGCACGAAAGCGTGGTCCAGAGCACCTGCTGATCCGGACGTCCCGCCGACGACACGGCCACGCAAGGCATGCTTTCGTCCATACCTGCAGCACGCAGCTCCGACGCCAGTTCCGCATAGCCCGCGCCCGGCATGTAGATAGCAAGCGTGGAACCGGAGGCGATCAACTGCTCCCACTCTGCCGCCGCTCCCGGGCGGCGATGTCCGGTTGCGAACACTACGCTGGAAGCCAAACGCCGGTCGGTAAGCGAGATTCCCGCCGCCGCCGCACCGGCCAACGCCGAAGTAATACCGGGAACGATTTCAAACGAAATGCCAGCCTCGTTCAGTGCTTCGATCTCTTCGCCGGCGCGGCCGAAAACCGATGGGTCCCCGCCTTTCAGCCGAATGACAGTTTCCGCGGCGCCAGCATGGAAAATCATCAGCGCATTGATTTCCTCCTGAGTGAGGAATTTCTTTCTGCACCGCTTCCCCACATTGATGATTCTCGCGCCGGGATGAATGAGTTCGAGAATGGGAACACTGATCAGGTCGTCGTGCAGCACTACGTCTGCGCGTTGCAGCAAACGCACCGCCCTCACCGTCAACAGCTCGGGGTCGCCGGGACCGGCGCCCACTAAAAACACCTTCCCGGAATTCCGTCTCCCGCCGCTGCTTCCCTGTTCCCCGCCGGGCAGCAGCGAAACGGTAAAACGCTCGAAGGCCTCGCGGCTGGCGATCTGATGGAGCGCGTGCTTCCTCTGTTGCGGGTCCATTGCCCGCTGGAAATATTTCCGGCGCAACGTCCCCAGCCAGCGCAGCCAAGGACCGTATTCCGGGCCGTACCGCTCTTCCAATTCCCTGCGCAGTCGCTGCGCCAGAGCCGGACTGTGGCCGGCCGTAGAAATCGCAATCTGCAAGTCGCCGCGGCGAACCACCGAGGAATAGTAGAAATGG
>Ga0326728_10026731_pt1 | contig 10176 bp, 7 predicted proteins | sample MB3enrmetagenome_FD_207602 | JGI IMG/M metagenome (GOLD analysis project Ga0326728, IMG submission 207602) | Lab enriched peat soil microbial communities from McLean, Ithaca, NY, United States - MB31MN | ecosystem: Environmental > Terrestrial > Soil > Wetlands > Peat | place: USA: New York... | reverse complement strand
AGAGAGACTTGCCCTTCGGCATTATCATGTCGCTGATTGTCTGTACTCTGCTGTATGTCGGCGTCGCCGTCGTGCTGCTCGGCATGATGAAATACACGACCTTCGTTTCCGGAGAGGCCGCCGAAGCTCCCGTCGCCTACGCGATGAAGTATCTGGGTGTGCACCCATTGTTCCGGTCGGTGATCGTGATCGGGGCGCTGACGGGAATGGTCTCCTCGTTGCTGGTGTTTCAGTACGGGCAGGCGCGCATCTGGTACGCCATGTCCCGCGACGGCCTGCTGCCGAAGATATTCTCTGCCGTGCATCCGAAATATAAGACGCCGCATTGGTCTACCTGGATTGCCTGCTTTGCGGTGGGAATTCCCGCCGGGCTCGTGGATATTGGCGATGCGGCCGACCTCGCCAACATTGGGACGCTGTTTGCCTTCGTGCTGGTTTCGCTGGGTGTGATTCTCCTGCGACGCAATCAGCCCGACCGCAAGCGTGCGTTCCGCGTGCCCTTTGTGCCGTGGTTTCCGCTGATCTCCGTGCTTCTGTGCGGCGGATTGATGACTGGGCTCACGATTATTACCTGGCTGCGCTTCGTGATCTGGCTGGCGCTGGGGCTGGTGATCTACATTTTCTACAGTCGGCATCATAGCGAGTTCTGCAAGAACAAACATGTTCCGCTTGTTTGAAGCCGCCGAGGAACAGCGAACGACTTGTGTTTAAGGAAGCGGATAAATGGGGTGGTGTCGAGACGAATCCGGTAGGGAGAACATATGAGGCCGACCTGGGCGGAAGTATCCTTGAAAATCTTGAGACATAACTTTAGGAGTATCCAGCACCATGTAGGCACTGACGTTACTGTCTGCGCTGTACTCAAAAGTAACGCATTTGGCCACGGTGTAGTCGAGTGTGCCCGGGCCCTGGAAGAGGTGGGTGCAACGTGGTTCGCGGTGACGTCCACAGAGGAAGGGGTTCGCCTTCGTGACGCAGGTATTACCGGCCGAATATTGCTATTGACCGGCTACTGGCAGGGAGAGGAGGAGGAGGTTGTGAAGCGCCAGCTAACGCCTTCGGTTTGGGAGCCGTGGCACATTAAGCTTCTAGCCGACATAGTCGATAAGCTCAGCTGCGCGCCTTTTCCGGTGCACGTAAAGGTGGATACCGGCTTGGCACGCTTAGGTGTCGGGTGCAAAGCTCTACCGGATTTACTTCAGGTCATAAGATCCGCACCGGGTCTGGCACTGGAAGGTGTATTTACTCATCTGGCATCGGCGGAAGTGCTGGACGCACCGGACGTCCCAGAGCAGATGAGGTGTTTTCAAATCGTGCGGAACACGGTCCTTAAGGCTGGGTTTTTATCGGTGAACTTTCACATGGCTAATTCAGCTGCGTTAGCAACTCGGCCTGCGACGTGGAAAGATATGGTCCGGCCAGGCGTCGGGTTGTTCGGGTATTTCCCTGACTCGGTTTCCAATCGGGTCCAGAGTCCAATCACCAGTCCGGCGACAATGCCGGTGCTCTCTTGGAAGACTCGAATCATCTCCCTGCGTGAAGTCGGTGCAAACCAGCGGGTTGGGTATAACGGGACCTATGTAACCGCCGCACCAACGCGGTTAGCTGCGCTGCCGGTAGGTTTTGCAGACGGTCTAAGCCGGCAGCTCTCGTCGCGAGGACGGGCTATCGTGCGTGATGCCTTTGCGCCGATAGTAGGCCTTATAGCCACGGACATTACTCTTCTCGACGTCACTCGGATAAGAGACGTCAGCGTAGGTGACGAGGTCATACTTATAGGTAGCACAGAGCACTGTCAGATTACAGCTCGGGAACATGCCGACATTCGGGGGACAGCTCCGGACTCAGAGCTGTTGGAGGTACTTTGCGGCATTGGCAGCCGAGTCCGGCGCCAATATATCTACTGAAGTGATTTCGGATCACAGTTCCTTGCTGCACTAATCCCTGCGGTTTTGCGGGAACCTGCATTCCGCAGGCCGGTACAAGTCAGGAACTGCTAGTGTGCTGTCCCGGAAATACGTTTACATAGTCGCTGGACTTTAGCGAAAATCGAGTCCGCCGTTGCCGTCCAGACGAATGGTCGCGCGTTCTGGTTGTCATTTTCCACGAATTGCTCGATCTTGGTCACCAGTTCCTTCACAATGCGCAAAGTTCCGCGCCGGATGGCGCGTTGGGTAATCCGGTTGAACCAGATCTCCACCTGATTGAGCCGGTGACCTTGTTTCCGGGGCGTCCGCCTCAACGATCGGCAGCTTGCTCGCTCTGGCTCGCTCCAAATGCCCAACGCAAAAGGAAAGCAGACAGGTAGCGGCCGCCATGGTTGTAACACTTGCGAGATCTCGCGTCGGGTCAAGCTCTACAATATCGAGAGTCCGCACTTTCGAATGCAGGCCGCACAGCCGGGCGGCTACTCGCAAGTCCCATAAGGATAGGCCACCCGGCCGAGATCCCGGGCACGCCGGAGCCAGCGTCCGGTCCAGCACATCCAGGTCGACATCAACGTAGATCACTTCCGCGACTGTCGACAGGTACTCGAGCGCCTGGCTAACCACGGTATCTACACCCCTGGCCCGTACGTCCTGGGCGGGCACAAGGGTAATGCCAGCCGACTCGGCGACTTCGAGGTACGAACTGGAATTGCAGAACGAATGGGCGCCTATCTGAACGATGTGAGAGCCCGGCAGCCCATCTTTAAGCAGTGCCCGAATCGGATTACCGTTATTGAGTCCGTGCTGGAGATCGCGGACATCAAGGTGCGCATCGAATGTCAGCAAGCCGCCGTTGCTGAGCGATTTGCAGGTCCCATGACAACCGGCGCGGGTAATGCTGTTATTGCCGCCCAAAATAATCAGCGCCGGCTGACGGCGGAGTGCCGATCGAACGCCCTCGACGATCGTACAAAACGCGTCACTGGGATCAAGGGCCGCCACCGGCAAGTCGCCGAGGTCTTCGGGCCGGATCGCCAGAAGATCGACGCCGTTATCCAGATCGTAAGTGCTAAATCCTGCCAAACTCTCGCGTATAAACTTGGGACCCAAGTCATAATGCAGGCCCGGAGTTATTGAGCCAATCGTGACCGGAGCGCCAACTATCCCGAGAGAGGGCAGATCAGGACCGCCACCGGCCTGGAGCCAGTGCAGTGCGCTCGGCCACTTTGGATCGGTCGTGCCAACGAGCATTGCTCTACCCCAGCCTGCCGACAGCGTTTTCCACTGCGTCCAGTATCTCGCCTGTCTTGCAGGCTTGGGCAAGCGTATTGATATCGGGATGAAGCGGCCGGTCTTCCTCCAGCGTTCTTACGTGTTGGCGGATGACCTCGTGGGCGGCCGAGCAGGCGGAAGATGGTCTCTTCGGAGCAAGGAAATCAAACGCCTGAGCCGCAGCCATCAGTTCGATCGCAGTCACATACCACGAATTCTCTATAATCTGCCGGGTTTTGATGGCGGTGGTCATGCCCATTGAGACAAAGTCTTCCTGGTCAGCCGCGGCAGGTATAGAGCCGACGGCGGCCGGAGTGCTCAACACGCGGTTCTCGCAGACTAAAGCTCCCGCCGTGTATTGGGTGAGCATCAACCCGGAGAACATTCCAGCGCCTTTGGTCAAAAACGCCGGGAGGCCCATCGATAGGTGAGGATTCAACAGACGGTTGAGCCGGCGCTCGGACAGAACCATCATGGTGGTTACCGATGTTCCCAGCAATTCCAGAGCGAGGGCCATGGGTGTGCCCTGGAAGTTCGCCCCGTTCAACACCAGATCCTCATCGGGGAAGAAAATGGGGTTATCGGCAGCGTGGTTGAGTTCGATTTCCAACATCTGGCGCGTCCATCGGAACGCGTCGCGGGCGGCACCGATGACCTGGGGACTCGATCGGAGCGAATAGGCGTCTTGCACCTTCTTCCCCGTGCGCTCAAGCAGCTCTGAGGCCTCCGTCAACTTCCGGACATTCGCGGCGCATTCCTGGGCTCCGGGGAAACCCCGCACCAGATGGACACGCGGATCATAGGCAATCATATTGGCATTGAGCGACTGCAGCGTCATCGCCAGAGCGACTTCCTGGGTGCGGAGTAACCGCTCGGCATCGTAGAGCTGAATGCAACCCATTCCCGTAATCAGGTCGGAGCCGTTGATGGCGGCCAAGCCGTCTCTTTCGCGAAAAACAATCGTAGGAATACCGGCTTCATCCATCCCCGCCTTGGCCGGCATCCGCTTTCCCTGGTAGAACACTTCGCCTTCGCCCATCAGGGTAATCGCCATCTGCGACATGGGCGCAAGATCACCGCACGCGCCCACCGAGCCCTTCTGGCACATCACCGGAGTGACACCCTTGTTGAGCATGTCGATCTGGGTCTCGACGACTTCAAGCCGGATGCCGGAATGACCCCAACAGTGCGTATTGAGACGGGAGATCATTCCGGCGCGGGCATCTTCTTCGCTGCAGGGTTCGCCGCAACCGGCAGCATGGGAATAAAGAATGTATTTCTGATATTTCTGCGCCTGCTCCGGCGTCAGCCGCACCTCGGCGAGTTCCCCCACGCCGGTGTTGACGCCATACATCACTTCTCCACTCTCGATTTTGCGTTCCAGCAGGGATCTGCACTTGACAAGACGGGCGACCGCCTCGGGGTGCATCGCTATTTGTTCGCGGTTTCTGGCGGCTCGTACGACGTCTTCAATGGCCAGGGAGTGGCCGTCCAGTACGAGCGTCGCTCCCTGCTTACGAGCGATGGCGGAAGATTTCATGACGATAAGGTCCTTTTGTTGCTCTCGCGGCAGCGAGTGGAACCCGGCTCGACGGGCATGTGTGTCCGCCGGCATCGGAGTACCACGGTCGCCCCTAGGTCGTAAGATATTGAATTTCCCGGAACTGTTGAAGTGGTTTTGCTGGTATTATCGAACAGTTTCCCCCGGAATCAATTGAAAGGCCGAATATGGACAGCGCAATCAACGGATCAATCGATGAAATCTCCCGGAAGATTCTGCGAGAGCTGCAGAAGAACGCCCGCCTATCGTTCGCCGAACTGGGAAGACAGGTCGGCCTGTCTCCTTCGGCCACGGCCGAGCGTGTTCGGCGCCTTGAAGACGAGGGCATCATCCGCGGCTATCGGGTCGATATCGATCCCCGCGCTCTTGGTTATGGCATCATGGTATTCACCCGGATGGTGTGTGACGGCGAGAAGTACAAGCAATTCCTCGCCTACATCAAGACCGTGGATGAGATTCGCGAATGCTACCACGTCACTGGAAGCGATGCCCTGATCATGAAGATTTTGGCGCGTTCGATCGAGGAACTGAACGGTATTGTGATGAAATTCCTCGCCTACGGCGTGCCCAACTCAAGTGTTGTCATCGCAGATCTTGTGGCCCGCACGGACTACGATCTGAATCCGGCGAGGCCCACGAAACCCCATGGAGTGCGTCAGGAAACGGTCCGGTTGGGTTGATGCCGGGGTTTGGGTTCCGAGCGAATTTACGGCCCTGATGGGAGAAGAGGGCAAGAGCGTCTTGTCACGAACCGCGCTCTGCTCACGCCCTGACTAGTCCAAAACCATCTGTGGCTGTTGAAAAACTAACTTTTCGCCCCAATTAGCCAAAATTTGGGGGATAGAAAATGTCTGTGCGACCCGAGAAAATCGATTGTAGGACCTCCTGACGCGATTCTATTTTTGCCGATTTTGAGAGAAGGAGTTTTTCAACAGCCACATCTGTTTTTGAACCAGGCACACTTGTGCATTCCTGGAGATTGTGTTGGAGGCAGTTAGGCAACGATTCAACCGTTTTTTGGGCAGTGCTTTCCTGGGCATTCCGGTGAAGGTGCAGCGCGGATGAAATGGACCGAGAGCTAGCGATTTTCTTTTTAGAAATGTTTCAGATCGATGTGCACAACGGCGATATCCCCAATATTAAGTTTCCCACGTTCGAGGAAGTGCTCGGTCTCATTGACCTTGCCATCATGCGCAAGGAATCTTTCAGAAACTTCGATATCGAGAACAGGGCGACGAACAGCGGGCGATTGAGATTCATCGCTCAGTACCTGGTATTCCTCGTCGCGAAGGTTCTGGATGCCAAGCTTTGTGGGCGTGCCGATCTCCATCGCAGGCTTGTGAGTGCTTTGCAGAACGCAGCCGAATTGCGGAATGTCGCTTTCGTCTCAACCAACTACGACATTCTCATCGACAATGCGCTCACGGAAGAGCATGAACACGGCACAGACTTAGACTACGGCGTCGAGTTCCGCAATTTCGACAAGCCCGGCGACTGGAGGTGTCCGGTGCTCGATAGCCGCGTTCAGCTCTTCAAGCCTCACGGCTCACTAAACTGGCTGTTTTGTCCGACCTGCAACGAACTCGAAATCACGCCAAAAGAAAAAGGAGTAGTCACCCGGCTGATCTCCGATTTTGTCCATGCGACGTGCCAACACTGTGGCAGCGTGTTTTCTCCGCTGATTGTGCCACCTACTTTCTATGAGGATCTGAATAACGTTTTTCTCAGTACGATCTGGAACCGTACCGATGTCACTCTGCGCAAAGTAAAGCGCATCATCTTCTGCGGCTATTCCTTCCCCGATGCTGACATACACATCAAGTATCTCCTCAAGCGTGCTCAAACAAACCGTGTCGTTCCGCTTAGGATTACCGTTATCAACAATCATCCAGGAAAGAAGCCAAGCGAGGCTCGGCAGGAGCAGGACCGATACGAACGGTTTCTGGGAGGCAGCGTCAACTACACGTCCAACTCTTTTGAGAAATTTGCCGCCAATCCACTTGCAGTGCTCCGGGCATAGGGGGAAGCCCTAGCTAACGACTTGGCTGATAACAAAACTTTATCATTCACGATCCAGACAACCTTTTGTTCCGCACGCGGGTGCCTGACGTGAAATCACGCACACACTTGGCGCGTAACAACCTCGCTACCGGCCGATCCTTCGCTTCTTCGAAAGAGCGCTCGGCTGATCGGCCGTCAGCAGAACCGACGGTGTGCCGTAGCCCGCCCAGGTAGCGCAGGGCGCACCAGAGCCCTGCCTTGAAGTCCCAGTGAACGCAGGAACGTCCGGTGATGTTGGCCCCGCCCTTTCAGCCGCCGGTTCTTAGCGTCCCGCTCCAGTAAGCTCTTGCTTGGTGTTTCCTTCCAGTTGCGCACTAACAGGCGGGAAATACGCTTCCCAGCAAGGAAGCCCGTCACGCTCGGTCGGCCGAATCTGAAACGTTGTCGGTAATTCCAGCAGCTGCAATAACATTTTCCATTGGCCCCGCTTCAACCCTAGTCGGCGGAGCATGCCCCCCTTGTAAATCCAATTTCGGCAACTCGCCCGCGCGCGAGGACAGATTCGTATTTCCAGGATGAAGACACCAAGTCCATCGGTCCACCAGGGCTTATTCATAGTGGCCGCGATCGGATGGGCGGATGCTATGTCGAAGACCTGAAGCAGCTGGATTATTCCCTGTTTGCTCGTGATCCAGGAGCAATCGGCAAACGACATCGCAAAATCATGTTCCACAAGCCAACTTCTAAGACTTATCGGTACCAATCCGGTTAGGTTCTCGGACCATTTTTCGCCAACTTCGGGATCGCCGACCACCCACAACTCGGTTCACAAATGCCAAGAACGAAATCGGGGATCAGGTGACGCAGTCAGACTATCTGCATTCATGGCGAGGTCAGAATTTGTTACGTTCGACTCCGCCCGCAATCCCGCGACCTGCATTCTCGGCAGCGGCCCGGTCAGCGTCCGCTCACTTCAAACCGCACAGGCTTCGCTGTCGCATTGACGTTCGGATCGTAGTATTCGTATACGCGCGATGCGAATCCCTGCGCATGGATCGGGTATTTTGCCCGCAGTCGGTACCGCACTTCGAACGAATCGCGCGGCGCAATCGAGTCGAAATATAAGATCGCTTGCGTTGCCGTCATATTGAATTTTTCCAGCCGCCCGCTTTTTGCGCTGGCCGTTTTCTCCACCATCTTCTGCAAGTCTTCGCTCAGCAATTCGAATCCCGGCGGAATCCCCAAATCCACCATCACCATTTTGGCAGTTTTATCCAGGTTGTTGCGGATTTTCGCAGTTCCCGTCACTATCTCGTCCTGGGCCAGACGCGTGCGATCGTACTTCACTTCGATTGCCAGCGGCTCATGCGTCGTCGCTTGCTGCCAGGGAACAAAGTAGCGCCCGGCGATTTGATAGGCCAGTCCACCTTTTCCGGAAAAACGAATCTCAATCTCGTTGTCGCGATCCGCACTGGCTTGAGGCAGGACGAACTGGTGGAACAGATCGTTGTTCTCCTTGCCGATTTCCAGAGTTACGACTTTCTTTCCATCGAGCAGAACCTCGGCCGTTCCGCGGGCATCGCTTCCGCTTTGTTCGGAGGCTTTCAAGAGCGCGCGCAAGGCCATGATCGTCCCTTGCGTCGTCCCCCAATTACCTTCTCCATTCTTTTTTGAGGCAATCCACGCGAGCGACTTGCGAACGAGATCGTTGTCTCCGCCGGCCTTGAGAAACGCCTGCAAGGCAAGTCCTGTCGTCTCCACGGCCGCGGCGTCGCCGGTCGCATAGACGCCGGTTTCGTCCGCCGACCACCACGCGAAGTCGCCCTTCTCCGTTGCCGCGTCCCTCAGCAGTTCGAGCGCCCGGTGCGCCGGTTCCGAGTCCTTGCCGTTCTCTACGGCAAAATTCGCGACCACCGCGAGCGTGTACGCGTCCATCTTGCCGTCGAGATGTGTCTCGACAAAGCGCCTGGCTCTGTCGATCGCCTCGCCTTTGTAATCGGCCGACTCGAGCGCCCACGCGATGTACGCGGTGATGCGCACCAGATCGGCGTTGAAGCGGTTCGTCGCTCCTTCGTTGATGAATTGCGTATCGGGCTTCCAGCTTCCATCCGGCTGCTGCTGCCGCACCAGCCAGTCGCTCGTGCGGGCAATCACCTGTGGGTCCACGTCGTAAACCTTCGCCATGTCGTGGAATTCTATCAGCCCGTATGCGGTCAGAATTTTATTGGCCGGAGCATTGCCGAACCAGGAGAATCCGCCTCCCGCGACCTCGAAGGTCAGGAGCCGCTGGTAGCCGGTTGCGACGAAGCCTTCGGCCTTTGCATGAATCTCCGGCGTCAGCTTCTTTGTCCGTTTCATGTAATCGAGCGCCAGCACGTTGGGATAAGTAGCCGACGAAGTCTGCTCGAAGCAGCCGAAGGGCATGCGCAGAATGCCGTCCATCCCCTCGATCACCTGGCTCAATGGTCCGGGATAGAGGCGGACGAAAGTTTTGCTCGCATCGGAAATTGAAGCTTCCGGAAAACGCACGGTTTTATTCACGGTCGAATCCAGCCGGCCGCTGAAGACGATCTCCCTGGCCTCTCCATTGGGCACAACTTCGATCTCTCGCACCACCGTGTCTTCGCGGTTCGACGCCCCGTTCATGCGGCCGCCTAGCGTGAGTTTAAATTTGCCGATCTTCTTCGCCACGATGGTGAATTGCGCGGCGCCCACCTGGCCGGCGCCGACGGAAACGCTCCGTTCATCCTCGCCTTCCAGCGAGAACCAATCTTCATGTTCCAGTTTCAAATCCACATCGCCGCCGTGGCCTGCGTAGTTGTACACAGCCACAGGGATCGAAACCATGTCTCCCTGCGTCAGGGTCACGGGAAGATCGAGGTCCACAAAGAAATCCTGGAAGACCTTCAGTTCCGAAGATCCGGTCCCGAGAGCGCCCGTCTGCGTTGAGGCGAGGATCGCCATGCGCCACGTCGTAATCGAATCGGCCAGCGGGATCGTGATACTCGCCTTGCCATCGCCGTTGGTAAGTATCTCGGGATTGATGTAGAGCGCCTCAGGGAAGTAACTCCGGACATGACCGCCTAGTGCAGCCGCGGCGCCCGACTCGTCTTTCGCCCTCACGTCTTCCTTGGTTTTCTTGGCGCTTTGGAGCTGCGCCAGTTCCATAACATTGCGGCCGTTCAACGGCAATGCTCGAGGTGCAGCCCCGGCGATTACCGCGTCCGTTGTCGCCACTTGGGCCATCCCGGCTTCAACTTCCACCATTTCATTGACGGCGCCGACCTGCAACGTCGCGGAAAGAACTCCGCGGTCGCGGGCCGAGAGGGATATCATCCGAACGCTGGTTCTGAATCCAGGCGCCTCGACTTGCACTCTGTATCGCCCCGGAGGCAATGCCGCGAAGGAAAATTT
>Ga0326728_10026730_pt1 | contig 10177 bp, 5 predicted proteins | sample MB3enrmetagenome_FD_207602 | JGI IMG/M metagenome (GOLD analysis project Ga0326728, IMG submission 207602) | Lab enriched peat soil microbial communities from McLean, Ithaca, NY, United States - MB31MN | ecosystem: Environmental > Terrestrial > Soil > Wetlands > Peat | place: USA: New York... | reverse complement strand
CGCGTCGAGGATACCGTACACTCCTCCGTGTGGGCCGGCAGTCTGCTAAAATGTCGCACGCCGTGGAAGATCTCCTGTTAGGCATTGACGTGGGGACAACCGCCGTGAAGGCCGCGCTGTTCGATGGTCTCGGCAATCCGCAGGCCGTGGATCAGGCCGAATATCCGCTGTTTCACCTTCGTCCCGCGTGGGTCGAACAGGACCCCGCCGATTGGTGGGCGGCAACCTGCGAGGCCATCCGCAAGGTGCTGGCCAAAGTTCCCCACGGCGCGGAACGGGTGCTGGCGCTGGCGGTCAGCTCGCAGGCCCCCTCGCTGCTGCCGCTCGACGAAGCCGGCCAACCCTTGCATCGAGCCATGATCTGGATGGACCGCCGGGCCGAAGCGGAAGCCGCCCGGCTGGCGGAAGCCGTGGGCGCCGGGGAAATCCACCGGATCACCGGGAACCGGCCGGACGCATTCTTCGTGGCGGCGCGCTTGCTATGGTTGCGGAACCACGAGCCCGAAATTCTGGCGCGAACCCGCTGGTTCGTCCAGGTGAACGGCTACATCAACTACCGGCTCACGGGGTCGCTCGCCATGGACCCCGTGCACGCGGTGCTTTTGCAATTGCGCGACTACTCAAGCGGAGAATGGTCGCCGGCGCTCTGCGAGGTGTGCGGCGTGGATCCGGAGCAGTTCCCCGGCGTGCTCCCCGGCCACCAGACGCAAGGAGAGGTAACTCGCGAGGCGGCGGAAGCCACCGGACTCCGGGCCGGCACGCCGGTGATGACGGGAACCGTCGATGGTTCGGCGGCCGCGCTGGAAGCCGGCGTGGTGGAGCCCGGCATCGCCGCCGAGATGACGGGCACGTCGACCGTGCTCTTGCTGCCGAACGATCGCGGTCTCACCGAACCGGCGCTGATTGCCATGCCGCACGCCGTGCCCGGGCTTCATCTGCTGCTGGGCGCAATGGTTTCCTCCGGCGCCAGCCTGCGCTGGTTCCGTGACCAGTTCGCTCCCGGGGAGGCGTTCGACGCGTTGACGGAGCAGGCGGCGCAGACGGGCTCGGGTAGCGACGGCATCGTTTTCCTGCCGTACATGATGGGCGAGCGCTCGCCCCTGTGGCACACAAATGCGCGCGGTGTATTCTTTGGAATCTCCCTGGCTTCATCCAGGGCGGCGATGATTCGCTCGATCCTGGAAGGCGCCGCGTTCGCGCTGCGGCACAATATGGAGGTTGCGATCGGCGCGGGCGCTGAAGTCCGCGAGGTCCGGTCGGTGGGCGGATGCAGCCGCAGCCGCCTGTGGAACCAGATCAAGGCCGACGTGCTCAACCGGCCCCTGCTGCTGCCCCGCGCTTCTGTCGGCGCGCCGTTCGGAGATGCCATCCTGGCGGGGATGGGCGTGGGCTTCTACGAGGACCTGCCGGCTTCCCTGGCCCGGATGGTGCGGCTGGAGACCTGCTTCGAACCCAACGCCGCCAGGCACGAGCAGTACACGGAAATCTACGCAGTTTTTCGAAACATCTACGACCACCTCAAAGGCGATTTCGACGTCCTGGCGGGGATCCAGCGGACATGAGCCTGGAGCGGCATCTCCTCGATCTGAACCTCGCGGGCCGCGCGGCTCTGGTCACGGGAGGATCGAGAGGCATCGGACGTGCGACCTGCCTGGCTCTGGCGGCCCACGGAGCGGCGGTGGGCGTCCATTATTCGGCCAGCCAGGCGCAAGCCGCGGAGGTGGTGGACCAGATCCGCGGCGCCGGCGGTCGCGCGATCGCGATCCGGGGCGATCTGCGGGAGGCCGACGCTCCGGGACGCGCGGTCGCCGAGGCCGCCGCGGCCTTTGGCCCCATCGACATCCTCATCAACAACGCGGGACAGATGACGGATGTGCCCGTCGAAGCCATGTCCGATGAAATCTGGGAGGCTGCGCTATCGCTGCATCTGACCGCCGTATTCCGCTGCTCGCGGGCGGTGATCCCGGCAATGAAAATGCGGCGGTGGGGACGCATCGTCAACGTTTCCACGCAGGCGCTCTACACCGGATCGAAGAATCACGCGCACTACGCGGCGGCCAAAGCGGGCCTCCTCGGCTTTACCTTCTCGCTGGCCAAAGAGGTCGGCGAACACGGAGTCACGGTGAACCTGGTGGCGCCTGGGCGTATCCGGACCGGCATGCTGGCGGAGCGTTCCTCCGGCCGCGAAGAAGAGTGGATGCGGCAGACGCCCGTGCGGCGCTTCGGCGATCCCAGCGAGATCGCCGGCGCCATTGTCTTCCTGGCCTCCCAGGCGGCAGGCTACATCACCGGCGCGACGCTCCATGTGAACGGTGGCCTGGTGATGGACTAGCGCCGGGAACTTCCCTGCAAGTTGAACCTTTGGATGCGGCGTCCGTCTTCGACTTCCGAAGCGTAGAGGTTGCCTTTGGAATCGGCAGCCAGATGGTGGAGCACGTAGAACTCCCCCGGCCCGACGCCCGGCCGGCCGAAAGAATCGAGCGGCTGGAGCGTCTTGCGGTCGAGCACCCAGATTCGCTCCGGACTACGGCTGGCGACATACAGGAAGCGTTGCGCCGGGTCCGCGGAGAAGGCCGTGCTGGCGACCGTCTGGCCGTTACCGCAATGCGGCGCTTCGCACCAGCGGTCGATGAAGGTCTGAGCCACGAACTCACCGTTTATCGTGAAGACCTGGACGCGCTTTCCGCCGCGGTCGGAAACGTACACGAACCCGTCATTCGAGATTTTGACGTCGTGGGCCGTGTCGAACTGGGGAGGGCCGGGGTCTTTCGGATCGATCTCCTTAGCCGGAATTCGAGTCAACTCTAAGTTTGCGGGCCCGCCCGGAGCTTCTCCACCGGAGGCGGCGGACGAGCCGTCCTGAGGCGCCTTTCCGAATGCGCCCCACATCCACTTGAACGCACCCGTGTCCGCATCGAAGACGATGATGCGCTTATTGCCGTATCCGTCCGAGACGAACAACTCGTTGGTCTTCGGATAGACGGCCATTTCGGTTGGTTTCCAGAAGCTCCCCGGATCCTGGTTGGTCTTCTTGCGGCCCTTGCGACCGATTTGCATCACAAACTTCCCGGCCTGGGTGAATTTGAGAACCTGGTCGTCGTCGCCACTGCCGCAGATCCACACGTAGCCCTTGTAGTCCACATAGATGCCGTGTTCTGTTTCGGGCCAGTCGTAGCCCGCGGCGGCGCCGCCCCAGCCCTGGACGTAGTTGCCCGCGGCGTCGAACTCCATGACCGGGGGCCCGGTTTTCAGACCCGGCCTCACCACCCGGGGACGATGCAGGACCCACACGTTGTCTTGATTGTCGATGGCCGCGCTGGATACCTGGCCCAGCGCCCACCCGTTCGGGATCTTCGGCCACGACGGGTCCACTTCGAATCTGGGCGCCTCACCCGTGGCCGTGCGGCGGTCCTGCGGAGAGGCGGCCCCGAGCCCTGCCAGCGCCAGCGCGGCGGCCAGGCAGATTGTCCGATGCAGATCTAACATCATAAAGGTAGCGGCCGGCCGAAATGTGCCAGCGCGCGGATGGGCTCGGCGATGTCGCGGACCGGGAGCAGATTCGACCACGTGGCGCGAGCGCTGTCCCTCTGTTCGTCCGACACGGACATGAAAGCGCAAACCCGGTTGAACTTCGCGACGATCTCCTGGTGTGTCATCGGAGTTTCCAGGTGGACCGAAGTCTCCTTGACTAATTCGCCCCCCATCTTATTGCTTATGGTGAGGCGGGCAGCTCCTTGATAGGTGAGGTTGGAATCGGCCGCGACGGTAATCTTCTCCATGAGCCGCCTCACGGCCGGATCCTGGATGCGCTTCTGCGTGAAAGAGTCGAGGTACACGTCGCCATCGATCAGCGCCACCGCGATGACGTACGGCATACTGTGATCGGCCGTTTCGCGGTTCCGGGGATCCCACTTGGGTGGATCCGCGGTTTCCAGCCACCCGTCATGCGGCAGTTGGACATAAATCGAGGCGATGTCGTCGGCTTTGACCCAGGCTCTGATCTGGGGTATGAGTTCCAGGATCGACTGCGTGGAGCCTTCGGAAGGAAAGCGCTTGCAATTCATCCTCTCGACGATCATTCGCCTATCCGGACCGGCAGCCGGCAGATGCAGCTCGTTGAATCGGCCGATGTGGTCCCACAGACCTTGCCTGCCCTCGAACGGTTGCGCCGGTCCCGTCATTCCCTCGCGCGCCAGCAGCGTGGCCCAGACCGCGCAGCGAACCGACTCCGAACTGTGGCAGCCCTTCCAGTGCGACAGGGCGCCTGCGTGGCTGACTTTCATGGGCATATGTGGCACGAGAGTCAGGGAGAGAGCGTTGGCGAGCTGATCTTCATTCAACCCCATGAGCTTACCTGCGGCCATCGCCGTCGCGGGGCCCTCGAAGGGACCGTCCCAGCCCTGGTCGCCCTTGGAGAGCGCGGCGGCGAGAGATCCCGCGATTTCATAGCCCAGGGCGACCGCGGCCAGCACCTGCGGGCCGCTTGAATGAAACGCCTCGCCGACCGCGAAAATCCCCGAGAGGATGTCGCTGAGGTGCCCGCCCGGGCCAAGATCGTTGAAATCGGCATGGCGTAACATGCAGCCGTTTGCAAAGGCGGCCAGCTCCGGCGAGGTGGTAATGCCATAACCCAAGACGGTGCTTTGGAGAGTGCTTTGGGTCATCCGCGCCATGCGCGCGCAGATGCGAGCGGGCTCGGATTCGAACCCGGAGACGATGCAGCCGATGGCGTCTACCAGGGTGTCGCCCAGAGCTTCGGCGAGCGAGCCGGTCAGATTCGCTTCCGGGAACGAACGCACATACCGGACAATCTGGCGAGTCGTATCGTCCATCGTTCCGTTGCCCGAAGCCCGGCCGGCATCGTTCTTCCAGCCGCTCCGCGTAGCGACGGCAGCGCGGGAATCGGGAATCTGCGCGGCCGAGGACGGAGCGTTCCACGCCGTCAGCGCGACGCCGGCACCCATCTTCATCAGGTCCCGGCGACCGTACCCATCTATCCGCGAGCGAACGAAACCGGCGTCGGTTTCGTTTCTTCCATTCTGCACAAAGACCTCCGCCTGAGACGGACCACCCTTGAAAATCGACCTCGAACTTAGATTCTAGTACGATGCTCTCCGCGGGCGATTCGAAGTGCTACGCTTGGGGCATGTCGCGGTATCAGATTGAAACCGGGCGCCGGGATCCCGGGTCTCCGGCCACCTGGATCACCCTCATTGTCATCCTGGTTCTGTTGCTGCTCGGCGCAAGGTCGATTGCCTCTTACGCCATCGAGATCGCGTGGTGGAAGGAATTGGGCCAATTCAACACCTGGCTGAGTATGCTCTACTACAGCTTTGCGCCCCTAGCCACCGCCACGCTGGCCGCGTTCGGCGTTTTATGGCTGGCGCACGCGCGCGCTCTCAAGTTCGCCGGCACGGGCCTCGGCGAGCACCGGTGGTACGCGCGCATTTCCGCCTTGGCCCTCCTGGTGCTGGGCTACCTCATCTCGGCAGCCTCGATCGATACCTGGACGGTGGTGCGCTTCGCCGGATCGCGCGGGCTGCCCGCGGCGGCTACCGCTTGGCACGATTCGGTGTTCGATAAGCCGCTCTCCTTCTATCTCTTCGATCTGCCGTTCTACGGCATGGTGCGCGGCTGGGTGCTGGGGCTGGCGATCTTCTCGATTCTGCTCTACTGGATCGCCGCGCGCGCCTGGCAGTTGCGCTACAAGTTCCCGCAAATGAGTGAGGTTCGCGAGCTCGATCCCACCTTCTTCAGGCTGGAGGGCGGTCTGGAGTCGCGCTTCCTGCGCGGCGCCGGGGTGGTGCTGCTGCTGGCTCTGGCCGCGCGCTTCTTCCTGGGACGCTACGAGATGGTCTACAACGAGCACGGAACCTTCCTGGTGGGGGTCGATTACGTGGACCAGTATATCGGGCTGCCGCTGCAATGGCTGGTGATTGTGGCGTGCCTGGCAGCCGCCGCGCTGATTTTGATGAAGCGCTGGATTTTGGCCGCCTCGATGGCCCTGGCGCTGGTGGTCTCTTTCGTGGTGCCGTGGGCCGTCTCGGCGCTGTACGTCCGGCCCAACGAGATCTCGCTCGAGCGGCCTTATATCCAGACGCATATTCACGCCACGCGCAGCGCCTACGGGATCGAACAGCGCGTGCGGGAGGTGGAATTCAAGACCCGCCAGGACGCCGTCATCGATACCGCGCAGCACAAGCCCACGCTCGACAACGTGAGGCTGTGGGACATGACCGCGTTCCGCGATACCATCACCCAGATTCAGTCCCTGCGCCCGTATTACGAGTTTCCCTCGGCCGATGTGGACCGTTACACCATCGACGGCCAGTATCGCCAGGTGCTGCTGTCAGCCCGCGAACTGGATCTTTCCAAGCTGCCCGCCGCGCGCGCCAACTGGATCAATCCCGCGTTCCAATACACCCACGGCTACGGATTGGTACTGGCCGAGGTCAGCAACATCACGCCGGACGGCCTGCCGGTGCTGTTGATCGATAACGCCCCGCCCGAGGTCAAGACCAAGAGCTTGAAGCTCGCGCGTCCGGAGCTTTATTACGCCGAGGTAGCCCACGAGCCGATTTTCGTCAACACCGCCCAGGAGGAGTTCAACTACGCCTCCGGAGAACAGGATGCGCGCTCGCGCTACGAAGGCAAGGGCGGCTTCCCGGTTTCCTCGTTCCCCATGCGCATGGCCGCCGCCATTTCCGAAGGCGAGCCCAACATCTTGCTGACCAGCTATCTCACGCCCAACAGCCGCATGATGATCCATCGCCGCGTGGCCGATCGTGTACAGCAATTGGCGGGCTTCCTGCAATGGGATTCCGACCCCTACCTGGTGATTACCGATACCGGCCGGCTGGTATGGATCGTCGACGGCTACACTACCTCCGAAGCGCACCCCTACTCGAGGGCGGTGGACGTGGCCGATGTCGGCCGCCTGAACTACATTCGCAACGCGGTCAAAGCCACCATCGATGCGTACGACGGCGAAACCCACATGTACGTCTTCGCGCCGGATGATCCGATCATTGCGTCCTATCAGCGCCTCTTCCCGGATCTCTTCCTGCCGCAATCCGCCATGCCGGCGGATTTGCGCGCGCACGCGCGATACCCCGAAACGCTCTTCCGCGTGCAGGCGGAAATCTACCGCACTTATCACATGCTCGATCCGCAGACGTTCTATAACAAGGAGGATCTGTGGGACCTGGCGCGGCGCTCGTCGGGGCAGACCGAAGGCACCGATACGGTGACCCCGGACTATGTGATGGCTACCCTGCCCGGCCAGGACAAAGCCGAGTTCCTGCTGCTGCTGCCGTTCACGCCCCGCAACAAGGACAACCTGATCGGCCTGATGGTGGCGCGCTGCGACGGCCCCAACCTGGGCGATATGGTGGTGCTCCAGCTTTCCAAGCAGGAGCTGATTTTCGGTCCCATGCAAATCACCGCGCGGATTAACCAGGACCAGACGATTTCGAAGGACCTCACTTTGTGGAACCAGCAGGGTTCGCACGTGCTGCGCGGGCAGACCCTGGTGCTGCCGGTGGGCGACACGTTCCTGTACGTGGACCCGATCTACATCCAGGCCAATGAAGCCAGCATGCCGCAATTGAAGAAGGTGGTGCTGGCGGTGGGCAACCGCCTGATCTATACCGACACATACGAACAGGCCTTGGCCGACCTCTCGAACGGCTCCCCATCCACTCATCAAACCACCGATACCTCCACTGCCGCGGCTCCGGCCGCGGCCCCCGCGCCCACCGGCGCTCCGCCTCCCGCGGCCGATCCGCGCATCCAGCGCATCCGCGAGCATCTGGAGCGCTACCGGCAACTGGCCGCGGAGGGTCACTGGGCCGAGGCAGGTAAGGAACTGGAGGCCGTCGAAGCGGAGGTGAAGAAATGAAATCTGGGTGGCTGGCAATTCTGCTGGCGTCGGCCACCGCCTGGGGGCAGACGCCCGCCACGGAATCACCTGCCGACCTCGAAGCCGTGGTACAGACCGAACTCGGCACGATCCGCTTCGAGTTTGCGCCCGACAAGGCGCCCAAGCACGTCGATAATTTCATCAAGCTGTCGCGCCAGGGCTACTACGATGGCAGCGCCTTCTTCCGCATGGTGGCCAACGGCATCATTCAGGGCGGCGACCCGCTGCTCAAGGACCCCAAGTCTCCCCGGAGCGCCTGGGGATCGGGCGGGCTGAACCTTCTGCCGAGCGAGATCAGCGATCTCAAGCACGCGCGCGGGGTGGTCTCGACCATCCGTATCCCCAACAAACCCGATAGCGACGGCGCTCAGTTCTTCGTGTGCCTGGGCGCGCAACCGGCCCTGGACGGCCAGTATTCCACCTTCGGCCGCGTAACCGAAGGCATGGACGTGGTGGAGGCTATCTCGAAGCGGCCGCTGGACGCCAACGGAATCGCCGAGAACCCCGTGCGCATCCTCAAAGTGACGCTCGAAAAGAAGAAGCCCGAGCCATTCCTCAATGCCACGACCGACGAGCTGCGCCGGACCGTCACGATGAAGACCACGCTGGGGGTCATCAAAATCAAGATGGAGCCGGATTGGGCGCCCAACCACGTGCGCAACTTCCTGAAGCTGGTCTCGACCGGCTGGTACAACGGCACGGCCTTCCACCGCGTGGCGAAGGATTTCGTGGTGCAAGGCGGGATGGGCGAGACGCGCCTACCGAATCCCGTGCACCCCGCCGACCGCTGGGTACGCCCCCTCAAGGGCGAGTTTCGCCAGGACGTCAAGCACGAGCGCGGCATCGTTTCCATGGCCCATGGGGACGATCCCGATTCGGCCACCACGTCGTTCTTCCTCATGCTGGGGCCCGCGCCCAACCTGGACGGCCAATATTCGGCGTTTGGCCGGGTAGTGGAGGGCCTCGACGTGCTGGACGCGTTCCAGAAGGAAGAGGTGGATGGCGAAACCCCTAAGCGGCGCCTCGAGCTGATCGAAGCCACCATCGATCCGGCGCCCTGATGTTTGGGCATTCTTCTTGGAATTGGCTTAAAATGTAGATGGATTGTACTCCTCAGGTATTTCCCGCAGGCATCTCCTTCAGATTCTTGGATGTGGAGCATTGGCATCGGTAAGCGCGCAGCGCCTGAAAGCCGGCTATAGTATTCCCGCCACGGATCCCGGCCCCGTAAGCGACCAATTGCTGGGCGATATCGTGCGCCACGGGTGCCTCTATTTCTACGAAATGGCCGATCCCGGGACCGGCTTAGTGCTGGATCGGGCGGCCATCAATTACCCGTATAAGCTGGGTGTGGCGAGCATCGCCGCCACCGGGTTCGGGCTGAGCGCCCTGACCATAGCTGACCGTTATGGTTATCTCCACCATAACCTGCTCCGCGCGCGAGTGTGCCGCACCCTGGAGTTTCTCGCCGATCGCGCGGAGCAGACCCACGGCTTCTTCTATCACTTTCTGGACGCGGCCACCGGCAAGCGTGCCTGGAAATGCGAGGTTTCCTCGGTCGATACAGCCTGGCTGTTGTGCGGGGCCCTGCACTGCCGCGCCTATTGGGACGACCCGGATATCCTGACCCTGGCGCAAACCCTGCTGAACCGCGCCGACTGGGCCTGGATGCTGAACAGCAGCTACACGCTGGCCCACGGATGGGCTCCCGAGTGCGGCTTCCTGCCCTACCACTGGGACGCTTACTCGGAGCTGCTGGCCATGTACCTGCTCGCCCTGTCTTCCGAGAACCACCCCATTCCCCCGGAATGCTGGAATGCCTGGAAGCGGCCCATGCGGGAATTCGAGGGCATCTTCTTCATCGATGCCACGGCACCCTTGTTCGTGCACCAGTACTCGCACGCCTGGTTCGATTTCCGCAATCGGGTGGACCGCTACGCCAATTACTTCAACAACTCGCAGCGCGCCACCCAGGCGCACCGGCAGTACTGCATCGAGCTGGCCGCCAAATACCCGTGGTACGGCCCGAATATGTGGGGCGTGACGGCCTCGGATTCTCCCACCGGATACCGTGTGTGGGGCGGTCCTGGCGATCCGCCCAACGGCAGCCTGGTGCCCTGCGCGGCGGGCGGCTCCATCGCATTTCTTCCGCGGATGTGCGCCGCAGTCCTCGAGACCATGCTGGAGCGCTACGGCAAGGACGTGTGGTGCCAGTGGGGCTTCGTGGACGCCTTCCAGCCCGAGGAGAACTGGTAC
>Ga0326728_10026729_pt1 | contig 10177 bp, 13 predicted proteins | sample MB3enrmetagenome_FD_207602 | JGI IMG/M metagenome (GOLD analysis project Ga0326728, IMG submission 207602) | Lab enriched peat soil microbial communities from McLean, Ithaca, NY, United States - MB31MN | ecosystem: Environmental > Terrestrial > Soil > Wetlands > Peat | place: USA: New York... | reverse complement strand
ACGGGACTCGGGATACGGGACTCGGGACTCGGGGAGCGGGTCTGCAGTGCCGAGTCCCGAGTCCCGAGTCACGAGCCCCGCGGCTTTAGCGATCTCATAAAACTTCCCCGCCGTGCCGTTGGGGGTGGAGATGACCTCAATGGAATAACCGCGCGTGATGATGGGGAAGCAGGCGGCGAAAATTTTGTGCGCGTCGCCATGGAAGGCGAATTCATCCAGCACGATATTGCCCGAGTAGCCGCGCGCCGTGTCGGGATTGGCAGGCAGACCAATGATGCGTGAGCGGTTGTGAGGGAAATAGACTTCCATGGTTTTGTCGTCCGTCTCCAACTCAGCGAATGCCGGCAACGCCTTCAATCTCTTAAAGAACACGCAGAAGTCTTTGACTTTTTCCATGAAGAGCCGCGACTGGCGCTCGCCCTTGGAAAGGATGATGTATTGCGTGCGCTTCTCCAGGCACTTGAGTACGGCGCGCAGCGCCGCAGCAAAACTCTTGCCACTCTGCCGGCTCCATACCGCGATCTTGAGTTGCGAGTCGTCCATGATCCAACGGTCCTGGTAAGGGAGAACGGGAACCGACTTTTTCGCCAAAGCGCGAAGAGCTTGCAGTGGGGTCTGCGGCTCCCCGTTGAGCGATCCGGTGATCGGGTGATCGGGTGATCGGACGATCGGCGAATTGGAACCTTTACGTTTTGCCATTGGCACTTTGCCTTTTGCCTTGCTCTTCACGCTGTAGCGGCGGTCTCCGACCGCCGGCGTCGATCAGAGATCGACGCTACATCGGCGTAGCCCCCCGATTTATCGGGGCGGCTCAAAATCCGGTTCCGGAACTTGCACATTTTGCTTTACATAGAATTAGACATAGTGTACAAAAACAGAATGCGCGACTGGGAATACAGACAAACACTCAGGCACTCCCTAGAAGAATTTGCCAAGCTCGTTCGCCAGAGGAAGGCCATTGACGAACGTTTGGTCAGACTTTCCAAGACAATCACTTCGCTTCGCAGTTTGCTGGGCGAGAAAAGCAAGGGCAGCGGTCGGCTCAAATTTACCAACGCCTGCCGGTTCATTTTGCGGGGCTACAAAACGGCGCGGACCCCGGTGGACATTCGCAAGGACCTCACGGACATAGGATTTCCCGTCGAGGAATATGGAAACATTCTCGCGTCGATTCACACGATTTTGAAGAGGCTCGTCGCACAAGGCGAAGTGCGCGCCGTCACCGTCGAAGGCAAAACTTGCTATATCGCGACCAGCAAATTGCAGCCTGGCTCCGGGTTTGATCTTTATTGGTAATGAGCAAGGGGGGTAAGCAGCCCCGCCGCCAGTTCCAGCTGGCGACGGGGCCATATCAGCACGCGGGGTAAGCCGCAATGCCGACCCAAAATCATTATCGGCTTGCATCCGCAGGAAGGCAAGTCGATGACCTACCAGAACTACGTTGGCGGGTGTGTTGATTGCGCCCGATACCATTCTTCCGATCGGCACAGCCGTTGTTGTGTTCATCTCACCTTCCGTTTAGAGGACTCAATAGATACAGCAATCACGGTCCCGGTTCGATCGGGATGCTGGCCAACTTGGCAAAGGCCGCCACCAGCCTAACCCGGGGATTCCCCGGGCTTTCGTACCTGGTCTTTCTTTGCGGCCTTACACAAAAGCCGCGGACCTACAGAACAGGTCCGCGCTACTCACTCTCTGCCTGGGGCGGCAGGAACCTCCGGCGATGGCGATCCATCTGCCGCGCCGAGGAGCTTGTGAACGGGCGGGGCGGTTGCCGTTGTCCCAATCCCGAAAATTTCCTTGGCCTGTTCCACCATGCGTCGGGCCGCATCGAAATCCTCGACGGCCTCGATGTTGCCCTTGCCGGGTTGCCCGCTGCGTTCCTTCATCTTCTGGCGGTGCTCCTGGGCATAGAGGGCGAATTGCTTTTTCAGCAGCGCCACCTTGGCGCTGTCGTTACAGATTTTCTTGAAGGACATCAATTGAATCGCCGTCATGCCTTGGAGTTCCTGCCAAAGCAAGGCATTCACTCCGGCGGTCAGGCCGTCTTCGCCGATCATTTCGGAGATGGCGGTCATCGCCGCCTTTTGCTCCTTGACCATGTCTTTGAAAACTTGCCAATGTTTTTTTTTGTAGTTCCTGACGGCGGTCAAGCCGACGTCCTCGTGGTAAACGCGCGCGATCATCCGGTAGACCTGGAGCGGGGTTGCATATTTGTCGAACATCTTGTCCACGGCCTGGATGATGTCGGAGTGCTTGGCGCTGAGGATTTGCACTTTGCATGCCTGATCTTTGGCCACTTATTCTCTCCCCTCGCTTACAAATTCCTGGTAGGCGGTCATGGCCGCTCGGGCCGCCCGCTCGCGCTTGCGCCGCGCACTCACAAATTGCCTCTTGTACTTCCAAACGGTGGTGTGGCTGATGCGCTCGCCATATTCCGCCCGGATCATTGCCGTGACCGCATCTGTACTCGCGAAAGCCTCAAACATCGCATCCACCTTCCGGACCAACCCCGGGTGACGGGTGTCAAGAGTATTCACCTTCGATACGCCGAGTCGTCCCACAGCAGTTGACCTTTCTTGTCATCGGGCCATCGGGCCATCGGTTCATCGGTCCATCGGTTCATCGAATCATTGAAAAGCAAGAGCGCCGGCAGCGGCCTCGCGGGCTTTCAAATGGCCCGATGACCCGATGGCCAGATGGCCCGATTCACTATTGGCCCGATCACCCGATCGCCCGATCTCCCGATCACCCGATTCCTTCCGGGCCCGCTTCCGCCAGATGTCCCAACATTCCATCCGGTACATGCGGAGGGGTAAGGGGCCGACGTACTCCCCGTACTGGGCCTGAATCACGGCGGCGATGACGCGCACGGGGACGCGAGCCTTTAACATGGCCTCGACCTGCCGGCACAAGCCGGGATGCCGGTCTTCCAAAACTTCCAATTTGGAGAATCTGTGTAGTGCCATGGCAAATCACCTCCTAAAGAATCGGTTCATCGGGTGATCGGGTGATCGGGAGATCGGGCGATCGGGAGATCGGTTGATCGGGTGATCGGAAAAGCAATTTACTCATCTGATCTCCCGATTTCCTGTCGCGATTATTCGCCGATGGCATTTCCAGTTCATCCGATCTCCCGATCACCCGATCACCGGATCTCCCGATCTCCCGATTCCCTCCACCCGGGCCCGTATTCAATTTCGGTCTCGGTGGCCTGGTCCAGGTGGCAATCTTCATCCAGAATGAAGTACGTCGTAAGTCGGACGTCGTGCGGGGTGAGTTGGCGCGGAAGGTTCATCATCGCCACCTCCTGCATGTACGCCTGGGCCGCCTGGACGAGCGATTGCCGGTCGCAGGCCATCTGCCGGTCGTGCATCCAGCGCCGGGCGCGAAAGTTCCCCACCGTCGATCTCGGCACCTGGAGCGCGAACTGTTCACGGAGGAGCTCCGACACCCTTTGCGCGCTCAGCCCCTCGTTAAACCAGCCGCGCACTTTGTCTGCGAGGCCGGGAAGCTTCTGGTCGAGTTTTTCAATCCGCGTCAGGGCGTTCATGTTTCCATCCTCTTTTAGGATCGGGAGATCTTGTAATCGGGTGATCGGAAGATCGGTTGATCGGGTGATCGGAAAAGCAATTTGCTCATCTGATCTCCCCATTTCCTGTCGCGATTATTCGCCGATGGCTTTCGCTGTCCATTCGATCTCCCGATCGCCCGATCTCCCGATCTCCCGATCACCCGATCTCCCGATCCCCCAATTACCTTGCCTCTCCCAGCGCCGCACACCTTCGGTCGTACTCATCGACGCCGTTGGCGGTGATGCGCGTCCAGCGAATGACTTCCGGCAGGCCCACTTTCTTCTCGATGCCCAGCTCCACCCAGCCCCGGTCGCGCATATAGCGCAGGTGAAACTCGACGCCAGGCAGGCTCACGGGCCGCAGACAATCATCCAGATAGATCAGAATGGTTTTCGGGGTTACCGGTTGAAGTCCGCACTCGTTCAAGTAGCGCAGTATCTCCGTCCGGTCGAACTCTTGCTCGGCTTTCGTTTTCACCTTGGTCATATGTGTTCCTCGTTTGTTCCTTGAGCGTTGGAGAATGAGCTCTCAGCTCTCAGCTTTCAGCTCTCAGAGCTCCCAACATTTGCCCAAGCCGCCAGGGGGCCGGTAGCGTTGACGGTGGTCGTGGCTGAAAGCTGATAGCTGACAGCTTGTTCTCCGGCCGTCCTGGCTGAAAGCTGAAAGCTGATAGCTGACAGCTTGTTCTCCGGCCGTCCTGGCTGAAAGCTGATAGCTGAGAGCTGAGAGCTTCTTCTCACTTGAGTTCATCTTGTGCATAACAACTAAAGCCTTCGATCTTGCGCGACATCAGCCGCAGCTCGCGGCCAATCTGCTCGCGCTCGGTGCCGATCTTCAGGATCTCCTCGCGCGTGGCCATCAACAGAGCCTTCAACTCCATCACCTGTTGGGAAACCAGGTTCTGGGTCTCGACCGCGCGCACCACCCGCTCCAGGCATTCGGCGCCCTTTTCCATGCTGATGGGCACCCGCATCATGCCGCGCGTGGTGGCGGAAAAAAGCTTGTAGGCCCCCACCCCCGCCATGCAGGTCCCCAGAAAACCACCCGAACCGAGTAAAATCGCTTGTACCGACGATGCGGAAATCATTTCAGCACCCACCGGGGAGTTTCGGAGATGGGGAGAAATTCTGAATTCTGAATTCTGAATTCTGAAACCACTCTCCGCGTCTCTGGGCCTTAGCGATCATCATGTTCAATCCAGAGCGACCTGCTCCACCGAAATGGAATCAAACAACCCGCTACTGCGCTTGCGACAATTCAGAATTCAGAATTCAGAATTCAGAATTGCCTTACGTTCAGAATTCAGAATTGCTTTCCGCAATTCAGAATTCAGAATGTAGAATTCAGAATTGCTTTGCCGCTACCACCTGATTGCTGGGTGAGGGCACGGCGTGCTTCCAGAACCCGCCGTAGAGCACATGCTGGGCGGCGAACTGGAGAACCACCGACACCAGCAAGGTGGCCCCTCCGCGCATCGCCGTTTCCGCGTCCGGCCATCTCACCGTGAGGCTGTGCGGAGCGTAAGCTATTTCAATTCCCATCGACGTCAGCAGCGCCGTAACCCCGCTGGTGAGCACGCAGACCTTGGGCTTGTTCTGATCAATCCAGGCAAAAGCCGCACTCCGGCTGCGCTTGGCAAGCTGAATCAAAAGCGGCATGATGAAAGTTATTAATGCTTGAATTTGAATCGAATTTGCGTCCATTGCGTACCTCCTTTGTAGCTCTCAGCTTTCAGCTTTCAGCTCTCAGCTCCAGGGTGCGACTCGAGTGGTTACTCTTCTGCTTTTTGCGGCAGTTCCGGACTGCCGCCGTGCACGCTGGTGGTTCCTGACGATGGGAACCCGCCTGCGGCTTCTTGCCGCACTTGGGCGAGTTTTTTGACCAGAACATTCACCGTGTCGGCAAAACGCATTCCGGTGTTTGCGATCTTGCAACCCACGAAAGCTTTTGCCCATTCAAGGTCTGTCATGTTTTCAACCCTCACAATTAGCTCCGTACATGGCGTCCCCCGGCGCGGGCGCCGCCGGGGCAAGGTTCTTGATGAAGTCCACTTTGTCGTGCCCACGAAGGGCGGAGAGGAGTACAATCCGTAGAACGTTGTCTTTGGATGAGTGCCTTTGAAACCCGGTCGGGGCCGGTGGAGTGTGGTATCGTCACGGTCCCAGGGCGGCGCTGTGAGAACGAGCCCCATTTCCCTAAAGCTTCACAGGTAGGCTTATTTTGCAAAAGGAGGCGCAAATGCCGAACGGTTCCACTACCGGAAGTTTGATGGTGAATGTCTATGACGGGACGCGGCAACCCATGCGTGCAGGCACCAAGGTTCTGCTGCGAGTCCTCGATGGGAACCAGAAGCAGTTGGTGAGTGATTACTACACTGACCCCCATATTCTGGTCGAGCCCCTGCCGATCTATGACAACTTTGGCGACAACTACGCGGTGTGGATCTCCGCTGACGGTTACGTGGCCGCGGGGTTCTACCCCATCAAAATGGTTGCCGGCACCGTGCAGTCTGTCGACGTGATGCTTTTGCCCAGCAACGGGAATTTCAACTTTCGCGATGGGTTGTGGGCCACGCTCAAACAAACTCATCCGGAATTCGCTGCCATCCTGGCGCAGGGCCCGGCCAACGATGCTGTCGCCGAAGTCCGCTACACGCAGCTTATGGAAATGCAGCCCGGCTCGCTGGCATCGTTTTTGAACCTGGCGACGGCGATGAGCGGCATTAAGCTGAACGACGGCACTCCGCTCGATTACCTCAAAGGAGTGATTTGGGATAACACTTTCGCACCAGACCGGTTCTTCGGCTGGGCGGACCCCAAGCTCATCGATCAGATCATCGCTCTCACCCCCAAGGAGTTTGCGCCCGAGCTTGATCCCGGGTTTTTCCATGGCACTGCCACCCGGAGCTGGAAGCAGATTCGGTTCGGGGAAGCGAATGTTCAATTGACGTTTCATGAAAACGACCCGAGGGAGCAAATCGGCGGGATCAACTGCCTGAAGATCGAGCCGGACATGGACTATTACAAAGACCCCCTGGCCCACTTCCTGCTGGAGGTCGCGGTGAATGCGATCACTCACTCGCTGACTGATCCTAAACAGGTCTATGTGCTGCGCTGGATGGCTGGCCGGCAGGCGGGAGTGCCGGATTTTAATCCCCCCTATGTGATTGTCTAGAGGCTCGAGAAGGGGCGTAACACCTTCACCAGGGCCGGAGGTTTTCCGGCAATGGGCCGCGGACCCGTGTTGGATTGCTGCGCGTTGTGGGACTCGCCCAAATGGTTTGTCGATCATAAGTAAGTGCCGAACCATGGTTTGGTGTCTCTGTGCCTTGGCGGTGACGCCCTAAGTCGTCACCAATTTCAAATCACTCTCCAGCGTCGCCAAATCGAACCCGCTCGGCGCCACTCCGCTCGATTTCAGCCAGTCCTTGGAAACCAGCGCGTAAGCTTCACTGCAATACTTCTCGAACCACGCCCAGGTCATCTTCTTGACCTGGCCCCAGGTGATGCAGGTCAAAGTGCAGGGGTTAGGGATTAGGGATGGGGGATTCGGGGAGGCTGGGGCGCTTGTTTCGGCCCCTAACCCTTGACCCCTAACCCCTAACCCCGATTCGTATCCCACCAGATACACCGCGTGGCCGCCCCAGGAGCCGGGCTCGTCATTCCCCCCTGGGTTTTTGGGCACATCCCACACCTCCTGGTTCTGCGCGGTGATGGGCAGCTCCAGGCCAATGTACGCGCCCCCGAAAAGCCAGATGGCGGTGGCCACCTCGGGCAAGGGGGCAGGGGGCTGGGCGCTGGGTGTGGGAGGATGGACACTCAGCGTGGGTTGGCAGGGGGGATTTGCCCCAGCCCCCGAGCTGTTTACTTCGGAATTCGGAATCGGGAATCCGGACTGTAAACCGTTGACCTCGGACTGCGTATTTCCGACGCTGGACTCCGGACTTTGGGCTCCGATGCTCGTCACTCGCCACTCATCACTCGTCACTGCCTTTGAGACCCCGGACTCCGGACCCCGGACTTCGGACTGTTTTAGATCGATCGCGACGTAAGCATCGAGCGTTTGCCCGTTAAAGCCCTGTTGCCGCCAGTGGTTCAGGACGTCGAGCTCCACGCCGCCCTGATCGGTGGCGGGCTCGGCAGGGTCGTAGCCGTCCCACTGCTCGTAGTATTGCAGGATGGCGGAATCGGGCACGGTCAGCTCCGCGCTGGCATTCGCCGTCCAGGCTTGAACCGCGTGCCCCACCGCCGCAATCGTGCAGCAGCCCAATTGGTCATTCAGCATCATTCCCCAGGTGGTGATGACGCGCGTGTAGTCCACCGCAGCCGGCGGCTGGAGGGGAGGCGCTTGCCCCGCTCCCGCCAGATAACAAGCCATCCGCAGAGTGCGCGGGTCGTGCCGCGCGGGAAGCTTGCCGAGTTTGACTAAAGAGTTGACAGTCATCAGTTATCAATCCTCAGTTACTAGCCACTGGCCACTGGCCACTCGCCACTAGCCACTGCCTTACTTCAGCGGCTTGAACCTCGGGTCGCCTTTCACGATGTCGTTGTACTGCTTCTTGATTTCAGCGGCATTCCAGCCCTTGGCCGTGCCGGGAGTCTGCAATTTCAAGGTTCCGGCGGCCTGCGCGGCGGGAACTTGCGCGCCAATTTCCGTCACCACATGCGCCAGCAATTGCACGATCGCTGTCACCTTCGTCTGGGTGGCGGCATTCTTGATTTGGGCGCCGGCCTCGAGTTGCGCCACATTGGCGTCCACGGCCTGGAAAGCCGCCTGCACCGCCTGGAGGTTGGTGGCGGTGGGTGATTTCTTGAAGGTGTTAACAGTGTTGACCAGGGCAATGAAACCATTCCCGATGAGCGTAACCAGGGGGGCCAGTGCCGGGTCAATTACATCCGTCAGGCTCTCGGCAATCGCCACAGCAGTCTCACCGTCGGATTCGACATTGTTGACCCATGCCGGAATCGAACATGCGTTGAACCACAAAACACTCGCGAGCATTGTTCCGAGAACGGAAATTCGAAGCTTCATAATTCCTCCAAATTGACCAAATATTGGGAAGTACCATCCCATAAAGAAATGCGTTGACAATGCGCCAACACAATCGATTTCATAAGAAAACGCTTGGGGTTCTAAATGGTCCCGGCAAAGCGTTCGCCGACTCCCGCTTTCTTCTTACCGTTCTGCGTCCCGGGCCATCCACAGGACCACCGTTGCCGATGCGTTCAGTATGAAAAGCAGGGCACATATCCAGGTAACGTGCAACATCGCTCACCCCTTGTGAATCGGGCGATCCGATGATCGGTGTTTTCTTTGTTCACCCGACCTCCCGATCCCCCGATCCCCCGATGATTTCCTTCTCATTTCGCCACCATGCGTAAAATCACCCAGAGACCCGACGCTGAAAAAATCAGTAATAAGAAAAGGTCAGATATCACGCAAATTAATACTGACCGGAATTCGAAAGATTGCAGGCGAGGTGCTTTGCGCATATTCAGCTCTCAGCTTTCAGCAATTAGCTTTCAGCCAACTGCCTTCTGCTCACTGCCCACCGTATACTGCCTACTGCCAATTACTTTCTGCTCACTGCCGATTGCCGACTGCCTACTGCTTTCTGGGTGCTGCCTTCTGCTCACTGTCGCCCGCCCGCCGCCGCCGACAATGGCTCATCGGTTGATGGATGGGCCGAATTATCAATGACCCGCTCACCCGATCTCCCGCTCACCCGATCTCCCGATCACCCGATCTCCCGATCTCCCGATGGCCCCATGCCCGGGGTCTTCCCCCGTGGCCAACCACTGAAGGGCCCGGGGGTCGTCCAGGCGGTACAACGCCACCAGCCTGATAAGCTCCGCGGAGTAGCTGGGGCTTGTGGAATACCCACAATGCTCCGAATCCAGCGGGGAGGTTTTGGGTCCCAGCCGCTCCGCAAACTGTTTCCAATCGTCACGCACGGCAAAAGCCGGTTGGTAGCGCGGGCTTTGCAACAGTTGCGCGTGCGCCATAAAGGCTTCACCTAAATTTCGAAAGCGCCGGAACGCGCCCAGCATCGACTGGCCCTGCCCGTGCGCCAGTTCCCAGGCTTGCGCATCAAAAACGCCGTAGGCTTCCGGAATCGGCGCATCGACTGATCGGTTCATCGGCTCACCTGGCGAGGGCTTTTCAGTTCCGCCGATGGTCCGATGACCCGATGGCCCGATGGCCCGATGATCTGTTCCAGAGTGCTCGTACTTAATTCCAAAGGGATTGTTGGCCAGGCGGAACAGCGGACTGCTTCCCCAGCCGGCGGCGGTGGCGCTTTCCAGAATGGCCTGGGCAATGGTCACGCACGCGGGAATCTCATGCTGGCGCTGGCCCTCGAGCGCCGGGGGCGCAACGCGCAATGGGAATTGCAGCCGCTGCGCGCTTAAATAAGGAGAGTCGGCCGAAACTCGGGAAGGGTTGTGGGAGATTTGCGGCGAGCTGTGCGCAATGCCGGGTTTCGAGTTTCGAATTTCGCTTTTCGGTGGTGGATTTTCGCCGGTTCGCATTCAGGGCAGCGGCAGCGTGTGCACCCGCCGCCGCCCTCACTTGCACTGATCAGGCGCAAGCAAACTGGAATC
>Ga0326728_10026727_pt1 | contig 10178 bp, 12 predicted proteins | sample MB3enrmetagenome_FD_207602 | JGI IMG/M metagenome (GOLD analysis project Ga0326728, IMG submission 207602) | Lab enriched peat soil microbial communities from McLean, Ithaca, NY, United States - MB31MN | ecosystem: Environmental > Terrestrial > Soil > Wetlands > Peat | place: USA: New York... | reverse complement strand
CGGCTTGGCCAGCGAAGGTTCAGCCCCCCTTTGCTCCACCTTAACCCTGTCGTATGGATTTCCACCCTTGAACCAAAAGACATGTTCCACATCATAAAGGCTGAACGGCCGCTTACCGTTCTCACTGAACAGCGTGATCAAGACTTCGTGAACCTGCTTGAATTTGAGATAATCCTCCGCGATGTCCCCGGACGGCTGCCAGATATTGAGATCCGTCATTGTCTGAACAGCGTTCGTGTAATAAACCGGCCACACCTCACGCCCCTGAATCTGCCAGAAGTAAGACAGAAAGAAAGGAATGCTCCCCACCTTTGGGATGCCATGTCGGGTTTTTCCGCTTGCGACCCACTTTTCTCCCAACCGGTTGATGTAGGCCAGGAAGGTCTTGATCCTGCTGGCGGCTGCTTGCTCATCGGGCGGAACGGCTAATGCTGACTTCAACTCATGGTCACACTTCTTAGGGCTATCTGCTGCTTTGACCACCATGTTGAAGAACATCTGGCCCTTGATTCCTTGAAACCCCCAAAGCGCGTTGCGTTTGTTGATCCCATCTACTCTGGATTTGAAGTCAGCGAGCGCAATGTTGCCCGCGAAGTAACCGGCAAGGAGCGGCTTTAGTTCATTCTCGATGAGCTTAGCCCGCTTTTCATCACACTCGACCTCCGCTTCCACCGGCGTTTTTCCCTCCCGCCCACGAGGTGCAGAGAGGTACTCGTTCATCACTTCCAGGGCCCGCTTAAATTGCTGATCGTTGAGCAGATTCATAGGATTCCATGAGGGACTATTACCAAAAAACCCGCCCGGCTTCAGAAAATTGGTTCTTCTCCCGGTGCGATTTGTGGTGGTGGTTGAATAAGTTTTTCCAGTTCGCCCCTCTGCGCCCCATCAATGACCGCTCCATACTTTGCCAGGAAGTCAGTGATGAATTTCTTCACATCCTGGTCATCATGAATCCAATGGATCTGCGAGTTGTTGAGAACGGCCGTCGCCAAGCGAGTCGCTAGCGGGGCACTCAAATGCGACAGATCAGAAAACTCCGCAATGACGCTGTGGGTTGTGGCGAAGTTTGGGCTATTCTCCAGCCTCTCAACCAAGCGTGTGCGCTCGATCTCGATCGCGTTTGTTGCTTCGGGGAACTGGGCGGCGAGGAATTGTGATGCTCGTTTCCAGAGCTTTGCAGTTCCACCTTTCTTTCTCGTCCACTCATGCCTGAGGTAAGGATGGATCTCGTCCCGTTCGAGTTCTCCTGCAAAATCTCCGTCCTCTGCGCAGTGCACGTTCCCAGGCCTGCTTTGCGATGCCTCCCGACGTATCGATCTCCTCGGCGAGGCCAAAGAGGTTGCGAACCCAATCGTCGGCCTTCGTCTTCTCGGTTGCCACTTCACTTCGAACACGATCCACGATCTCCTTCTTCTTGGATTCTAATTGCCCCGACAGTTTTTTCAGTTGCTCAAACTCAACATCCTCTTGCACCAGCCGAGGAACAGCGCCCAAGCCACTTGCCTTCGTGAATTCCTTCAACGCACCGGCTACTGACCCGTCGCGGCGCTTCCAGAATTCTCGCTTTACCTGGTCTGGAAGCCAGAGTCTGGTTCCCTTTTTCTGCTTCAAGACGGTGACGAGTTTCTGAAGCTCCAGCAACGAGTCCCTGGTTGCCTCGTAAAAGCCCAAGTAGATATTCGCGTCAATGAAGAGGTCCATAACCTGATGTAGGTCTAGCGACTGAGAAACTCCTACGTGCGGCGGTCGTCGAGCTAGCGGCCAAGTGAGAGGCTGATGGATTGCATGAATGGCCGTCGACGCCCGGCAAAACCGCTACGTCCAGCCGCAAATGCGTATTCACAAACTCAGTTCTAACGCGCACGCCAGCGGAGAGCAAGTCGCAAGCAAAGCTTTGACGGAACCCCAATATGAGCTCAGAAAGCTTAGGGGGCAATGGATGTGCACGCCGCTAGCAGTGTGGTGGTCCGCAGGATGGAAAGGGTCAAGTCCCAACCACTGCAAACCTCGAAGTCGGCAGATTTTCTGGCGTGGGTCCGTACGGAATTGGTGATGCAACCACTTTCAATAGGGTTGGAGATCGTTAGGGCGGATTGGCCCAGGGAGGCGGCCAGAGGGCAGAAGTCAGAATGAAGAATGCAGAAACGCAGGACTACGCGCGTCGAATGGCGAGGAGCGCTCATGCATAGACCAGACGCCCTCGAGGCTGGGGGATTTCCAGGCCGTCTTCCTTGGCCGTTTTAATCCACAGGCGGACGGCGGCTTCAGCCTGGCGGATAGCCTCGGACCGGGCCTTGCCGTGGGCCATGCAGCCCGGCAGCTCCGGGACTACCGCCTGACCCCGGCAGAGATTGATGCGAAACCTGCCAGTTGACGCCACGACTGCGGTTTGGCAACGTCGGGCCATGATGGGCGAGTCCCGGAAGTGAATATGAAAAGAACCGAGCTAGCTAGTTTCTTCCTTATGACCTTATTGGCCAAAACGGTAATGGTGGCCGGGGTTTCAGCCCAGGACCAGGTCACGGTTGCCAACGGGACGCTCGAGGGGAAGCTGGAAGCTTCGGGCGTCCGTTCCTTCAAAGGAATTCCATTCGCCCAACCGCCGATGGGTGAGTTGCGCTGGAAACCGCCGGGACCGCCAAAGAACTGGGAAGGCGTGCGGAAGGCTGACAAGTTCGGGCCTCGCGGCATGCAGCGGCCCATCTTCGGCGACATGGGCTTTCGCTCGGACGGGATGAGCGAGGATTGTCTCTACCTTAACGTCTGGACGCCCGCCAGGTCGAGCAAAGCCAGGCTGCCGGTGCTCGTCTATTTCTACGGCGGTGGATTTGTAGCGGGCGACGGCTCGGAGGGACGCTACGATGGGGAGAGCGTGGCGAAGAAGGGCATCGTTACGCTCACGGTCAACTATCGGCTCGGGGTCTTTGGTTTCTTTGCGCATCCCGAGCTGACGAAGGAGTCGCCGCACCATGCCTCCGGCAATTATGGTCTGCTGGATCAGCACGCGGCCCTCGAGTGGGTGTGGCGGAACATCGCGGCGTTCGGCGGCGACCCCAAGCGGGTCACGATTGCGGGCGAGTCCGCGGGCTCCATCTCGGTCAGCGCGCAAATGGCGTCGCCGCTTTCAAAAGGCCTGATCGCGGGCGCCATTGGTGAGAGCGGCTCAATCCTCGGCGCGCTGTCTGCCCAGCCGTTGGCCAAGGCCGAGCAGATCGGCGTCAAATTCGCCTCCGGCCTCGGCCAGGGCGACGCGCCTTCGCTCGCGGCCCTGCGCGCGATGTCAGCCGAGCAGTTGCTGGAGGCCACCGCCAAACCGGGGGTTCCTTGGTTCACACCGACCGTGGATGGTTACTTCTTCCCGAAAGGTCCGCCGGAGATCTTCGCCGCGGGCGACCAGGCGCACGTGCCGTTGCTGGCCGGATCGAACTCCGAAGAGATGACGAGCGCCGCTGTTCTGGGGCGCGATAAACCAACGGTCGAGAATTACCGCAAAGCTCTCCAGCGACTATACCCCGGCAAGGCCGATGAAGTCTTTCAGCTCTATCCTGCCGCCAACGAGCAGGAAGTCCTGGATGCGGCCCAGGATTTAGCGGGCGATCGCTTCATCGCGTACAGCACTTGGAAGTGGATTGATTTGGCGACGAAAACGGGCGGCCGACCGACCTATTATTACCTCTACGCCCGCCCCCGTCCGCCGATGCGCCCGGACATGGGCAACGCCGTGCCGGGGTTGGCGGGGGGGGTGGTGCGGAACCCGCAAGCCAAGGCCAATCAGCCGCCGCCGTCGCGGGGCGCCGTGCATTCGGCAGAGATTGAGTATGCCCTGGGTAATCTGGATTACAACAAGGTGTATGCGTGGACGCCGGACGATTACCAGGTATCGAAGGTGATGCAGGAGTACTTCGCCAATTTCATCAAGACCGGCAATCCGAACGGTCGGGGCTTGCCCAAGTGGCCCAAGTTCGACCACGGACAGCGCCTGATCATTGACGTCAACACGCGCGCCGAAAAGGACAAGGTGCGCGCGCGGTACGAATTCCTCGATCAGTTCTCCTCAAAGGAATAACCGTTGCGGCGTGCTGCCTGTTAGCCGGTCTGGACGTTCCGCTGTGGGGCTGGCACGCACAAGTTCACCATGGACGCTAAAACACGAATCGCTCCATGAGTGTTCAACTGGTTAGGCGGTGCCGGACTGAGGGGTTACTGGTATGGGACACGCAATGCCAGACGCCCTCGAGGCTGGGGGATTTCCAGGCAGTCTTCCTTGGCCGTTTTAATCCACAGGCGGATGGCGGCTTCAGCCTGGCGGATAGCCTCGGACCGGGTCTTGGCGTGGACCATGCAGCCCGGCAGCTCCGGGACTTCCACCACGTAAGCGGCATCCTCATAACTCCACCAGATGATCACCTCGTAGCTGTTTCCAGGCATAATAATCTTGTCGAGGCTCATCTGCCGCTAGGTCTAAAGCTCAAACTTGCGTAGAGCAAGCCGCAACCAAAGCCCCTGCTCGACCTCAACGCCAGCCTCGAACGCGCTCGAGGGCAGATGTATGTTCACGGGGCTAGCGTTGTGGGGCCCGCATGAGGCACGGGGCTGGGCCAGTGATCAGTGAGCCCTAATCGGTGATGGGCGTGATGGAGGCGGGCAGAGGTCAGTTCGTTAGAATGTCATATTCCGGCCCCAGGTGCTCTTCGCGCCAGTGGCAGGGCGGGCTCTTCAGGCGAGCGTTGGTTCTCACTATCAGTGAGGCGTGGACTCTTCCGTTTGACTCCTCGACGCGCGCAAGGTGATTAGGTCGCACGGAGCCACATCGCGCACGGTGATCCCCCCGTGCGTGAGAGTGACGGTGGCGGCAGGGCGGTTGTTGATACCGTGGTTGCTGCGGTGTACCTGCATGTTGAGGGCGCCGGCGGTGCGGAGTTCGTCAATAACGACGGTCACATCGAAGGTCTCCGCCGGGAAACCGTTCTGATCATCCTTGCCCCTTCGGTCGGTAAAGCTCGCGTCGGCGAAGTTCGCCAGGCCCATCGCCCAGGTGCCGTCCGCATTGCGGGCCGCCGCGGCGGTCAGCTTCGGCTTCTTTCCATACGTCCAGGTCATCTCCGGATCGCCGAGAGAGCTGGTGCTGTGGCGGAAGACCGCGCCGACCTCGAACGTCTGCGAGAGCTGCTGGTAATACCAGTACTTCTGCAGGAGCTCATAGCGGAAGGGGTTGGTCCAGTACCGGATCATGCGGGTCTGGTCGTCGGTCGGATCCGCGAGATGGTAGGCGATAAAGTGAATCCAGTGGGTAATGCGATGGTTCAGGTCGTTGAGCACACGCGCCGCGAGGGAAGTTCCGGCCAACGTATCGCCGGGCTTCTCAGGGCCATTCGCAGCAGCCTCCGTCATCCAAAAGGACTTGTCTCCCACCAGCGCGGCCATTGGCTCGGTGACGCCCATCTGGTAGGAGTGGGAGGCTGCGCCCCCCAGCGCCCGCCAGGCCTCCAGATCGCGGCGGATACTCTCCAGGGCCTGCATGCAGTAGGCGTCCCCGCCGCTCGCGTGTTCCGGAGCGATGATCGCCACCGACTGTAGCCCCCGTTCGTCCAGCGCCTTCCGGAAGGCCTTCACCATGTCGGCCCATTGGTTTGCCTCGATGATGGGATGGCCGTCGTGCGGCTCGTTGAGCACGCCGGACGCGGCGAAGGCGATTCCGTTCTCGTCCTTCACCTTCCGGATAAAGTCGGCGAGCAGATTCGCGTAGCCCGTGATGCCCCGCGACGTGATGACATCGTCTTTGCCCAGGTAGGCCGGCACCGCGTTCGGCGCGAGCAGCAGCGTGGTGGCGCCGGCCCGCTGCGCGTCCGCAATCATGCCGCTGGTCACATAGTCGCGAAGGAACTCTGCCGTGTTGCGCTCTCCAGGATGGGGAGCGAAATCAGGCGGGCTGAACCAGAGGCGCAGGATTCGGAACCGGCAGTCGTGCCAGACAAGGCGGGCGAGGGTATCCCGGTCCGCCTGGGAGATCCGCCCATAAGGCTCGGAGTACTCGGAAAGGCTGGCCCCAAATCCCTGGAACGTCTGCCTGGCGCCGGGGTGCACGGTGATCGTCACCGGCGTCTTCGCTCGGGCGGCGGTGTCGGCGGCGAGCAGCAGGGCGAGCACGAGCAGGCGGGCCATGGGATGACTCCCTAGACTGCGAAGAGCTTCTGGCCCGTTCTACCGCCCGATCTTGACATACGGGTGCGAGGGTAGAACCTTGGGCCGCCGTTAGCAAGCGAGTGATCACCGGCGTAGCGCTCAGTACATGCGGGCGTGCAAAAGGCAAATTCCTATGTGCAGTCTTCGGACTTTGACATGCTTGCAGGCGCAAGTCCTGCCTCAACAAGGGAAGATTGAGCCGAGTAGTGATAGCAGACTCACAAGGCAAAGAAGGGAAGGTGAGGCGAACAGCCCGGCCAGGGCAAAGACCGGCCAGCGTAAGCCATTGGTCTAAACCGGTCGCGCCTCCGCTCGACTCGACCACTTATCAGCAGTACAGGCGGCGGCGAGCTTTGCCTTTTTGCGCCATGCGCGCTCGGCAAATCTGCGGGCTTCCTTAGCGCCGCGCAGCAGGCAATCGGAACTGATGTCGCAATCAAGCTTCGGCCAATAAACTGAGGTGTGGCTGATCTCAAAGTCCGCGCGTTCGCGCCGCGTGCCGAGTTGCAACGTGGGATAAAACGACAGCGGCACGCTCACGGTCCGTCCGTCTTCCAAGCCGAATGTCAGCCGTTCATCGGTGATCTGCACCGTCGTTACGTCCGGTGGCGGAGTGTTATTCAGTCTCATATAACGTTTGACGCGCAGCACCGTCGGCACTGGATAAGATTACGTCCGCGCCAGGAGGTTTGCAAGAAAGCAACGTGCGGCTTCGGCTAGGGCTTGCCAGCGAGCACAAATCGAGCATATTTGAGGCATGACAGAGCAAGTCCGTTATCGCATTGAGCAGCGCCTGGTCCGAGAAGCGGAGAAGGTCTGCGATGAACTGGGCCTATCTCCCTCGCAGGTCGTCTCGATGACCTTTGCTCAACTGGTCCGCCTGCGGGCGTTGCCTTTCCGCCCTTCCGAGTTTCCGGCCCTGGAAGAATACGGCGCCACTTTGGCTGAGGCGGACGCCGCGGAAGAGCGCGCCCTCAGGGAAATTGCCCGGGACCGCCGGGCCGGAAAGGTCGTGCGGTTCACCGGCAAACTCCCATGATCCGGGTTGACGTCGGCCCTCGCCTCTCACGTTCAGCACGGAAGCTTGGCGATCAAATCGTAGCCGAAGTCGAGGCAAAGCTTGCCCTGGTATCCCGGCATTTCGGCGAGCCGCACCGGCACAGTGGGCTTGGATTGCGCAAACTTGGCCGGCGCTCGTACGAGGCCCTAGTCAGTAGAGGGTTGCGCATCGTGTTCATCAGAGAACCGGACCGGCTGACGGCTTACGACCTGATGGATCACCCTCAAGTCACGCAGTGGTTGAAGGCTAGTTCTAAAGCTCCAGCCTGCCGCGAGCAAGCCGCAACCAAAGCCTCGGCTCGACCTCAATGCCAGCCCCGAACACTTTCGGAGCGATGCGTTTCCATGCGGCCAGTGCTGTGGCGGTCGGCATGATGGACGGAGCCAAGCCGCAGCCGCCCTTCGCAGCACAAATGCCAGCTTGCGCCGCGGTGCAATCCGCGGCATCTTGCCTGTGTGAAAAGCGCCAGTGTCCAGCAGTTGCCGCAGCAATGGCCTGAGATTCTGAGCTGGGTTGCCGCCGGGGAAGAGGTGCAGGTGACGCAGCAGGACAAGGTCATCGCCAAGGTGGTGCCAGCCAGATCGGTGCCGCGACCTGCTTTCCTGGCACGGGCGAAGGCGATTTGGGGTGAACAACCACCGGGCAAGCCCCTTAGTGAGCTTGTCCTGGAGGCGCGCGGAGGGGAGCCGTGACCTACCTGGATACCGGCTGCTTCGTCAAACTCTACTACCCCGAAACAGACAGCGCTTAAGTCATCGCGCTGATTCAAGGCAAACCCATCTGCTATACGCCGCTTCATCAGTTGGAGTTTGTGAATGCGCTTGAGTTGAAGGTTTTCCTTAAGAACGCTGTCGCCGCTCAGGTGACGGCTGCGCGCGCATTGGTGGAGGCGGACCTCAAAGCAGGCGTGCTGGTATCGGCTGGGGCTGATTGGAAAGACATATTTCAGGAGGCCGCAAGATTGGCAGAACGGCACACCGGGTTGCTTGGGTGCCGTTCGTTGGACGTTCTGCACTGCGCGACAGCGAGGATTCTGGGGGTCAGCGAGTTCATCAGCACGGACGCACGGCAGAAGCAGCTCGCCGCTGCGATGGGGTTGAACCTGGTGGCTTTCTGATTCTGGCTCTTCGGTCCGGGCTGGGTCCGCGCGGAATTGGTGGTGCAAACACTTTCAGGGTTGGAGATGGTCCGGGCGGCTTCACCCAGGGTGGAAGCGACTCCGCTGAACCCTGGCGCTTCGACCCTTATAGGATTATGAAACCCCATTCGGTGTAGTCGAGCGGAGGCGACGGAAGGCAGCCGCTGCCAGGGCTCGGAATCTCCTTATGGGGTGACACCCAAAGCCGGCTTATCGACCTTCGCACCCTTGCGGACCGCGTGATCCACCATATCCGCGACATAGCGGCGGCGTTGGGCGAGGGGGAGGAAGTTGACGCGCGCCATCTCTTCGCCAAAGGCGCGGACGTGGAAGTCGTATTCCACCCGCTTGAGATGCCTGAGGACCGCCGGCGTGAGCCAGGCAGGTCTTGCCTTTGTTGCGTTCATTCTGACAAACCTGTAAAGCATCCCCGCACGTCCGGCAACCACTTGAGTGCTCCGCGAGGGACAAAGCGGGCGGCTTGGGCTCGGGCCTGGGCGGCTTCATCTCCGCCACTGTATGCGGGCCGGCGTAGAACCCCTGGAGTTCCGCCTCCCACGGTGAACTGCCCCGCGGCGCGACTCCGAAGATGTCGAGATACGCTTGCGCGCCCGCGGCTTCCCAGACGAAGTGGCTGGTCCAGCCGCCGCGCAGCCAGCGTGTATCCAATCGCGGGCTGAGATGCCCCCGGTAGCTCGGCAGATGACCCCGCAGATTCGCCTCCTCCAGCAGGCACAAGAACTTCCCGGCCCCTTCCGGCGCACACAGCAGGTCGCAATCTTGCGTCGCCTGCGCCACTCCGTATGCCACGCACGACATGCCGCTGGTGATGGCGCAGGCAATCCCCCGGCGCCGGGCCCGAGCGACGAGGCCCTCGTAGAACTTCTCCAGTTCGGCGTAGCTCAAAGGCATGGCTCTCCTTTACTGCCCCAGGCTTGCGGCGTCGAGAGCCAAAGCTGACCCAGGATGGAAGCGCCTCCCCTGAACCCTGGCGCTTCGACGCTGGGCTGGATTATGAAACCCCATTTGGGGTAACAGATCAGAAGCCTAGTTTCTTCAAGGGGTCCATGAGAATGTCCCATTTTCCCGGGTTGCTGTTCGCCTCAGTGAGTGCGCTGGTGCCTTCTGGTTGGTCGGGAGCAGGGTCGGCCCCGCATGAGGCCGCCATTGTGGATGTTCTCCAGCGCATCACGAAGATTCTCGACCCGCCGCCCCCGCCGCCGGAACCGCCCCCACCCGAAATCGGCTTCCACGTCAGACCGGCCAGGAGTTGCATTCCAGAAAGGGAAGAATCTAAATTGTTCTCTTGACGCGTGGGCGGGTCAGTGAGGTCACGGGCCGCTGCCGGTGATCGGTGAGGCGACGATCGCCCGATAGAATCGCCGGCCGACTCCGCCGGCTGTGGCATCGACCCCCGCAAAACGGCCGCCAGTGATCAGGCTGGTCGCGAAGTCGCTCCAAGCGGCGAGATTGGAACTGGCCTGAATCCGCAAGTGCTGGCTGTCGCAGCCCCAGCCGCCGTAGCCGACGTTTCCCGCGTCGGCGGTCAACCGGTCGAAGACCGGACGGGGCTCCGTCAGCCAGCCCACGCGCAAGCCGTTCCCGAAGCTGGTCGCCCAGATCTCGGTGGCATCATACGGATTGGTGAATACTCGCCTTGGTCCGAAGAACGGATAGTTCGCCGCGAGGAGAAAAGCGGGCGCGGCGGCCAGGATGTTGGTCGAGTAAAGCAGTCCGTTGTTCTCGGTGGTGATAAAGGCGAAGTTGGTGTTGGAGGGATGGAAGGCGATGGAGGCG
>Ga0326728_10026724_pt1 | contig 10178 bp, 9 predicted proteins | sample MB3enrmetagenome_FD_207602 | JGI IMG/M metagenome (GOLD analysis project Ga0326728, IMG submission 207602) | Lab enriched peat soil microbial communities from McLean, Ithaca, NY, United States - MB31MN | ecosystem: Environmental > Terrestrial > Soil > Wetlands > Peat | place: USA: New York... | reverse complement strand
CGTCGAGGACCAGAATCCGCAGGCTCGCATGTTCGGGCATGACGGCTGATATCGCGGCGTTCATGGTGCACTCTCGGCCGGCAGCGGACTGGATGACGCCGGCGTTTCCGGGCTGCCTCTCGAAACACCGACGAACGATCCGATCACGGCTAACCGGTTCCCAGGTATCCCGACAGGCAGTTGCATCAGCGGCATGAACACACCACAGTAGTCATCTCATAGGGCGCGGTTGGTCGTCCTCACGGCACCGCGAATCCGCGACCGGCGTGCCGTCGCGGCTCAAAGCCTCATTTCCCAACACTCCCCGGAATCCGCGGCTTGTTGACGAGCATCCTTCGCGCGTCTCAACACTATCGGCGCCCTCGGGACGATCTTGAGCGCCGTGCATCCGGCCCAGGGCTTCGGCGCGGGTGCCGGGCCGCGCCCGGGGTCGCCGAATCAAAGGACGCAGCCGCCCCCGGTTCCATCACGGCGGGGACGCGCCATGATTGCGATAATCCCTGACCCTAATAGCAGGGCCCAGCTCAGCCCGCCGATGCGGCGCGACGCCAAGTGCGCAGGTCCGGCGGGATTCTCGGTCTAAGCGGAAAGCCGCGCGGGCACGCGGACATCGCCGAACGATGAACCTGGAGATGCCGGCGCGCCGGTGTATCAAAGCGCCGGGTGGCAGGCGGTCCAGAATTGTTGCCACGCGCAAAACGACGGCACCCATAGTGCCCAGAAGTTCTGCCTGCCAGATGACCGGGCCGCCCTTTTCAGCCGATCGTCCACCAGTGCATCGAGGCCTTATGCTCGCGGTGACTCAACCAACCACTCGTCTCGCCGGCCTCGATCAGCCCTTCCCGCACGGACAAGATTGGGATTAGACTTGTACATTCTGGCGAGTCGCCGAAAGGGGCTGGCGCGCCGCCGACACCGGATAAGCGCCATGCCAATGGTACGGGAGATCGGGGGACCAGCGCCGACCGCCGCGCCCTTCGACGGCAAGTGGGCCATTCTTGACGCCGCACCCGACGCGACACTCGTGGTGGATGAGCAGGGCCGCGTCGTGCTCGCCAATCTTCAGGTTGAGCGTGTGTTTGGCGGTTCCCGGTCCGAGATCATCGGTGCCCCGCTCGATAGGCTACTGCCCCTTCGCTACCGACAGCGGCATGGGCGGCATCTCGCGTCCTTCTTCGCTAACCCGCGCGTGCGTCCTATGGGAGCCGGTCTTGAGCTGCTCGCTCTGCGAAGTGGGCGCGATGAATTTCCCGTCGAGATTTCCCTGAGCCCCATTCGCGTCGCAGGGACACCGATGGTCATCGCCACAATTCGCGACGTCACGGAACGCAAGCGCTTGGAAGAAGCGCTCCGGAGTTCGGAAGCGCGATTCAGGGGTACTCTCGATACGATGTTGGAGGGCTGCCAGATCATCGGTCACGACTGGCGCTATCGGTACGTGAATGAAGCGGCCGCCAAACAGGGTCGCTCCCCTGCGGCGGCGCTCCTCGGGCACCTAATGATGGAAGTGCACCCCGGTATCGAAACGACGCCCGCGTTCGCGATCCTCAAGCGGTGCATGGATGACAGGACACCGGCAGAGGTTGAGAACGAATTTATCTACCCCGACGGCACGCGCGCTTGGTTTCAACTTGCAATTCAGCCGGTGCCCGAAGGCATCTTCGTGCTCTCGCTCGAGATCACGCGCCGCAAGCATATCGAGGAACAAATCCGCAAGCTCAACGTCGAGCTCGAGCACCGGGTGCAGGAGCGCACCCGCGAACTGCAGCGCGTCAATACGGAACTCCAAAGCCGTACCATCGCGCTAGAAGCCGCCAATAAGGAGCTCGACGGCTTCAGCTACTCGGTGTCCCACGATTTGCGTGCCCCGCTGCGCGCCATCGACGGCTTCTCCCGCCTGCTTGAGGAAGCGTGTGGTAGCAAAGTGGACGCGGAGGGGCTGAGGTTCCTCGCCATGATCCGCACGCAGTGTCATAAGATGGCCCAGCTCATCGATGACTTGTTGACCTTTGCGCGAATGGGTCGCAAGCCGATTGCGGCCTCGGAGATTAATATGGAAGCCCTCGCACGCGAGGTCTTTGAAGAGGTGTGCGGTCAGGCCGGCATGAAGTCTGTCGGTCTGCAAGTCGGTCCGCTGCCGCCCGCCTGGGGTGACCCATCGCTCATCCGACAGGTCTGGACGAACTTGCTGTCCAATGCGATCAAGTACAGTGCGACCCGCGAGCAGCCCCAGATCACGGTCAGCGGGCAAGCCCGAACCGCCGAGACGGAATATTGTGTTCGCGACAACGGCGTTGGGTTCGATATGCAATATTATAATAAGCTTTTCGCTGTCTTTGAGCGGCTACACTCCGCGGAGGAATTCCCGGGATCCGGCGTGGGGCTCGCAATCGTGCACCGCATCGTTTCGCGCCATGGTGGCCGTGTGTGGGCGGAGGCAAAGGAAAACGAAGGTGCCGCGTTCTATTTCACCCTTCCAAGGGGGAGCAGCGAAGATGCGTCGACTCCAGTCAATTGACGTCCTACTCGTCGAGGACAGCTTTTCGGACGCGGAGCTGACGCTGCGTACACTCCGTAAGGACGAGATCGGCGAGCGTGTGTACTGGGTGAAGGACGGCGCGGAGGCGCTCGACTTCATGTTTCGGGAGGGTGCATACGTCGAACGGGACTCGAGCCAGAAACTGCTACTCGTGCTGCTCGATCTCAGGATGCCAAAAGTTGGCGGCATCGAAGTGCTGCGGCGCCTCAAGGGGGACATTCGCACCAGAACAACGCCCGTGGTCATTCTGACCTCGTCCGACGAACCGCGCGATATCGCCGAAACTTATCGGCTTGGGGTGAACAGCTATATCGTCAAACCCGTGAAGCTGGCCGCGTTCCGCGAGGTAGTGTCGCAGGTCGGCCGATACTGGGTTTACGCAAATCAGGTCCCGGCAGGATAAAACTCTATGTCATGGCGCCTGCTGAACCCAGCGGTCCGGAACGCTGAGGGAATGCACGTTGACATCACCCCCATGCCGCGCGAACTCAGCAGTGCGGGGCCGAGGGGCTGCGGCTGCATCCACCGCAATTCAGCAATTGGCGTTGGAGAACCATCGATGAGTTGTCTCGGATCGGCTCGAGCCGTGGTACCGTCAGTCGATACGCCTGTGTGCTGCCCGGACTGGTCCGGGAGACCGGTCACGCCCGTCGCTCATGCGGGCGCAGAACGAAGGCTACCACTGTGAGTGAGGAGATCTCTGCTGGGGAGTTGCGCGCGGACCTTGAAGCGGTGCGCTCCGTGCTGTCGCATGACCTGCGCGCTCCAGCGCGACAACTGCGAGCGCTCATCGATGCACTCCTGGAGGACTGCGCGACGACACTTGATGACGCCGCACGGCAGTACGTGCAGCGGATCGGATCCGTTGCACAGCGCCTCGATGACCACCTGCTAGCGGTGCTCGACTATTCGAAGCTCGCACTGCGCGACCTGTGCAGCGTCTCACTTGACCTTAGCGCGGTGGTGGACGAGGTGCTTACGCGGCTCGCCAAGACGATGGAAGGCGCTCGCCTCGACCGCCAGGACCTCGAGCAGCGAGTGACGGCCGACCCGCACACGCTCGCGCAGGTGCTCACGCATCTTCTGGCGAACGCCGTGAAATTCGTCCACCTGGGTGAAACTCCCAACATCACGATCACCGCCACTCGGAACGGCTCGCGAGTGCGGTTGACTGTGCTCGACCGCGGCATCGGGGTACCGGTCGAACACCGGGGACGAATATTCGCCATGGGCGAACGCCTGCATGGCGAGGACCACTACCCGGGCCACGGCATCGGCCTCGCTTTTGTCCGGCGGGCGATGGAGCGGATGCACGGCGCGGTCGGCGTCGAATCGGGGTTGGGCGAAGGCAGCGCCTTCTGGATCGAGCTGCCGGCCGAGAGTGCACCATGAACGCCGCGACGTCAGCCGTTACGCACGAACACGCGAACCAGCCGCTGACACCGGAAGCAGGGCAAGGCCTGCGGATTCTGGTCCTCGACGGCAGTCGCGAAGACCGCCGGCTCGCCATCCAGATGCTGCAGCGTGAGTTCTCACCGCTTGAGACCGTCGAGGTTACCGATGCCGAGACCTGGGTGGCGGCACTGACGGCCGGCGGGTTTGACCTCGTCGTCACCGATTACGTCATGCACTGGACGGACGGTCTCGAGGTGCTCAAGACCCTGAAGGCCCGCTACGCCGAGTGCCCGCCGACACGATCGTCGATGGCTTCGTGACCGACGTGACGGCGCAGCGTCAGACCCTCGAACAGCTTCGCCGTATCGAGGAAACCGTCCGGGTCGGCGCGTACTGTATCGTCCTCCCGGGCTGGTCCGTATGGTGGTCGGAGGGCACCCCGGCCGTGCGCGGCCTGCCGCCCGGTACCGTAGCAAGCGGCGCGGCACTCGAGGCGTCAACAGTTCCCGAGGTCGGAAGCATGCTGCGTGCATCAATGGAGAACGCGGCACGCGGCGCGTATCACGTTGATCTCGACGTGCCGCTCAAGCCCCGCGGCGAAGAGTCACGCTGGGTCCGGTTCATCGTGTTATGCCGACCGGTCTGGCGGCACCCGACGCTTCTATAGCGTAAAAAATCGCCGAGATCAGACCTACCCCCCCGCCTCAACCCAAGCACGATCGATGCCTGATCGATTAGGGTGATGGACGTTCGACTGCGCTGAGTTGCAATGACCTCGTGAGTTCGTTCATGCGGCAACCGGTTGCGGTCGGCGGATACGCTCCTCGAGGGGAAGACGCAGCGTGAACGTCGAACCGACGGCCGGTTCACTCTCGACGGAGATGCTGCCACCGTGTTTGTTGACGACGACATCGTACGCGATTGCGAGTCCTTGCCCCGTGCCCTTTCCAACCGGTTTGGTCGTAAAGAAAGGGTCGAAGATTTTGCTGATTATCTTCGCTGGCATACCGCAGCCGGTATCTCTAATGCGGATCTCGACCCAGTCCTCGACCCGACGAGTGACAACGGTGATTGTCCCCTTCGTGGTCGCGGCCTCGCCAAGCGCAGCACTTACGGCGTGGGCGGCGTTGATGAGGATGTTCAGGATCACCTGGTTGAACGCTCCCGGCACGACGTGGACCGGCGGGAGCGCGGGGTCGAAGTCGGTCTCGACTTCGGCTACGTATTTCCATTCGTTACGCGCGACCGTGATGGTGGTGGCAATAGCGTGATTGAGATCCATAGGCGTCTTCTCGAGTCCGGGATGCGAAAATTCCTTCATGGCGCCCACAATCTTCGCTATCCGTTCGATGCCCTCCAAAGACTGCGCAATGGCCTTCGGAATTTCCTCCCGCAGATAACTTACATCGGGCGCATCCAAGGCCGCCGCAATAGGAGCAGCCTGCACGGTGCCGTCCTTGTGGTCCGCCACCACCGCCGTGAGCCTTCCCACAAGGCCGAGAACCTCCTGGAAGGAATCTTGGAGAAAGCGAATGTTGTCGCCAATAAACTGTGTCGGTGTGTTGATTTCGTGTGCGATGCCCGCCGATAGTTGTCCGATCGACTCGAGCTTCTGCGCCTGGGCCAGTTCACGCTCGAGAGTCTTCATCTGAGTGACATCCTCCGTGACACAGACGGCGCCGAGACATTCGCCATTCGGACCGACGAGCTGCCGGGCGCTGCTGACAGTCGTTCGAGCGACGCTCGCGGGCGCCGCAGTCACGAGTTCCATGTGGGTGACCGTCTCACCGCGCAGCGCGCGGGCGAGCGGTCGCTCCTCATTCAGCACTCTCGTTACGCCATCGGGAAGTAAGACATCGACGCCAAGCGGGTTGGGCGCCTGCGATCCGCAGCCGGAGTCAACTGCTGGTGGGATCGCGAAGAGATCATCGGCCACCCGATTGTGCAAAAAGACTTGTCCCGCCACATCGCAGGCAAGGATTGCGACCGGAACATCGGCGATGACCGCCGCGAGCAGATTCTGGTTCTTTAGCAAGTCGGCCTCCATCTCTTTGCGACCAGAGATGTCCTGGATGAAGCCAACCGAGCAGGTTGGAATACCGCTCTCATCGCGGACCAGCGTCGCGGTCACGCGAGCCCAGACGATGCTTTGGTCGCTGCGAACGTAGCGCTTCTCTTGGATAAAGAAATCGATCTCGCCGCACCATAGGCGCCCGATTTCCCTCAAATTGGCCGCGATATCTGCATCATAGGTGAGTTTCCAGAAATGCTTCGTTTCGAGCTCACTCGCGCTGAAACCCAGCATCTCGCAGAAGGCCCGGTTGCAGCGCAGGAACCGGCCGTCGCGGCTCGCATAGACGATGCCGATCGGCGCCTGCTCGAAGGTATCTCGAAACAGCGATTCTACCCGGTGGAGGCTCGCGAGCGCCGCGGCGCGCTCGGTAATGTCAGTAATCGTACCGACGAAACCGGCGATTCCCTGGGCGGGGACGACCCCCTCGGTGAGCACACGGCTGGCGCCGTTGCGCGGTATGCTGCGCCACTCGAAGGTCATGGGGCGCGGGTTCTGGCAATAGTCGGCCCAAGCCGCTGCCATCCGGGGTCGATCGTCGGGGTGCACGCCTTTGGGCCAGTCATCGAGGCACTCGTCGGGCCCCAGGTTCAAGATCCTGCGATAGGCGGCATTCGAGTAGGTGATGTGGCCGCGCGCGTCGGTGTGATAGATCGCGACCGGTGCGCTTTCGACGAGCCCACGGGCGAGGACGAGTTCCTCGCAGAGCGCCAGCGCCGCGGCTTGTCTCGCGAGCGCTAACAGCGCGGCACGCTGCTCGGGATTGAGCCGGCGCGGAATGAAGTCGAGAACGGCCAGCGTTCCGAGCACTTGGCCGTCGGCAGCGATTACCGGGGCGCCGGCATAATAGGCCACTGAGCGCCCCGCGACGTCCGCCCTAGTTGCGGAAAACCGCGCGTCCTCGGCCAGATCCGGGACTTCGAACAGCTCGGCACATCCGCGCACGTAACCGCTGAATTGACGCTCGTTCGTACAAGCATCGGAATCCGTTGGCCCGCCGGAACGATGCCAAGTAATGTCGACACCGGGCATCGCGAGAGTCGCCAACGGCGAGTCACAAGCGAGCGCGGCGAGTGCTGCGACGTCGCGCATAGCCTGCTCAGTGGGCTGGTCGGAGGGATCGCCGCGCGAGTCCGTCTTGCCTGGCATCCGTTCCTGGCCGCGCCGTGTGTCGGCCAGACTGGTAGCGGAAGCGTCACTCACCGACTTCATGCCGCATCTTTCCGAGTCAGTCTCATTCGTGAGTCCCCATCGAACCGTGGAATAACGTCATCGCGGATCGCCGCAGCCGAATTTGGGGCGATGCCGACTCGGCCCCTGCGTCGTTCTAGCTTCGGCCTCGCTCGAGCCTCCATGGTATCGGCCACCGTACCGAGGACTTGAATACGCTCGATGGCTTGGCTCAGAGGAATCCCGGCTGGCACCCAAATGTCCCGCCTTCCGGGACGAGCGCGAGCAAGCGACGAGGGTTTCAATCCGCGACGCAGAGCGGCGGCCAGCAGCGTGACCGACTGCACAATCGCTGCAGCCCCCCCTTCAGCGACGAGAATTCGAGCCGCTAACCGGTGCGTATCCCAAATTGGAGGAGGTCCTTGGTGCGATTGATCCTCCGCGAGGCAACCTGCGGGCATTCAGATGGTAATCGCGAGGCAGGAAATGCTCTATAGTGTCGGCCAGCGATCCTTAATCGCAATCTTCGACGTTCGATCGGAGAACGCTGCGCTGGCAGTAGGGCGTGCGCTGTGACGCATACCTTACCGCGAATTCTATGTGTCGACGACGAGCCGAATGTGCTGGCTGGTCTGCGCCGGACGTTGCGGCGGACTTGCGATGTGACGATCGCGCTCGGTGCGGCCGCCGCAATCGAGGTAATCAGCACGGGCGGCCCTTTCGCCGTCATCGTGTCGGATCTCAGCATGCCGGAGATGGATGGCATCGAGTTCCTGCGCTGGGTTTCCGAGCACGCACCGAATACCGCGGGGATTCTTCTGACCGGCAACGCGAACCTGAGCGCCGCGATCGCTGCCGTGAACGCAGGCTTTATATTTCGGTTTCTGACCAAGCCCTGCCCGTCACCGGAGTTGCTGGACGCGATAGCCGCGGGCTGCAAACGGTACGCGGCGAAGCATGCGGAGCGTATCCTGCTCAGCCAAGCGGTCGACCAGGACGCAGTCACCGGGCTCCCCGACCGTAGACGGTTCGCAGCGGATGTTGCACGGCTTCGGGAGCGCGAGCCCGGTATGGCGCTTGCGCTAATTGTCATCGCGATCGATGACCTCGAGCTTGTACGAAGGACCCTCGGTCATGCCGCTGCCGACGGTGCAATCGTTGCGTCTGCCCGACGGCTCCAGGCCGCCATGCGTGAACCGCGCCTTCAACTCAGACACGCCGTGCTGTTTCGGGTCGACGATCGGCTGGCAGTCTTGTGGTGCGAGAACGCCGCCTCACCCGCCGATCTGGTTGCGGCCCATTTCCTGAAGGCGATGAAGGTCGACATACCACTCGCCGGTCAGAACCTTAGGCTCGCTGGCCACGCCGGCATCGCCGTGCTCGGCGCTGAGCCCGCCGCTTCTTCCGCCGAGGAGGATCCGTTGCTCGTATTACGAAACGCCGAGCTTGCCTGCCTCGAGGCAAGTGCCTCGAGTAGCTCCAGAATTGCCCATTTCTCGGCCTCGGTACATGCCCGCGAGCAGCGTCGTTTACGCCTGTTGCAGGGATTGCGAAATCCACGATTCGTCGCGAATCTGAGCTGTGTTTTTCAGCCACAGTGGGCTCTGCAGGGAAACCGCCTAATCGGTCTCGAGGCATTGGCTCGCTGGCGGGACCCAGAACTCGGCACGGTCTCGCCGGCCGAGTTCGTGCCCCTCGCGGAGGAGGATCCGGAAGTCGCTAACCGGCTGGCTGACTGGATGCTCCTATCGGCGTGCCGACAACGCCGTGCGTGGCGCACGCTGATCTCCGACGAAGTTCGTGTGGCAGTCAATTTCTCCGCGATGCAGCTTCAGGCCGGTGACCTCCACGCGCGGATCCGAAACACGCTTGCGGACACCGATCTGCCACCCAGTCTTTTCGAGGTGGAGATCACCGAGTCGGCGGCGATAGCTGATTTCGCTCGTTCCACTGCAGAACTGCTTGAACTTCGCGGGCAAGGGGTTGGCGTGGCGATCGATGACTTCGGCGTCGGGTATTCCTCACTGAGCTATTTAGCGGAATTGCCGGCCACCTGCCTCAAGGTCGACCGCGCATTCATTCAAGGGATAGAGGGCCAGGCTCGTCGGTCAGATCTTCTGCGCGGAATCTGCAGCCTTGGCCACGCGATGCACATGAGCATTATTGTCGAAGGCGTCGAGTCGCTCGATATTGCAACGTGGCTCCGCACGGTCGGGTGCGACGCCGTACAAGGCTTCGCCATCTCGCGACCGCTTTTGGCCGCGGCGTTTCCGGAGTGGTATGAGCGCGAAAGCCCGTCGATCGCTGCCGCGCTTGTCGACGCAGAAAGTGGCAATCCGGGGTCGCGAGCTACCGCTTAATCAAGCCGGAGACGCCGGGTGCCGCGAGCTCGGGGTCCGCCTACGATCTCCCCGCCTGCACAAGAGCGTATTCGGCCTGGGCGTGCAATGAATGTCAAAAGTGCCGTTTTCGAATGCGGATTTGTCCGCAGTGCGGTGTGTAATCCGGACAGTGCTATCAGCCGCAGTAGTTGGATCAGTTAATCGGTAGCTTTCTTACGCGGCCATCGTGGTGGGCGGTGGCGGGCTCGACGGCAGCAGTCGCGACCAGTATCGCTCCACGGGGAAAACCAAGATGCCCCCAAAATTGATGCCCTCGAAGCCCATCGGCGTGATGTGGTGCAGGATTTGCGGGTCAATCTGTCGGCCTTCGGCACGCCAGCGATTCAAGGTCGCCTGCATCTGATGCGTGTTCCACGCCATCACCAGATTTGTCACCAAGGCGAGCGCCCCTGATTGCGCGATGAGTTCTTCGGCTCGTCGACCTCGACCGGAGCCCGCGCCATCGCGGCGAATTTGTCGCTGCAGGCTGTGCGTTCGTTCGTTGTGATTGAGGGCGCGGAGAGGGGACATGTCGACCTTGTAGGTATCAATCCCGAGGTCGAGTAATTCGCGCACCTTCCCGCTCTGTCGCTCGATCGTGCTCGGTGAAGACTTGGCGGGG
>Ga0326728_10026723_pt1 | contig 10178 bp, 8 predicted proteins | sample MB3enrmetagenome_FD_207602 | JGI IMG/M metagenome (GOLD analysis project Ga0326728, IMG submission 207602) | Lab enriched peat soil microbial communities from McLean, Ithaca, NY, United States - MB31MN | ecosystem: Environmental > Terrestrial > Soil > Wetlands > Peat | place: USA: New York... | reverse complement strand
CGATATCGAGAAAAACATCCTGACCTTAATCCCGGCGTAAAATATCAAACAATAGAACTTCAGGGATTTATCTGAACCCAAAAAAGGCGGCTGGAATGAAAAATCCAACCGCCTTTCATTTTTCCGTGAAATTGATTTACAAAATTACGGGAGCATTTTCCGCAGTGCGGGTCCGTTCGTCCGGCACCACCCAGCGATAATCTGATGGTCCCAGCCCATGCAGAAATCTTTCACGCCCATGTCGATGTAGGCTTTGGCTTCTTCGGGGCTGCTGATTTCCACCCTTGGCCGGACACCGGCTTTGATGGCCATTTTAATCATCTTATAATGGGCTTCGACGACTTCCGGCAGGCCGCCCTGTCCGGGTTTACCCAGGCTGACGGAGTAGTCGTTGGGGCCAAACTGGACCATATCAACGCCTTTGACCGAAAGGATTTCTTCGAGGTTGTCCATCGCGCTCTTTTTCTCAATCATGAAAGCGAGCACAGCGTCGTTCATCTGTTTGACCCACTCGATTGCATTGGAGCCGACATTGATTCTGCGGCTGGCAGCGCCGTGGCGCCCGCCGGCTTCCGGCGTTTCGGGACGAATGAAGCGGACGCATTCCCGGACATCGTCAGCGGTGCGGATATCCGCAAAAAGCGCATTTTGGATACCGGCATCCAGCGCCCGTGTGGCGATGTAGCCTCTGGACTGCTCTTCGACTTTAATCATCATGGACATGTTGGGGTAAAGTTCGATGGCGCGGGCCAGATTCTCAAACGTTTCGAGGTCGTATGTCGAATATTCGCCGATATATTCAATGTAGTCGAAAGCGCCGGTCACAGCCATGATTTCAACTAAACGGGGCCAGGGTATCACGGAATGGACGCCGAGGGTAGGCTTTCCTTCTTTTATTAATTGTCTTAGTTTATTCGGTTTCATTTCTTCTTCCTTATTTAAATATTTTATTCACGCTTCTAAAGCCGGTGAACCGGGCGTTATTTAACTTTCTTGCCGGTGAAAGCGGCCTTTATTTCTTCGAGTGTTTTGGCAGCCTTGACGGCGTTTACCCGGTCTTCTTCCACCTTAAGAAAAGGTTCGATGTTGTTGCACACGTCGGCGAGTCTGTACGCCGGGAACTTACAGGCGCCGTTCTCATCCATGTGGATGATATCCCCCGGCGCCACGTCCATGCCGGCCACCGAAACCGGGACATTGATGGCGCTGATGGAAAACTCCCCGTGTCCGGGCGTCACCCCGCTCATCAGGTACTGGAATTTCATCGGGCGGATTTCGTCCACGTCACGAGAGGGACCGTTAGTAACCACGCCAACTGCACCGCAGGCTTTGAAAGCAGTAGTCATCTGGCCGCCGCACAACCCTACTTTGGGCAATATCTCCGGCGGGAAATCCTGTTTGATTACCACGATTACCGGCTTTTTTAAATTGCCGATGGCGTCCAGCAAATCCGTTATCGAATAGCGGTGAAAATTAGGATTCGGCAGCGCATATACCACCGTCACCGCGTAACCCACCGTCCGGCCAAGTTCTGGGTAGATACAATGCACCGACTGGTCGGTGTACCAGTTTTGCCGCCACGGTTCGTAAAGGCCGAGGCACAGCGGATCGCCCGGATAGGTCGCCACAACGTTCGTGACCGACGGGGTGTCAAACCGTTTCAGTTTTTCCAGCATCGCTTTTTCGGATAAAGCAACCAATTTAGTTTCCTTTTATTATTTTACTAATTTCACTCTCGGAGTAACTTCTTTGTTGACCGGGTTCAGCGGCCATTTGCCGGATAAAATCCTGCCGGCTTCCTTGGCAATGCTAATGGGCGCGATGGAGAAAGCATAGGTGGAATAAGACGCGGAATGGGACAGCATAATCACGGTATCCATCTTGGTCAGCGGGCTATCCTTGGGCAGCGGTTCGGCCTCGAAAACATCAAGGCCGGCGCCGGCAATCTTCTTTTCCTGTAACGCCTTGACCAAGGCGACTTCGTCAATGACCTTGCCGCGGGAAGTATTGATTACATAGGCGCTGGGTTTCATTTGCGCGAATGCTTTGTCGTTCATCATGTGGAAACTGGTCTCATTCAGGTCGGGGTGTAAGGTCAGATAGTCGGCCTTCAGGACTTCCTCAAAACTTACCAGCTGGATGCCGTTCTCTTTGGCCAACCAGGGGTGCATGATGTAGGGGTCGTAGCCGATGATATTCAGGCCGAAAACCTTGGCTTTTCTGGCTACCATTCTGCCGATCGCGCCGCAGCCGATGATGCCGAGGGTCTCATTATAGATGGAACCCATCACGCCCTGGGCTTTCTTGGCATCGGTCCAGCGTCCCTGGGCGACTAGGATGTCCAGGGTCTTGAGTTTCTTGGCGCAGGCCAGCATTAAAGTCAGGGCATGGTTGGAAACTTCTTCCACACACCATTCGAACGAGGGGTTATTCACGACGAGGATATTCATCTCGGTCGCAGCTTTCAGGTCAATGGGGTCGTAACCGACGGTCTGGAATAAGACAGCGATTAATTTCGGTGACATTGCCATCATTTCGCGGGTAATCGGCACGCCGCCATAGAGTAAAACATCCGCTTCTTTAAGGGCAGCAGCCAGGCCGGCTTTATCGGAATCGGCCACTTCGACCATTTCCGCGTTGACTTTGGCGAACTCATCAGCCTCTTTACTGGACATGCTGGGCCCGACGGCTAAACTGCCGGAACCAACGACCTTGGAAATCTTGAGAATCTTGAATTTCTTTGCCATTAATTTGTCTCCTCTTCTATTTCTTTTTTCTTTATTTTTTAGCAACGTTCAGATAGGTTTGATGCCTGTTCAGTGGGGGAACAATTATCCAGAATATTGGTTAAAAGTATAGCATCACTCTTGCAGGCTGTCAATTTCAAGGGGGTAATATCGTCATCTGAAACAACTGCCTATTCCCTGATTCTCCGGACCTCGAACACTACCGGGTTCCTGGCGTCGGGGCAGCAAATTATTGCTACATCTTTGTCCGGTTCCCATGGGAAAGCGCCTCCGAACATCAAGGTCCGGATATTGGGCAGCAGCATCCCGAAAGCGTTCAGGCAAATTCCTTCCGGTGTCCTACCGTAGGTCACCCACTCATCCCCGACTTATGCTCCACACTGCACCATCCCCGCTGTGAGATTACTTTAACCCTGACCTCAAACTTGCCTTCCATCAAGAACTCCTCAACAGGTCAATGCAATTTACTACCCATCTTCTCAAATAACTTTAATCCACGAAGCCATTTGATTATTGGCACTTGACTATTGGTTATTATTTCTTAACTCTTTTAATCTCAAATACCACCGCGTTGGCCGCGTCCGGGCAGCAGGCACTCGTCGCATCTTTATCTTTTTCCCAGGGGAATGTCCCCCCGAACGAAAGCGTCCGGATGCTCGGATATAATACCCCAAACGCCGGCAGACAGATGCCTTCCGGGGTTTTTCCGGCGGGCAGCGTCCATTCGTCACCAACTTTGTGCCCTGCGGCGCAACTGCCTTTCTGCGAAATAACTTTTATTCTGATGTCATAACTGTCTGCCATATGAATACTCTTTAGCCTCCATTGTCAGTTCCATCTCCCTCGATGGGCGAGGGTCAGGGAGAGAGTGAAAATACTGCCTAAGCAAATTCTCCGCCTGCCTAGGCAGCGCAATCCTTGCAGGCATTATAAATATTATTGTATAAAGCCTCGATTTTTTGCAGCGGCGTGGATGAGAAAGCAATCCGCAGCAGGTTCTTTTCGCTGTAGCAAATGACGCCGGTGCTGTATTTTTCCAGCATTGTCTCCCACACTTTATCGGTGTCCACATTTTTTAAGCGGACACACATGAAATACCCGGAATTAAACGGCAGCGCCTCAAAATATTTTTCATATTCCCGATGAGCCGCCAGCGTCTCTTTCACTTTCAAGTAGCGTTCTTTCAGTTTTGTCTTATTACGCTCTTTCTCTTTGGCATGCGTTTCTGACTGCATGGCGTTCAACAGCAGTGATTGGGAGAGGTTCGGGGCATTGGATATGTTTCCTCTCACCGCACCCGCCGTTTTATCTTCCAACGCTTTGTAGAGTTCGCTGCCGCCGCCTTTGATGCCGTAGGTTACAAATCCCACGCGGAAACCCCAGGCAAACTCTTCTTTGGTAATGCCGTCCATTTTAATCGCCAGCAGGTTCTCGTGGGCGTGCGCCAGCTGCGAGAACAATGATTCGGCGAAAATGTCGTCCTCGAAATCCAGCCCGAAATAGGAGTCATCCAGGATGACGGCCAGTTTATTGCCGGCTTTTGCCGCATCCAACAGAATGGTGACGATTTCTTTGGCCGCTTCTTTGGTCGGTGTGTAGCCGGAAGGGTTATTCGGGAAATTCAGCAGCACAATTTTCTTGCCGATGGGTTTGGCGCTCACCGTTTTCCGGAAGGAATCGATATCGAACTTCTGATTCTTGAAGAAATTGAAGAATTTCAGTTCCGCGCCGTAGGCGCTGGTAAAAACCAAGTCGTAATTCTCCCAGTACAGGTCAGCCGTGATTACCGCATCGGTCTCATCAACAAACATGTACCCCACCATGCTCAGGGCATGGGTTACGCCGCAGGTGACCACCGGTACGCTGAACTCTTTCGAGGCCAGCGTCGGGTTTTTCCCGACCATCAGTTCTTTCCACTTGTCCCGCAGCGCTTTCAGGCCTTCGCTGGGTGCGTAGGGGAAAATATCCTTGGTCGGCAGGTCAACATGTTTGGCCACACTGGGCAAAACCATTGGCTTGCCGTCATCTTCGCAGGCCGTGCCGATCGTAGCATTGATATCCTTGTCTTTAGCCGACTGGCCCTGGGCCAGAATCCCCTTCTTCGGGAAATAAATGGCCTTGCCTTTTTTGGATAACAGTTCGTAGACGGTTGGACTTTTTGCCTTGATAACGCTGTTAAGCTCTTCTGCCTGCGGATTTAATGCTGCCATTGTGCCTGCCCTCACTTGCTGTATTTTCTTTAATTATACCTGTTGCGAGAATAAATAAGAAAGTAGTTCTGAGTTTGGATTTTGCAATTTTTAGGGGAATAATTTAGCCTGAATCGGAGTTCAGGCTAAATGGTCTTAGCAAATTGCACAGCATTTCGGAAAAGCTGGAAAGCATTCCCCGATTTGTTCAGTCCCAACCTGGTCCACTGCGGGTGCTGTGTAGTCAGAATATGGTCTTCAGGATGCGGCATCAAGCCGAAAACCCGGCCCGAATCGTCGCAGATGCCGGCGATGTTGTTCACCGAACCGTTGGGATTGAATGGATAGCCGGCCTTGCGGTCGCCGGCGGCATCCGTGTAATACAAAGCAATGTTTTTGGCGGAAATGGCTTTCAGGTCGCCGGTGAATTTCCCTTCGCCGTGCGCCACGGGCACATAAATGCTTTCCACGCCCTTGGTGAAAACGCAGGGGCTCTGCGGATTCATTCTCAAATGCACCCAGCGGCACTCGAATTTACCGGAATCGTTATTCGTCAGTGTAACACGCGGCGTTTCGCCGTTGTTGACGCGCGGCAGTATGCCCGCTTTGACCAGCACCTGGAATCCGTTGCAGATGCCCATCACCAACCGCCCGTCGTCAATAAACCGGGGCATCTCTTCCCCGAATTTCTGTTTCATTTCGTTGGCTAAAACACGGCCGCTGGCGATATCATCGCCGTAGCTGAAACCACCGGGTATGATAAAAATTTGAAAATCGAACAGGCTGCACTCGCCGCGGATAAGTTGATTGACGTGCGCCCGCGTGACTTCCGCCCCGGCTTTTTCAAAGGCAAAGACGGCTTCACCATCCCGGTTGGTGCCCGGCGCGCGGATTACCAGAGCTTTTACTTTACTCATCTCATTACCACCGCAGCGGCTTTTGCCACGCTTCTTTCAAATCCCCGATTGATTCGTGGACGATATTTTTGCCGTTCGTACCGGTGACTTCGAAATTTCCGGTGTCGTTTGTCTCACCGATATTGGCGTAAATAACGCCTTTTAATGTTTTTTCGAACTTGTCCTTATTTTCCGGCGCGACTTCCACGATAAACCGGCTGTTAGATTCCGAAAACAGGATGAAATCGTCGCGGTTGATTTTTTCCGAAACCGGCACTGATTTAAGGTTGATTTGTGCCCCCAGCCCGCCGGCAAAAGCCATTTCGGCCGCCGCCACCCCGATGCCGCCTTCGCTGCAATCGTGGCAGGCTTTGACCAGGCCCTTTTCCGAGGCTTGACTGAGTTTTTCCATCAAATTTTTAGCCTTGACGGGTTCCACTTTCGGCACACCGTTGCCGATAAAACCTTTGGTATCTAAATACGCCGAACCGCCCATTTCATTCTTTGTTTCCCCGACGACGTAAATCAAATCGCCGGCCTGCTTGAAGTCCATCGAAACCGAGCGTTTAACATCGTCCACAATACCCATCGCGGAAATCAGCAACGTATGGGGGATGGCGATGATTTTACCCTCGTACTCAAATTCGTTATAGAGGCTGTCTTTGCCGGAAACAAACGGCGTTTCGTAAACTTTAGCGATGTCGTAGCAGGCCTGTGCGGCCTCAATAAGCGCGCCCAGCATTTCCGGCTTGCGGGTATCGCCCCAGCAGAAATTATCTAGCAACGCAACCTCGTTTAAGTTGCCGCCCACGGCGATAATTTGCCGCAGCGCTTCGTCAATGGCCGAGGCCGCCATCCAGTAAGGGCTGAGCTGCCCGTATTTGGGATTGATGCCGTTGGCAACAATCACGCCTTTGTCCGAATCGAACACCGGTTTGACCACCGTGGCATCGCCCGGACCTTCGCCGGTGATGCCGACTAAGGGCTTGATTACGGTGCCGCCCTGCACTTCATGGTCGTACTGGCGGATGACCCATTCTTTACTGCAGACGTTCCAGGCGGCAAGGATATCTTTCAGCGATTGTCCCAAATCTTTGGGCGAAGCAAAATCCGGTTCTGGATATTCCGGCTGGGTTAAGACCGCGTTCAATTGCCACTGCGGGATGCCGTGGTGCAGGAATTTCATGTCTAAATCCGCTACGCGGCGGCCCTTATAGAATAGGTTCAGGTGCTTGTCGTCGGTAAATTCTCCGATGACCGCGGTCTGCACGTCTTCACTCTCGCAAAGCTGCAACAGTTCGTCAATATTTTCCGGCGGCACGGCAATGACCATGCGTTCCTGCGCCTCGGAAATCCAGATTTCGGCATAATTCAGACCGGAGTACTTCAGTGGGACTTTATCCAGGTCCACGCGCGCCCCAGTCTCTTCGCCCATTTCCCCGACCGCTGAGGATAAACCGCCGGCGCCGCAATCGGTAATGTGATTGTATAAGCCCCGGTCGCGGGCCTGTAAAAGGATATCAATGACTTTCTTTTCCACAATCGGGTTGCCGATCTGGACGGAGGTATAAGATTTAGCGCCGGATTCGTCGGTCAGCTGGTCCGAGGCAAAAGTCGCGCCGTGGATGCCGTCGCGGCCGGTCTTTCCGCCGATTAAAATAATCAAATCGCCGGGATTGTGGGTGCGTTTTTTCGCCATTGAGACGGGCAGCAGCCCCATCGTGCCGCAATAGACCAGCGGGTTCGCCAGGTAGCGGTCGTCAAAAAGGATGGCGCCGTTCACCGTGGGGATGCCGAGCCGGTTGCCGTAATCGGCCACGCCGGCACGCACGCCTTTGAAGATACGGCGGGGATGCAAAACGCCTTTCGGCAATTTTTCGTAAGGAAAATCGGGCGGGGCAAAACAGAAGACATCCGTGTTCAGAATCGGCTTCGCGCCCAGTCCTGTGCCCAGCGGGTCGCGGATAACGCCGCCGATGCCAGTCGCCGCGCCGCCGTAAGGCTCCACCGCCGAAGGATGGTTGTGGGTTTCCACTTTAAAGCAGAGCGCCCACCGGCCGTCAAAGTCAATGACGCCGGAATTGTCCACAAAGACCGAGAGGCACCACGGCTTGTCCAGTTCTTTCGTTACCCGGGCGATAGTGCTTTTCAGGATGTTATTGATAATTTTATGGTCGTAGGAGATTTTGGCTTTGAAGGTCTTATGCACGCAGTGCTCAGACCAGGTTTGCATCAGTGTTTCCAGCTCTATATCAGTCGGGTTCCGGCCCAGCTTTTTGTAGTAATCCCGCACCGTCGCCCGCTCGGTATCGGAAAAGGTGTAATTCAACTGCAACTCTTCCATCGCGGCCTTTTCGTTACCGATAATGTCGACTTCTTTCAACACGAATTTGTATTGCGGATTGGCGGCGAAAACCGATTCGCCGGAGGTAATGACATGATGGATGATGGGGTTCACCAGTAGCTTGTTGCTGATATCGTCCAGTTGTTTTTTAGTCAGTTTCCCTGTAAGGATGTAAAGCTTAGCGGTTTTAACCGCTTTCACGTTTTTGATGCCCATGTCCCGCAGGCCGATCATGACCGTTTCTTCCACGGGGTCCACGACGCCGGCCTTGTAAGCCACTTCCACGACATGAACAACCGGCTTTTGCTCTTCACTGCTCAGGGCGTCGCAGCGGTAATCCTGGGTCACCGGGTCGGCCAATAGTTCACGGCCGATGGCGTCAAGCTGTTTGGGGGTTAATTTGGCATCCAGATAATAAATATCCCGGACCTGTGCAGTCGAGGTGGATTTGATACCGAGGTCAGCAATGTCGCCCACCAGACCGAGACCGCGGGCATCGGGGACGTGTTTTTTCAGAATGATTTCTATTCTATGCATAGTTATCCTGTAGAACGGACAATTCCATATTACCAGAAAATACAGGTAAAAGCCATAACTTGAAAGGTATGCGTAACAAAGCGGAAATCCTGGATATTCTGTTGTTAAGGTGCGATTAAGGGGATGAATCCCTGAAAGCTGTCAGTGGGCAACATGCGGCTTTCAGAATGGCAAGAAAACTTTCAGAAACAAGTATAGTCTGTAATGTTATAATGCTCTCATAAGACTAAATATAATATCTTAATCTAATTCAAATTTTCAGGAGGCCAACAAATCTGATGCCCAGAGATTTTATCAAAGCCGGCCTGTCCATCGTCGCCAGGAGTGGCAAAGCAATTATCGCATCGGTGGATGAAGACGGATTTCCTAATCTGAAAGCGATGTATAAGCCGCGGGAAAATGAAGGCTTGAAAGTTTTTTATTTCACCACCAACACCGCCTCAATGAGGGTCAAACACTACCTGAAAAACCCGAAAGCCTCAATCTATTTCTTTGACAGCCGCTTTTTTAAAGGACTGATGCTCAAGGGCATGATGGACGTGCTTCTGGACCAGCCGACCAGAGACAGAATCTGGCGCGACGGCGACGAGATGTATTATGCTCTCGGTGTCACCAACCCGGATTACTGCGTGCTCAAATTCACTGCAAATAAAGCCCGCATGTACGAAAACTTCCATTCCTATGATTTCAAGGTCTAGCGTTGCCGGATATTTTACTCCACTACTGCGGGGGCGTGTTTCCGGAATCCGCAGCTGATGGTACCTGACTTTAGTTGATGCACATACAATCCCACGTTATTTTGTTATTGCGATGGGCGCTCCCTCCCGTTTTGCAACGGGAGGGAGTGAGGGATTGTGGACCACCGCTTCAACTTACACATGGTTATTCCCTTGACAAGAGCGATTTCAATGAACCACAAGGGAATCCTTCGTCCGCCTGAGGCGAACTCAGGACGCGGTAAGTTTTGCCCTTCCACGGCTGAAGACGGCGGGCAGCTTTCGGCTTACAGAAGTTATCACTCTCCCTTAATCCCTAAAGTTAACATAGTTATTTACCCGATCAGCTATTCTCAAGATTTACTTTTTAGCGTCAAATCAACCTGTATCCTTTTGAGATTCGTGTACTCATATAGACCGAACAGCGAATGCTCTTTGCCGATGCCGCTTTCTTTAAAACCGCCCCATGGCAGGTCCTGATCTTTCCCCGGAGTCCTACCGATAGTTATTGTTCCGGCAGCGATCTTGTTGGCAAACCGCATGCCCCTGGCTGCATCCTGGGTCCAGATGTTGGCCGCCAGCCCGTAAACATTGTCGTTCGCCTTTTTTGTCACTTCTTCGTCAGAGCTAAACGGTTCCATTATCACCGCGACCGGACCGAATATTTCCTCTCTGGCCACTTTCATTTTTTGAGTAACATTGGTGATTATCACCGGAAATACAAAAAAGCCTTTATCCAGCGGCGGTTT
>Ga0326728_10026721_pt1 | contig 10179 bp, 7 predicted proteins | sample MB3enrmetagenome_FD_207602 | JGI IMG/M metagenome (GOLD analysis project Ga0326728, IMG submission 207602) | Lab enriched peat soil microbial communities from McLean, Ithaca, NY, United States - MB31MN | ecosystem: Environmental > Terrestrial > Soil > Wetlands > Peat | place: USA: New York... | reverse complement strand
TTGCCCGGCGCAACCGGCGAAATGACGGGCGAGGCTTTGTCTTCGCGGCTGAATTCGCCGGCCGCGAAAACGTGCGTTTTGCCGCCGCTCGCGACGGGCCCGGCCAGCGCCAGCGCGGATTGTCCCAGCGTGTCGTTGGTCAGGTCGTTGCCGCTGGCGGCGTTGGCGGAGGTGAAGCCGGAGAGCGCCGCCTCGGTCGCCGAGGGCCGCCACAGCTCCAGCAACTCACCGTGAAACTGGCTGCCTCCGCTCTTGGTGACGATGTTCACGACGCTGCCGGTCGAGCCGCCGTACTCCGCCGAGAATGCATTGGTCAGCACGGTCATCTCCTCGACGGCGGCCAGCGGGATGTTGCTGAAGATGGTCTGGCGGCCCCAACTGTCGTTCGCCGTGCTGCCATCCACCTCGAACCAGGTCTGGCGCCGCCCCGCGCCATTGGTGGTGAACAGGTCTTCGTTCATGAAGACGTCGCCCTGGTTGATAGCCGGCCGGTTGGCCGCATTCAACAGCGGCAGGTAGGTGATCCTGCGGCTCAGCAGCGGCGTCGCTTCCATCTCGGTCGAGCTCAGGCGGATGCCCAACTGCGGCTGGTCCGTCCGCACCTCTCCCGCCACGCCGGTCACCGATATGTGTGTCTGGCCGCCGGCCACGTCGAGCTGGAGGTTGACGTCCGCGGTGGTTCCGCCGGCCAGGGTGACGCCGCTCAGGCGGGCCTCGGCGAAGCCTGGTTTGCCCGCCGTGATGTCATAGCGGCCGGCAATGGGAAGGCCCGCCAGGGAAAAGTTACCGGAGGTGTCGGTTGGCGCCGTGCGTTGAAGGCCGGTCAGGGTATTCCGGGCTGTGACCAGCACCCCGGCGACGGCGCCGCGGCTTTGGTCGACCACCTGGCCGTGGATGGTGGCAGTGTCCGGCGTCTGCGCCCTGAGGCTGAGTGAAAAGACAAGGCCCAGGACGGCCGGCCATGCGCGCTTCGATATCATTCTTGGTCCCGTTATAATACTAAACGCTCTTCTCCCTCGCGGCGTGTGATGCGCTCGCGATCGAGGTATTCCAGCAGCGGAATGGCGTACTTGCGCGAAACGCCGGTCCACTCTTTGAAGGCTCCCACGTTGAAGCGCGCCGGTTTGCGCGCCGCCAGCATGCGCCGCAGCGCTTCGATGGCGGAGTGGTGAACTACCAGCTCGTCGTTAATGCGCACCAGGCGCTTCTCGCGCAGCAGGATCTCGAACAGCGAGCGCGCCCGCGCCGGCTCCACGCCCGATTGCGCCAGCACCTGCGCCACCGCGGGCGCCGCCAGCCCCGCCTGTTGGAACGCGCGCTCGATGGCCGCACGCGCCTGCTGCTCGTCCGCGTTGAGCACCAGCGTGTGGCCGCGCAAGCGCACCGTTTCGCCCTCCGCCACGATTTCCCGGGCATCCGCGAGCAGGGCATCCAGCACGAATAAAGGCGCGCTGGCGGGGCGCAGGTCCAGCTTGGCGATCCCCGGCTGCAACGGGTGCTTCTGGTGAAACTCACGCACCGCCTCGACCATGCGATCGCGTGCCGCCTGGAACCAGGCGCGGTCCACGTACCAGGGTTGCGGCTGCGGAATGCTAGTCACGGGAGCGCGCGCCGCGGCTGACGCAATTTCGGCTTCCACCAATCCGGTGCGCGCCACCAGGCCGGCCATTCCCATGCCGAAGGGCGTTTCCCGAACGAGCAGGGCGATGCGTTCCGCCGCGTCGGGGGATGAAAGAATGTCCAGCCTGGCGGGAGCGCGACCAGGGGGTCGCGCGCGGACGGGGGCGTCCGCCCCACTTTGTACATCCAGCACCACGCCGCCGCCGATGGTCACCACCGGCGAAAACATGCGGATGATGAAGCGGTCTCCCGGCAACAGGAGGGTTGCGTGGCACAACAGCAGCCGCGCGTACGCCGCGCCGCCCGGCTGGAGCCGCGCGGTTCCTTCCAGCAGCCGCACCTGGGCTTCTATCTCCGCCGTTCCGGAGTGGAAATGCACCGGCGCGCCGTGCTTCAGCGGCTTGGCCGTGGGCAGAAGCTGGAGCCGGCAATCCACCTGCCTGACGGCGCGGAACACTCCCGGCTCGGAGAGCGCATCGCCGCGCGTCAGCTCCGCCGGCTCGATGTCCGCCAGGTTGACTGCGGTGCGCTGGCCGGCCGCCGCACGGTCCGCGCTGGCCCCATGCACCTGGATGCCGCGCACGCGCAGCCGCCGTCCCGCCGGGTAAAGCTCGACTTCCTGCTCCCTCGAGACCGACCCCGAGACCAGCGTGCCGGTGGCGACCGTGCCGAAGCCTTTCACCGTGAACACGCGGTCGATGGGCAGGCGGAAATGGCCGGACGCATCCTTCTCCGGCGCTGCGGCGGCCACGCGCGCCAGTTCCTGCCGCAGTTCCTCCAGCCCCGCGCCCGTCACCGAGCTGACCGGCACCACGGGCGCGCCTTCCAGGAACGAGCCGGCCACCAGTTCCTCCACCTCGCTGCGCACCAGCCCCAGAATGTCGTCATCCACCAGGTCGGCCTTGGTGAGCGCAATCACGCCGCGCGGAATCTCGAGCAGCCGGCAGATATCGAAGTGCTCGCGGGTCTGCGGCTTGATGGATTCGTCGGCCGCGATCACGAACAGCACCAGGTCGATTCCGCCCACGCCGGCGAGCATGTTCTTGACGAAGCGCTCGTGCCCCGGCACATCCACGAAGCCCAGCCGCAGCGCGGGCGTCAGTTGGAGGTGGGCGAAACCCAGGTCGATGGTGATGCCGCGGCGTTTCTCTTCCTCGAGGCGGTCCGCGTCGATGCCGGTGAGCGCCTTGACGAGGGCGGTTTTCCCATGATCGATGTGGCCGGCGGTGCCGACGATGATGTTCTTCATACCGCTTGTTACAGTGTAAAAGTGCTTGCCCTGCCTCTGCTGGCCCTGGTGGCGGGATCGCTGGTCTATTGCGTCCTCACCATCTTCGCGGCCGTGCGCTACCGCGCCGTGCGCCCGCCGGAGCTGCGCTCTGCCACGCCCATCAGCGTGCTGAAGCCGCTGGCGGGCCTGGATGACGGGCTGGAAGCGAACCTCCGCACCTTCTTCGAGCAGAGCTACCCGCGCTTCGAACTGCTCTTCGCCGTGCGCAGCCCCGAAGACCCCGCCATCGCGGTGGTGGAGCGCCTGCGAACGCGCTACCCGGGTGTCCCCTCGCGCCTGATGGTGGTGGGCGAGCCGCCCTATCCCAACGCCAAAGTGTACAGCCTCGACCGCATGCTGGCCGCCGCGAACCACGACCTGCTGGTGATGTCCGACAGCGACATTCGCGTGACGCCCGATATGCTTTCGACCATCGCCGCCGAATTCCAGGACGAACGGCTGGGCCTGGCCACCTGCCCCTACCGCGCGGTTCCCGGCCGCAGCTTCTGGTCCACGCTCGAAGCCATCGGCCTGAACACGGAATTCCTGGGCGCGATACTGGTGGCGCGGATGCTCGACGGCATGAAATTTGCGCTTGGCCCCACCATCGCCGCCCGCCGCCGGACGCTCGTGGGGATGGGCGGCTTCGACGCCGTGAAGGACTACCTGGCGGAAGATTTCGTGATGGGAAAGCTGGCCGCCGAACGCGGCGACGGCGTGATTCTTTCGTCCTACGTGATCGAGCACGCCATTGGCGCGCAGCCGTTCGCGGCCAATTTGAAGCATCGCCTGCGATGGCACCGCAGCACGCGCCGTTCGCGCCCCTGGGGCTATAGCGGCCAGGTATTCACCAACCCTTTGCCGCCGGCGCTGCTGCTGTGGGCGGTGAAGCCGGAATGGTGGCCGGTCCTGGCCGTGACGGCGCTCGCTCGCGCCGCCGCCGGCTGGGCCACCGCCGGGCACGTGTTGCACGACCCGCTCACACGCCGTCTCTGGTGGCTGACGCCACTTCAGGACATGGCCAGCTTTCTGACATGGATCGCCGGCTTCTTCGGCAATACCATCGTGTGGCGCGGCCGCAAATACCATTTGCGGCCCGATGGACGGTTTGAGCCGGCTCCGTAAGGCGTCAGCGGATGGGAGTTGGCGAAACGAACCCATTTTGACCTCAAGCGGCTGATTTGACAGGGGTTCGGATCGAGCGGCACGCGGCGGCGATCGCGGAGTCGATTGGTTTTAGAGATGACATAAGAACCCGCTTTCAGGGTAGCGGGTGAGGAGATGATTTGCGGGTGAGGGCCTCCTGTAAGTTATTGAAGGTGAAGGAAAATGGGAGGTGAAAAGTGGTTGTGACCAAGGCTTGGGGGTTCACGCCGTCGCCAGCGATCCGGCTGCTGGCGCCTGCGACTTCCTGAACGCTCTAACGCTCAACACCATCGACAATACGATGAGCAGAGTGCATGCCATCTCAGACCACAGCACGCCGAGGCCCAATTTCAAGAGAGGCACCACGGTCTCGAGGCACAGCGGACTTGCCGAAATGAAGGCAATCGCCACCGGCTTCCAAAAGTTGATGCCTACCTTGTGCCGTGAGATGACCCAGTAAAGAGCGAACCCGATCAGCGGGCAAATCAGATGGACCGTCTGAGCGTAAAAGCGTCCGAACTCATCAATGTGGCTCATCGATTGCCATCCGTGGGCGTAACTCCACAGCCGCTCTGTTGCCAAGAGCACGTACCGGAAAAATCCCTGGTACGGCGAAATCGGCAACGGCTCATTCAGATGCATGCCGGAAGAGACCATGCCGTGCGTGAGAATGGACGCCACCGCCGCGCCGGTTCCGATTGCCATCGATCTGCGCATGAAGCCTCCGCGTCACTCATCGGCAGCCATGACACCGAATTCTAGGAGTCTTTGTGGAACGATGAACCTGCGGTCAGTCTGGAAAGTTGGCGGCGTGCCCCGCTGGCCTGGCGACTACACTCAAGTTCGCGCTATCGTGCCACAATTCCATTATGAAGACCCTTGCCTGCTTTCTGTGGCTGGCGGCCATCGGCGCCGCTCAGGACCGCTATGCGGTGGATTGGCAGAAGCTTGAACCTGAGATCCTGGACCGCTTCACCACCCTGCTCAAGATCGACACCAGCAACCCGCCCGGCAATGAGACCAAGGCCGCCAACGCTGTCCGGGCCGTGCTGGAGCACGAGGGCATCCAGGTGAAGCTGTTCGCCCTGGACCCCGCGCGGGCCAACCTGGTGGCGCGCATCGCGGGCAACGGTTCGAAGAAACCGATCCTCCTCATGGGCCACACCGACGTGGTCGGCGTGCAGCGCGAGAAATGGACCGTGGACCCCTTCGCCGCCATCCGCAAGAATGGCATCATCTACGCGCGCGGGTCGAGCGACGACAAGTCCCACGTGGTGGCCGGCATGATGATCCTGCTGCTGCTCCAGCGGCTCCACGTGAAGCTCGATCGCGACGTCATTTTCCTGGCGGAGGCGGGTGAAGAAGGCACCACCAGTTTCGGCATCGACTTCATGATCAAGCAGCACTGGCCGGAGATCGAGAGCGAGTACGCGCTGGCCGAAGGCGGCGCCATCGTCGCCGATAACGGCAAGGTGCACCACGTGCTCATCAGCGCCACGGAGAAAGCGCCGCGCCGCATACGCCTGGTGGCGCACGGTCCGGCCGGCCACGGCTCGCGCCCCATCATGGAGAATGCGGTGGTGCACCTGGCGCAAGCCGTGGCGCGGGCGGGGACCTGGCAGACGCCCATGCGGCTCAACGCCACCACGCGCGCCTACTTCGAGCGCCTGGCCGCGATTTCGCCGCCCGCCGAGGCCGCCCGTTTCCGCGGGATTCTGGACCCCGCGCGCGCCCCCGAAATCGACCGCTATTTCCGGCAGCACGACCCGGGCCACTATTCCATCCTGCGGACTTCGGTGGTGCCCACCATTCTGAAGGCCGGCTTCCGCAACAACGTGATCCCCTCCGAAGCCGAAGCCAATCTGGACGTGCGCGCGCTGCCCGACGAAGACATGGTGAAGTTCCTGGCGGAGTTGCGCCGCGTGATCGACGACCCCGCGGTGGAGGTGATTCCGCCGGTGGGAGACGAGCGCCCCCTGGCCGCGCCGTCGCGCATCGACACGGAGATGTTCCGCGCGCTGGAAACAGTGGGCCGCCGCATGTTCGACGCTCCCACGCTGCCGGGCATGATGACCGGGGCCACCGACAACGCGCAGCTCCGCGCCAAGGGCGTCCAGGCCTACGGCGTCGGCCCGACCGTCACGCCCGAGGAAGGCCCGCTAGGCGGCGCGCACTCCGACGACGAGCACATCTCCGTGCGCTCGCTGATGACCATGATCGAGTACCTGTGGAATACGGTGCTGGAGGTGAGCAAGAGTGATTAGTTCCGGCTGGGTCTTTCCACATGGCGGATCGCAATGACGGGCACCGAGCCTTTGCCCGACTTGAGCTCGAGCCCCATCTTCTCCCGAAAGGCACTGGCAAGCGACGCAGTCGCATTCTCATCCGAGGCTGGCACTTCCGAGGCTGGCGCTTCGCCCGGCATGGGATGGGGGGCCACGGCTAGCGCGAAAGGTCCGGCGACGCTCCATTCCGGAGCGAATTCCAGCGTAAAATCCAGAGTCCCGACGTAACCGGTTCTGTCGATTATGGGACGATCCACGAAATTCGACAGGCGTTCGAGAAGCTGCTCGATCGTTGCCTCTCGCCCCTCCAGCCGCACTCTTCCCCCCAAGCCCATAATCGTGACACCCCCGCAGGGGCGCTGACCCGGCTGGGGCGGGCCGGGCTCCGTGCTTGCATCCCGCGCAGGGCATCCCCCAGCGCTCAACACCTCGCGTTTCATGCCGCTCTTTCCGACGGTAAGCACGTAGACGCCGAGTTGTCTCGTTTGGCGATCGACACCCAGTTTGAATCTGTCCTCGAGAAGCGCCTGGAGCGCCTGCATCATTCCCGCTCTGCTAAGGCGCCCCTCGGCCCTCGCCTGGATACTGTAGAGGTCGGAATTGATCCACGCGGGACCTCCCAAGATCTGAAAGTGCTTCACGCCATATGCGTTCGCGATCAGCAATGCCAGAGGGCCGTTGGCCATCAGGCGGCCCCCGGCTCGCGCGTCGACCCCCAGGAAGTTCCTGTTCTGCGACGGCTTGACTGAAGCGACCTCAAATCGCGGCGGAGTTTGCTGGCCGAATCCGCCTAATGCCGTGATCGCAATGAGAAGAGCGGCGGCGACAACGCCATTTCCGGCAGTCGCGGATCTCAAGTCGATCCGACGCACGAACAGCTTAGACACCACAGGGATCGGCAATGTTCCCAACCGTCGATGTGTTGAAGCACATGAAAAGGGGTTACCGAGAGGTAGCCAGCGCGCGGGGCCTTGTTCCCTGCCGTTCACGCCCCCGACCGGCACAGCGCGCCCGCGCCCGCGATGCCGGCGTCGGCGCCGAACCTGGCCATCACCAGCGGAATCTCGCCGGCGCGCTTGTTGATGGCCCAGTGCGGCAAGTCCCGGGAGATGCTTGCGAAGAACGAGCTCATCAGCGCGGACACCCCGCCGCCCACCACCATGACGTCCGGCTCCAGAAGATCGACGATGTTGCCCAGCCACACGGTCAGCAGGTGAGCGGTCTTGGCCAGAACCTCGGTGGCCACGGCATCACCCTCGCGAAAGGCCTGGCCCACGTGTTCGGCGCGAACCTGCTCCAGGCTTCCGGCCAGCTCCACAATCCTCGACGCGCCGGAGCGGGCCAGCCTGGCCCGCGCCCTACGGGCGATGTTCGGACCAGAGGCCAGCGCCTCGATGCAACCGCGCTTCCCGCATCCGCAACGGTGCCCGTGAAAGTCGATGGTCATGTGCCCACCCTCGGCGGCGCTGCCGGTGCGGCCGTGGTAGATCTTTCTGTCGAAGACGATTCCGGTGCCGATGCCGGTGCCAATGGTGGCGTAAAAAACGTTGGTGTATCCGACCGCCGCGCCCCACAGCGCTTCCGCCAGGCCGGCGGCGTTGGCATCGTTATCGACGCGCGCCGGAACGCCGAATACGCGCTCCACCTCGGCGGCCAGAGGGTAGTCGCGCCAGCAGGGCAGGTTGGGCGGATTGAGCACCACCCCGGTATTGGGGTCGAGCGGGCCGGGCGCGCAAATTCCAATCCCCGTTACCGCGCCGCGCGCCTCGGGAAACTCGGAGAAGACCGCATCCACGGCGGCTTTCACCGCCGCAAAACCGATGGCCGCATCCCCCGTGGCCACCATGGGCGCGCGCGTCTTGTGGGAAATCTCCCCGCTCGAATCCACCAGGCCGGCGGCCACTTTGGTGCCGCCGATATCAACGCCGATCGTCATGGCTTCAGGCATGCATCGGGATCCTCAGGATGTGGCCAAGGAAAGCACCACGATGGAGAGTACCAGCACGGCGAGGCCGGCGAACATCACTTGAAGCGGCTTCCTGCCGCTGCCCTTCCATTCGCCCGTGACCACTCCCAGGACCATGGCCGTAATGACGATCAGCGACATGAACGCGGGCCACGCCACCACCGTGCCCAATATGTTCTTCGCCACGCCGTACATCACGGTGCTGCCGAACCAGCAGAAGCCCATGATGGCGGCCAGGAACCAATAGCCGCCGGTCCCGCTGGCGCCCAGGCGGCTGCCGGTCTTGTTTTTGACCATCAGGTAAATGCAATAGATGAAATTGGGGACGGCGCCGGCGACCATCAGCGGCAGCCAGATGGCGTTGTTCTTCCAGGTTTCGGAGGCGCCGGCGGCTTTGGCCACATCCGCCAGGCGGCCGCCATATTGCAAGCCCAATCCGACCAGCGCCGATCCCACGCCGCTGATGGTGCAAAACAGCAGCCCCTTTCCTACCGAGGGCTTGCCGACGGGACCTTTGCCCAGCGCGGCTTCGCGGGCGCGGCCGGCTTTGGCGCAGACCAGCACGCCGATGATCACCAGCGCCACTCCACCCATGACCGCGATACCCTGCGAGGTGAACGCCGTGCCCATGGCAAAGAGCGGAATGAGCGCGCCCACGGCCGCCGCAATGCCCAGGATGACGGAGAAGGCCAGCGCGATTCCGACGGCATCCACCGCCAGGCCGAAGAATACCTGCGAAACTCCCCAGCCGGCGCCGCAGCCCGCGGCGATGGCAATCGGTCCCGAGCCCGCATCGGAGTAAACCTGGCCCAGAGATGGCACCGTGAGCAAGGCGAGCACGGTGGGGAAGACGCACAGCGCGAAGATGGTCCACGCCAGCCAGGTATTCTCCCACGCCCACTTCTTGGTGAATTTCATGGGCAGGGTGAAGCTGCCATTCATCGCTCCGGCCAGGATGAGCAGCAGGATTCCAATCGCGCTTTGGTTCATTAATACCGTCCTTTCGCCGTGATTCCTCTGAATCATACCACCAGACCGGATTAAAGCAGGCTAAACTCAACCTCATGAAGTCACCACGGATGCATGTGCCGGTGCTGGTTCTGCTGGCAGCGTTGTCTCGCTGGCCGTTAGCGGCCCAGACCGCGCCGAGGGTTATCACTCCGCAGGAGGCGCTGGGATTCAACCTGGGCGACGACTACCAGGTGGCCAACTACACGCAGCTTGAGGCCTGGTGGAAAAAGCTCGCCACTGAATCCGATCGCATGAAGCTGGTGGACATCGGCCCCACCGCCGAAGGCCGGCGCCAGTACATGGCGATTATCACGTCGCCCGAGAACATGAAGAAGCTGGATCACTACAAGGAGATCTCGCGCCGGCTGGCGCTGGCGGAAGGGCTGACGGAGGACCAGGCTCATGCGCTGGCCCGAGAGGGCAAAGCCGTGGTGTGGATCGATGGCGGGCTGCACGCCAGCGAGACGGTGGGCTCGCAGCAGGAAATGGAAATGGTCTACCAGATGGTGAGCCGCACCGATCCCGAGACCATGCGTTTTCTGAACGACGTGATTCTGCTGTGCGTGCCGGCCAACCCGGACGGGCAGGAGCTGGTCGCCAACTGGTACATGCGCGGGTCGGAGAGACCGGACGCGCCCCTGAAGGACCCGCTCAAGCGCACCATGGGCGGCTTGCCGAGGCTGTGGGCCAAGTACATCGGCCACGACGACAACCGCGATTTCTACATGTCCAACATGCCGGAGACCACCAACATGAACCACCAGCTTTTCCTGGAGTGGTTTCCGCAAATCATGTACAACCACCACCAGACCGGACCCGCCGGCGCGGTGATTTTCATGCCGCCCTTCCGCGATCCGTTCAACTACAATTTCGATCCGCTG
>Ga0326728_10026720_pt1 | contig 10179 bp, 10 predicted proteins | sample MB3enrmetagenome_FD_207602 | JGI IMG/M metagenome (GOLD analysis project Ga0326728, IMG submission 207602) | Lab enriched peat soil microbial communities from McLean, Ithaca, NY, United States - MB31MN | ecosystem: Environmental > Terrestrial > Soil > Wetlands > Peat | place: USA: New York... | reverse complement strand
TAATGCCGCATCCACCCTGCGCGCGCAAGCCGCTTCTTGGGCACTGTCATCGTTTGGTGTAGCGTCGAGCCTGAGGCTCGAAATCCGCGCGCAGAAACGGAACAACCGAGTGGCGGGCCCTGGAAGCGGGCTGGCGGTATTACAACAATGAAATTCAGGCAGTGCCGGCTCTTGGGCCCCCCCCGGTGGGGCGGATGTGGAAATAAGTGGAAATAGGTGGAAACAAGTGGAATTAAGTGGAATTAAGTGGAATCGAAGTGGAACTGCGCCAAGCTGGATTGGCCGGAAAACTGTGCTGGCGGAGCGGCCGATGGCAGGATCGTGGCGGACCGCATCGTCGCTTCCGCCGCCCGCCCAGTGGCAGGGTTCCGTCCTGCGCTGGTTCTGCGGCTTGCGCATCGCCCGGTCTTCAAAACCGCGCCAACCGCGTCCCGGCCTTCGACTGTCCCCTCCCGTCTCACGCGGAGGAGGCAACCATAGTGAGTAAGCTGTGTCAAGCCATTTTTAGAAGAATCTTGCAGTGATTCTCAAGAAAGGGCGGTGGGCGGTTTGTCTCCGAGGCGTTTCGCCCGCCATCGCTTGAAGTTGACCACCGTTGGATCCAGATACACGGAGCCATCGCGCAGTTTCGTGGTGCCGACGAGATTCGTGTTGTAGGTCTCGGTCCGCCTGCTGCCGGTCTGGGCGTTGACCTTGCTGCCCACGTAAGTCCAATCCGGTTGCGCCTGCGCGTGACCGTTCAAAACAGCCAGCATGACATGTACGAACTGAATGTTGAATCTCTCCCGATCAATTCGATAGCAAGCCACCATGTGCCAGCCCGAATGTCCGTTGTGGCTTTCGCCTCCTTTGCCAATTTGAATGGTCGTTTTAACCTCCAACCCGACGGGTTTGCCGGCTTCCTCCACTTCGGGATTGACTAGGTCCGGATAAGCCTGATGCGAATTGTGTTTGTAAGGGGAGCGGCCGTTCAGCGCGTCGCAGAGAATGTTCGAGACCAAACCGCTGAAATTATTCCCCTGAATATAATCGTACAGTGGCTTCGCCCCTGTCGAAACCAGGTTGCTGTTGATTCCTGCCAATACCCGTTGAGCCGCGTTCATGGACTGTTCGAGGTGGACTAATTTGAGCTTCGGCGGCAACGGGGCTCCTTGGCGGAAATAATCTCTATTGACCGTTGGAATCGGAGCCATGCTCTCCTCTGCGAATGCACCGGAAACCAATTGCGGCAGCGGACATTCCAGCGCCTTTCCCAAGGCATCAAGAACGTCTATGGAGAAATTCTCGCGCCCGTTTTCCAAGCCGGAAAGGTACTGGTAGGTGATCCCGGATTTCTCGGCTAATTGTTCCTGAGTCAGGCCGGCCTGTTCGCGCAGTTTGCGGATAAACCTGCCCAGAGTGGTTTTGGCGTCCATTTCGCCTTTAGTTGTTACACATTTTTCGCTTGCTTGTCTTTCACCTATAGTTGAAATTAGCCGCCGTGTTTCGGATTGAACAAATTGACTGCTTTGCCTGGCTGCGGCAACGTCCTCCCCGCTCGCTCCACGCCGTTTGCACCGATCCGCCCTACGGCATTTTAGAGTTCACTGAAAAGGAGGTGGCCAAGCTGCGGGCTGGACGCGGGGGGATCTGGCGGTTGCCTCCGAAAATGGGCGGCAGCCATCGTGATCCGTTGCCCCGCTTTACCATCCTCACCGAGGACCAGAAACAAAATCTGCGGGATTATTTTCGCGACTGGGGCAAACTCCTCCTGCCGGTCCTGGTTCCCGGAGCGCACGTTTGCGTGGCCGGGCATCCGGTTCTTCAACACCATGTGCAGGGCGCCTTGGCCGAGGCCGGCTTCGAGGTGCGCCCGGCCATCATGCGCCTTTACTACAGCTTTCGCGGCGGCGACCGGCCCAAGAACGCGGAGGCGGAATTCCCCGAAGTCTGCGTCAGCCCCAAAGGCGCGTACGAGCCGTGGATGCTCTTTCGCAAGCCCATTGAAACCAATACCGTCGCCGAAAACTTGCGGCGCTGGAAAACAGGCGCTTTGCGCCGGCTTGCCACGGACAAGCCTCTGCCTGACGCCATTCCCAGCGGCCGGACTCCCAAGCGTGAAGAAATCATTTCCGACCATCCCTGCCTCAAACCGCAGCACTTCATGCGCATCATTGTCCGCGCCCTCCTGCCGTTGGGTGAAGGGACGATTCTCGATCCTTTCATGGGATCGGGCGCCACCATCGCCGCCGCCGAGGCCATCGGCTACACCTCCATTGGCTTGGAAATTGACGCCGCTTATTTCCGCCTCGCCGAAAAAGCAATTCCCCGTCTCGCCAGCCTCTACCCTCAATTCCATGGTCAGCAGATGGAGGTCGAACTGAACGGAATGGCGCAACCAAAGGAGTTCGACGAGCAGATGCCCCTGATCTTGGCGGAACCCGCGACACCATTCGGCCAGCCCCGTGCCCGCCTTCCCATTTCAAAACTGCGGAAAAAGGCCGGATGAGCCATGAATGCCTCGGCATCCCGACTGGTGAAAAAAGTGCCGTGCCGCCTGAAAAGTCCCGTCAGGACGAACGGCCAGGAAGGGCACAATCGGAGTTATGAGCGAACGCAAAGACTGGCTCGATCCCGTTCATCCCGGCGACGTGCTGCGCGAGGATTTTATGAAGCCGCTGGGTCTGTCAGCCTGCGCCGTGGCCAAAGCCATTGGCGCCACGCCGATCGCCATCAGCCAGATCATTCGGCGCAAGCGCGCTGTGAGCGCTGAAATGGCTCTCAAGCTCGGCCGCTTGTTCAACGTCTCGCCCGAGCTTTGGATGGGCATCCAGGCGGACTACGATCTGGAAATTGCCCGCCATCGGAGTGAAGCCGAGATTTTCCGCCGGGTGCATCCGCTCAAGCTGACCGAACCTGTTCCCGCTTGAAGGTGGCTTTGCGGAGCAACTATTTTACGGCCTATGGACACCAAAACCCTTCAAACGGACTCGTGATTGATTATGAAAAGCAAATTGCTGGCCAACATAACGCCAGGCGAAATCCTGTATGGAGAATTCCTCAAGCCCATGGCCCTGACGGAATACCGGCTGGCCAAGGACATCGGCGTGCCCGCGCGGCGCATTAACGAAATTGTCCGCGGCCAGCGCGCCATCACGGCGGACACCGCTTTGCGGTTGGGGCGCTATTTTGGCATGTCGCCGGAGTTTTGGCTCAATTTGCAATCTCACTACGACTTGGAGCGGCAGGAGGAACGATTGGCCGGCCGGCTTGACAAGGAGGTCAAGGTGCCGGCAACGGCGTGAAACCGGGACCCATTCTTGTGGGTCTGTTTGGACGCAAGGTTGCGTTTGTCATGGGGGCGGAATTTTGGCAGGGTTGGGGTATGTGGAAGATGAAATGGCGCGGGGTCGCGGCGGCCGGGCTGGCTTGGCTGGCCGCGGCCAGTGCGCTCCCTGCCCAGGAGGAGCCGAAATCGGTTTCGCTGCCGGCCGGGCCGACGCTGGTCTTCGACGCGGAAACCAAGGAGTACCACGCCACCGCGGAGGAGCAGAGCGCGCGGTTCACGTTTTACGCCACCAATGTTTGGACCAACACCATCGTGATCCAGGAGGCCTATGCTTCGTGCCATTGCGCGGCGGCCACGATGCCGGCCCATCCGTGGATTCTGGCGCCCGGCGAAAGCGGCGCGGTCACGGCCACGGTGGAGCTGGGAGGCAGGGAGGAGGAGGAACTGATCCGGACGCTCACGTTTTTTACTTCGGTGGGGGAGCGGGTTTTGACGCTGAAGGTTTCAGTGGCCGCCCCGTCGCGCCGGGCCAACACGCCGCTGACGGAGGCGGAGCGGAAGGCGGCGGTGGCGCAGGCGGCGGCGGACGGCCGGGCGATTTTCAAGGGGGATTGCGCGGCCTGCCATGCGGACAAGGCGCGGGGGTTGCTGGGGAAGGAGTTGTATGCGGCGGCGTGCGGGATTTGCCATGACTCGACGCAACGGGCCGCTTTTGTGCCCGATCTGCGCGGGTTGAAACAGCCGGCGGATTTGGATTACTGGAAGGCGATCATTGCCCGGGGCAAGCCGCATACCATGATGCCGGGATTCGCCGGCGCGGAGGGAGGGCCGTTGACGGAGTTGCAGGTGACCTCGCTGGCGGCGTATCTGGAGAAGACGATGGGGCATCCGCCGCCGGCCCCGTGAAATAAGGGGTCATGGGGCGGGGCGGTCGAGTTCGGAGAGGGCCTGCCGGGCGGCCGGGTAGTCGGGCTGAAGGCGGAGGGCGGCTTGGAAATGGGTTTTGGCTTCATCGCGGCGGTTTTGATGGACGAAGGAAAGGCCGAGGTTGAATTCGGCCAGGTAATCGCGGGGGTTGAGTTGCAGAGCCTTCTGGAAGGCGGAGACGGCCTCGTCGTATTTGCCCTCCAATCCCAGGGCGTTGCCCAGGTTGTCATAGGCGCCGGGGTACGCGGGCGCCATCTGGATCACGCTCCTGAAGAGGCGGGCGGCATCTTCCATTTTTCCCTGTCTGGCGTAACAGAGGCCCTGGCTGTTGAAAGATTCGACGCGGGCGGGGTTGAGGCGGGCGGCGGTCTGGTATTGAGCGATGGCTTCATCCAGGCGGCCCACCTTGGCCAGGGAATTGGCCAGGCTGAAATGGGCGATTTCCAAGTCCGGTTTTGCGAGGACGGCGGCTTGGAATTCGGAGATGGCCAGGATGTCCTGGTTCTGGTCCTGCCAGGCCATGCCGAAATTGTTGTGGGTGGCGAAGGAGCCGGGGTCCAGTTGCAAGGATTGCTGATAGGCGCGGACGGATTGGGCGAAGAGGTTGGTGTCGCCGCGCGCGCGGGCGGCGTCGGCGAAAGTGTTGGCGAGGTTGAACCAGGCGGTGGCGGTGGGCTGGAGGCGGGCGGCCTCCTGGTAGTGCTGGATGGCTTGGTCGTACTGCCTGAGGTCCAGGAATACCTCGGCGAGGTTGTTGTGGGCGTCGGCATAGCCGGGCAACGCGGCCAGGGCCAGTTGGTATTGCGCGATGGCCAGATCGGATTTTCCCTGGCGGGAGTAGAAGTTGCCCAGGTTGTAATGGGCCATGAAGTTTTTGTTGGAGACGTCAATCATCTTTTTGAAGAGGGTTTCGCTGTCCTTCCAGCAGGGGATCTGACGGGCGGTCAAAAGAAGGCAGGCGGCCAGGGCCAGGACGGCGGCCAGGCCGGGGAGAAACTTGGGCGGACGAAATCGGGCCGCCAGATCGGCCCCGCCCCAGGCCAGGATGATGAACAGGCCGGCCAGGGGAAGATAGGTGTAGCGATCGGCCATGGTTTGCATGCCCACTTGCACCAGCCCGATGACGGGCACCAGCATGCCCGCGTACCAAAACCAGCCCACGGCCAGCCAGGGCCGCGTCCGCGCCTGCGCCACTATCCCGGCGGTGACGCCCGCCAGCAGGATCACCGCGCCGGCCACCTGCCAGGGCCGCCAATCGCCGGTTCGAATATAAAGGGCGGAAAGGTTTTCGGGCCAAAACATTTTGGCGGGATAGCGGACGTAGGAGACGAAGGCGTTGGCAATGCGGGAGGCGATGGGCAGATTGGCCGCGTCCATCATGGCGCCGCCGCCTTGTTGCACGAGGAAGGTTTTGCAGCACAACGCGGCGCTGATGGCGAAGAAGGGGATTTTTTCCAGCAGCAGACGCCAGGGCGCCGGGAAGTTCGCGGCGGGCCTGGCGGCCGGCGGCCCGGGGCGGGATTTGGCCCGGCCATCCCTGGCGGGCGGCGGCGCGGCGCGGAGTTGGAAGCGGCCCAGCGGCCAGAAATCCAGGAGCAGGAGGACAAACGGGAGGGTGACGACCATGGGCTTGGACATCGCGGCCAGCCCGTAGAGGAGAACCGCCAGGGCGTAAAATAGTTTTGACTTTGAACCGGGATTTTTCCAGGCCGCGGCATAGCCGAGCCAGGCCCAGAGGGTGAGCCACCAGAAGAGCGCGCTGAGAACGTCCTTCCGTTCGGCAATCCAGGCGACCGATTCCACATGGAGGGGATGCCAGGCGAAGAGGGCGGCGACCAGGGCGCTGCGCCAGAGCGCGGCGGTCATGCGCTGGAGCAGGAGGAAGAGCAGGAGGCTGTTGGCGATGTGCAAGAGGAGGCTGGTCAAATGATGCCCGCCGGCGCGCAGGCCGAAGAGCTGGCAATCGAGCATGTGGCTGAACACGGTGACGGGATGCCAGTTGCGGGCGACCTCGGCGCGCAGGGCGTAGCGGAGACCGCCGGCGGTCACGCCGGCCTGGATGATGGGATTGCCGGTGATGAAGTCGGTGTCGTCGTAATTGACGAATTGGGAGCGGGTGACAGGCCAATAGAGGACGAGGGTGACCGCGGCCAAAAGAAGGCAAATCCACAGGGTCTGGCGGCGGGAGGGCGGAGCTGGCGCTGGGGAGGGAGGGGTCACGATCTGTGGACGTACATCTGGATTCTATGGACGGTATCCTGGATCGGCCCAATGACGCCCCATTGGACGAGCGCCACGATCAGGAGGGTGTAAAGAACAGAGATCGCCAGGTCCCGGCACAAACATTTCCGCCCATAAGGCGTGTCCTCCTCGCTGAGGATTTTGGCGCCGCCCTTTTGCATGAGGACAAAACCCAGGAGGTTGGTGAGCCAATAACCCAGGACCAGGCTGGCGGTGAAGGCAGGCTGGCAGAACCAGCCGACGACCCAGGCGAAAACCAGAGCCAGCGGCCAATTGACGAAGAGGTCGTTCCACCAGGAAAGCGGGGAGAGCATATAGCCGATGAAGGCCAGAGTGCCGCCGGAGACTTTGCGTTTTGTCAGCGCCAGATTTGCCATGTGCGGGCAGGTGCTAACGGATATTGTTGGCTTTGCATTGTGATCGGGCACGCCAATAGCAATCCAACCTTCCGGTTGTAGCGGCTGCTGGAAATAACCGCCGCGGGACGGCGTCCGGCCTGTTCATGGCCCGCCTGCGGAGTAAAATCCAGCCAGATCAAATCGCCTCGTTTTGGAACGCAGGCGGTTTTCACCAGACTTCTCCCCCCTTCGGCCCGCCCCACTCGGTTTCCGAATGCGCGTTGGTTTTCCGCGCCAGGGCCAGGAGTTCCGTCAAGCGGTAGTGGTTCTTGCTCGCGCGGCTGATGACCAACATGCCCGATTGCAACCGAAGATCCAGCTCCGTGCCGCTTCCCAGCCGGGTCTCCCGGGCGAAGGCGCGCGGAATGCGGACCGCCAGGCTGTTGCCCCATCTTTGCACAGCAGTTTTCATGCCCATGTATATACTAGGAATATACGGCATCGGCAAACAAAAAGAACGTGCGGACACAAAATGCAGTGCCCAAACGTTTAATGGCGCATTTGATCAACGCCCGGATCCCTTCCGGGGGCAATCAGGCGATGTTCGACGGCCACACGGAGTGGCGGCCTTTCGCGCAGATGATCCCGCGCGCCGGCGCGGGCAGTCCGGTTTTTTGTTGGCAAGGATTACCGGCCAATCACGATAAGATCCAAAAGGCCCGGACCGCCGCGTCCGCCGCCGCCGCGCCCGCCGCGTCCGCCGCGCCGGCCGCCAGCCTGGTCGTCGCCCCGGGGAGGAGTTGCGGGAGCCGCCGCATCGGCCGCCGCGGGCGCCGCCTCGATGGCGGTCACAAGAATGTGGCCTGTCTTGGCGTCGAGCGTGCAGCATTTGGCGCCCGACTTGGTTTGGACGTTCTGCTCGACTTCAAAGCTGGTCGGGCTGTTTTCCTTGATGATGGTCAGGAGGCCGGTGCCGTTGGCGTTGCCCGTCGAACTGAAAGCTTCCATGGTGTTAGGATTGAAGCCGCCGCCATCGCTGCCGCCGCCCAGAGGCAGAGTGGTGATGATTTTTCCATCGTCAGCACTGAGAATAACACACGTTGCCGGACGGCACATGGCAAAAAGGATGTGATTTTTCGCATCAATAGCCAGGCCGGCCGGGCTGCTGGCCTTGCCTTCCAGCGAGTAAGTCCCCGTCAACTTCAGGGTGTTGGCGTCCACGACGCCGATGCTGGCCTTGTCTTCAAGGCAAACATAGACATGGCCCTTCAAATCGCTGACGGCCTGCTCCGCCTGGCCTCCAATGTCAACGGAGCCGACGACGGTGCCATCCTTGGGGTCAATCACCGTGATTTGGGGGGTGCCGTGGCTGAGAATATAGACTCGTTCGGTCGCCGGTTCAAAGAGGATGCCATCCGGGCTGCTTTGCGTGGTGATTTTCTTGATCGCCTGCATCGTCATGGAGTCAAACATGGAGACGGGATTACTGCTGCTGAAACCGTGGTGCGTCTTTGGATCCACCACCACGCCATGCCCTCCGGTGTCGGGGATGGCGCCGATGCACTTGTAGGTGTCGAGGTCAAAAACCATGATCACGTTGGCCGGGCTCATGCGCGGAACATAAACGCGGCGGCCTTCGCTGTCCGCAATGACATAATCAATCCCGCCGGTTCCGTTGGTCTGGGTGATGTTGAGGATTTTGTACGGCCCCGCGGCCGGGGCGGTTTGGGCAGGAGCGCCGGATGTCAACAATCCGATTCCGGCGGCCATCAAAACAAATGAGATATAATTTTGGGGTTTCATAGGGGGAAAACTGCGCCCGGCGGCCCGGAGAAACAATCCCCAAAACATGACAGTTTTGTAATCTGTCCGGGAAGCGGCAGATTCGTGAAAACCCGCTTGCCAACGGGGTGCGGCAAAGGCATTGTAGTATTGTGAGAACGATCCATGCAGTGTTTCAAAGTGACGGCAAATGGTTCATTGCGCGTTGCCTGGACGTGCCGGTGACGACCCAAGGCCGCACGCTGGTGGCCGCCCGGCAAAACCTGCGCGAAGCCGTTGAGCTTTACCTGGAGACGTGGGGCCAGCCCAAGCCCCGGTAGGGCGGCGCTGCCGCGCCGCCCATTCTTGCCGTCGCGACAAAGCGCGTCGAAAACTCGTGAGAGGGCTTGCCTCAATGCAATCGGCCCTTATCCGGAATTCTTGGATTACAAAACATTCCTGAAATCACGCGCCGAAAGCGAATCATAATTATGAACCGAATTGAAGACGCACGGAAGGCTTTATCTAAATAGGATTCGACAGAGTCTCCCCCTGCCGAGAAGATTTATGACGTTATGAAATGTGTGGTGACCGCCGGGCCGACTTATGAAGAACTGGACGAGGTGCGCAGACTGACCAACTTCTCCACCGGCGCCCTGGGTTCCGGCTTGGCCGATTATCTGGCCGGCCTCGGACACGAGGTCGAACTGTTGATCGGATATTATTCCACTTGTCCCCCGGCTGCCAAAGCACAACGCCGGCAAACCTTCACCACCACGGCGGATTTGCGCCGGCGCCTGGCCGCTTTGGCCTCGCCGGACGTGGGAGCCGTCTTCCACGCGGCGGCGGTGAGCGATTTCACTTTTGGCAAAATATGGGAGCGCGCGGCGGCGGGCGAATTGCGCGAAATCAAGGCGGCGAAGATTCCGACGCGCGCGCCAGGGCTTCTGGCGGAATTGAAACCGGCCCCGAAAATCATCCGGGAATTGCGGGACTGGTTCCCGAGGGCATTCCTGGCGGGTTGGAAATATGAGTTGGAAGCAGAGGCAGAGGGCGGGGCTGTGGCCCGCGGGGCGGACCAGATCAAGGAAAGCCGGACGGACGCCTGCGTCCTCAATGGCCGGGGATTCTCCCGCGAGGGATTTGGCCTGCTGCGCAAAGACCTGACGTTGATCCGGTTGCCGGACAAAGCGGCGCTGTTCGCTGCGCTGGGAGCCTGTTTGGAATAACGCGGCGCGGCCTGATTTGAAGAATTCTTTCCCCTGATATTTCCTTCGGGAGCGCGGTCGTCTCGACCGCCGCCGCCGGCGTCCCGCCGACGGCGCCTTCCGTCACAAACTGCCCCACCCTTTCGGTGAGTCTTCAAGCACGTCGCTACCCCGGATATTTCATATCTCTGCGGGAAGCAACACCTTGAATGGTAGGGCGGCGCTGCCGCGCCGCCCTGAATCAGGGCGAAGCAGCAGCTTCGCCCTACCAAGCCATGAAATATCGAGGCTAAGGATTGGGGAGCAAAAGGGTGTGTGGCCGCAAAGTAACCTGAGTTCAGGCGGCGAGTTTGATTTTGAGATAATCAGAGTTGTGAAGGCGGTTCCAGCACTGGTCCCATCGATTGCTTTTGAGGGCGAGACGCAAGTTCAAAAT
>Ga0326728_10026718_pt1 | contig 10180 bp, 6 predicted proteins | sample MB3enrmetagenome_FD_207602 | JGI IMG/M metagenome (GOLD analysis project Ga0326728, IMG submission 207602) | Lab enriched peat soil microbial communities from McLean, Ithaca, NY, United States - MB31MN | ecosystem: Environmental > Terrestrial > Soil > Wetlands > Peat | place: USA: New York... | reverse complement strand
GGAAATATTTTCAGGATGTGCTGAAGTCGCTCGATTTTTCCACCGGGGAATTCACCGTCGGCAGGATCAGCAAAGTCAACTCTCTCCACTACGCCATCCCGGTCCTCGATGTAAAGAAAAAACTTGTCGCCGTCTTAATTGCCGGCTTCAATCTCCACGAATTTAGCCGCTTCCTCTCCATGGTCAATTTGCCGGAAGGCTCCGCCGTGGTCTTTACCGATCATAAGATGGTTCGGATATATCGTATGCCTGAGCATGAGGCCACCCCCCTTGGCAAGCTCTCTTCCTTTAAAGGGTACTTCGACTCAATACCAAGCAGTATTGCGGAAGGCTTGTTTGAATGGAGCGCCTGTGATGGCGTCACGCGCATCAATGCCTTCAAAAAGTTGCGTCTCAGGGAAGATTCACCTCCCTATCTGTACATCATGGTCGGCTTGCCCAAGGACGTGATTATCCATGAAGCCAATCTGAAAATGCTGCGCAACTTATTAATCCTCGGGCTTGCCGCCCTGCTGGCATTGTCTTTGGCTTGGATTTTGGGGAATATGTTTATAATCAAGCCGATCAACCGCCTGGTGGCGGCCACGCAGCAATTCGGCCGGGGCGAGCTGGAAACCCGCACCGGCCTGCCCCACACCCGCGATGAACTGGGGCGCCTGGCCCAATCCTTCGATGACATGGCCGCGCTCCTCGAAAAGAAGAAGCGGGAACGTCAGGAGGCCCAGGAGGCGCTGAGTCATCTCTGCGATGAACTGGAGAAGCGCGTCCAGGAGAGGACCGCCGAGCTGTCCGCCTCGAACGAGGTCTTGCAGCTCGAGATTGACGAACGCAACCAAGCCGAAGAAGCCCTGCGCCAAACCTCAGAAACCCTGCAAACGCTTATCAACGTTGCGCCTCTGGCTATTTATGTATTTGATCCTGAGGGTCGGGTGCAGTTGTGGAACAAGGCCTCCGAACGCATCTTCGGTTGGAGCGAGGAAGAGGCCCTGGGCCGGTCGGCGCCCTTCATTCCCGAAGATAAGCAGGAGGAGTTTGGCAGTATATTAGGGGGCTCTTTGAAAGGAGAGCCCTCGTCGCGGATCGAACTCTCCTGCCGGAAGAAAGACGGCTCGCGGGTGGAGATTAGCCTCCGCACCACCCCGTTAAATGACGAGCACGGCAAGGTGACCGCGGTCATGGCCATCAGCGCCGACATCACCGAGCGCAAGCGGAACGAGGAGGCGGTACAGGAAAGCGAAAAGAAATATCGCCTCCTGGTAAACCAAATCCCGGCGCTGGTCTTTAAAGGATATCCGGATTGGAGTGTGGACTTCTTTGATGAAAAGATTGAGGCTCTAACCGGCTATCCCAAAGAAGACTTTGATTCCCGGAGGGTCAAGTGGCGGGATCTAATCCCGGCAGAAGACCTCGATTACGTCCAAAGGGTCTTTACTGAGGCCCTCAAGACCAACAAGTCTTATGTGCGGGAACACCGCATCAGGAGAAAAGATGGCGGGATTCGCTGGGTCCAGTGCCGGGGGCAAATATTTTGCAGCGATGAAGGTCAGGTGAAATATATCAGTGGGGTAACTTTTGACATCACCGCGCACAAGCAGGCCGAGGAAGCCTTGCGGGAGAGCGAAGAGAAATACCGGGCTTTAATAGATGACGCCAGTGAAGGCATCCTGCTGGCCGATCTTAAAGGGAATCTCCTGGAAGCCAACAAGAAGATGATATATTTGCTTGGGTATTCCTTGGATGAACTTTTAGGGTTGAACCTTGTAAATATTCATCCGGCGGAAGAGCTCGAAAGAATCCAGGCAGCCTTCGAAGATAATATCGTCAATCATTACGGGCAGTTAAATAATACTTTGTTATTGTGCCGAGATGGAAAGAAAATTCCCGTGGATATTACCGGCACCCTAGTGAGGTATGCCGGGAAAGCTGTTATCCAGGCAATATATAAAGATATCTCTGAACGCCGGAAAATTGAAGAAGAGCGCCTGCTGCTTAGCAAACTGGAATCTCTAGGGGGCCTGGCCGGCGGCATTGCCCACGACTTCAATAATATTCTTACTGCCATTCTTGGTAATATTGGCCTGGCCATTCTGGAAGGGCAGATAGCCCCCAAGGTCCTAGATAGGCTGTCTCAGGCAGAACAGGCGTGCCTGCGGGCTCAAGCCTTGTCTCGGCAACTGCTCACCTTTGCAAAGGGTGGGACACCGATTAAAAAGATTATTTCTATCGGCAAATTACTAAAAGAGTCAGTCGGTCTGAATTTATCTGGTTCGAAGTCTCGCGGTGAATTGTCAATCCCTGATGATCTTTGGTCAGTGGAAGCCGATGAAGGGCAGATCAGTCAGGTTATTAGTAATTTGCTGATAAATGCTGATCAGGCCATGCCGGGAGGTGGGGTAATCAAGATAAAGGCGGAAAATATATTGGTGGAAGACGAACCGAATTTGCCCATAGCAAAGGGGAAATGTGTAAAGCTAACCATCACCGATGAAGGAACCGGAATCTCCTCAAAATATTTGGATAAAATCTTCGATCCCTATTTTTCCACCAAACAGAAAGGAAGCGGACTGGGTCTGACCACGGCTTATTCAATTATAAAGAATCATAACGGTCATATTTCGGTGGAGTCTCAATTAGGAGTGGGAACGACTTTCCAGATCTACTTTCCACCATCAGAGGCAGGAGCCCTTGCAGATCCAGCGAAAAAGGCAAAACCCGTCAGGGGGCAAGGCATGGTCCTGGTAATGGACGATGACGAAATGGTTAGAAAAGTTTTAAGCGGTATGCTTAGTCATTTGGGTTACGAGGTGGATTTTGCCGTGTGTGGTTCTAAGGCTTTAGAAAAATTTATCAAGGCAAGGGAATCCGGGCGGTCATTTGATGTAATGATCTTGGATTTGACCGTTCCAGGCGAAATGGGAGGCAAAGAAACCATTGAAAAACTCCGGGAGATCGATCCTCATGTAACGGCCATAGTTTCCAGCGGTTATTCGGATGACCCGATTATGGCTGATTTCCAAAAATATGGGTTCAGCGGGGTCATTACTAAACCTTATAGAGTAATAGAACTGAGCAAAATCCTGCAAGAAGTTATTAACAAACGGGCCAATTAAAGATAGCTGCCCGGTATACGTAACAAAATAGCTCTTACCAGGCCAGCCAATTGGCCGTGGCCGGGCCTCGCCATGGAGGACGCCGCCCTAAAGTCCCCTTAAGTAAGGGTGCCCGATAATCTTTGCCTTTCCCTCTTTAACCCTTTTCCCGTTTCATCCCGTCGGTTTCGGCCAAAATCTCCACCGCCCGCAGGCCCACCTGGATCAGGCGCTGTTCCGCCCGGCGAAATAACCGGGCCGAGGCGATAAGGCCGCGCCGGCGGTTATTCACCACCACGCAGGCGCCGCCGGCCCGGAGATTCAGGGTGGAGACCTGGGTCAGGGTGAGGTAGACGGACATCTCCATCTCCAGGTTGAGGACCCCGGCTTGGCTCAGGCGGGCCACCTTGTCCGGCTCCAGGGTGGGGAAACCCGGCACCACCCGGCCCTGGCCGGCGTAATAATCTGGAGAGGTGCAGGTGACCCCAACATGATAGGGAACCCCAAGGCGGAGAGCGGCTTCCTCCAGGGCCGCCAGAACCTGGGGATGGGCCAGGGCTTTAACTGCTGCCGGGGCATAGCAAAAGGTGGTGTTTTCCTCCCGCAGCGCCTCCCGGGTAATAATCAAGTCCCCGAGATTGAGGTAATCCTGCAAGGCGCCGGTGCTCCCCAGGCGGATGAAGGTGGCCGGGGCCACGCATTGGGCCGCCTCCACCAGGGCGATGGCGCTAGCGGCCGCGCCGATGCCCGTGGCAATGACCGATACCCGCAGGCCCTGGTAAAAGCCGGTATAGCTCAGAAACTCCCGGTTTTGCCGGCGCAGTTCCACCCGGTCGAAATAGCGGGCGATCCGCCGGGACCGGTCGGGGTCGCCGCAGGTGAGGATATAAGGGGCCAAATCGCCGGGGCCGCAGTTGAGGTGATAATAACGACCCCGACGGTTTTGGAGGAGGTCGACGTCGAGCGCCATGATACCCTCGCACTAATGCTTAAATCCCGCCGTAGCGTCGATACCTGGGTGGCGGCCCTTGAAATCCATGGTTCTCACCGGGGCGTCTGCCTGGCGATCGAATTGCTGGAGCAAACGGCTATTTTTCCTCGGAGTGCCGGAGGCAAAGGCCATCGAGGTCAGAAGACCCGCCGTTTTCCCATAAAAATTTAGACGCCTGGCGAGCCGCGATCCAATGGTGTCAAAAGCTTAACAAATCTTCCGGAAAGCGACAATCATCCGGAATTTGTCCAGTTTTAACTTAGGCTCAAGACTGAGACCTCACCGAAACTCTGATTTATTGGTCCAGGAGATCAAAAGTTAGCCAGGCGCCCACGCTTGCGCCGGCCCCGGCAACATTTTTCTTAAGGGGGTTGGGAGGGGAGTTTGAGGGGAGGGCCGGGGGGCCTATGGTCTCCCGGCCCCCTCTCCCAAAGAATATTTTTCCTCATTCTTCTTTTAACCCGCCTTTTAAAACCTGCCTTTCACGTTGCCCGCGTAACCGGTGAGCTCCACGTACCCCTGGCCGCTAATCAGCTGCCCCTCTTTCTGTCCCTGGATTTTCACCTGGCCTTCCCAATAGCTCACCTTCGCCGGGGCCCCAGCCCGGACCTCCTGGTCGGCCAGGATGGGAATCAGGGTGAGGCTGAGGCCGGCGCCGGGAAGGGTAATCTGCCAGCCCGCCGGATACACCGCCTTGGAATGAGGCGACTTCCAGGTGCCGGTGGCCTTCACCTGGAAATCCGCTATTTTGAGGGGGCTGGTCCTGCCGCTGGCGTCCACCAGGGTGCCGGCGGAGGCCGGGTCCAGGCGGCCGTCCTGCTGCCGCAAAAGATAGAGCATTATCTCCTGGCCGTCGTTCAGTTGCAGGGCGAACCAGTCCCAGCCCACCAGACCTGGGGCCATGACGCCGCTGAAGAATTCATGGTCCATCCAGCTAAGGCCGGTCACGGCCAGGGTGCGGCCGGCTAGGCGCAATTGGCCCTGGGTGTCCAGCCGGCTGAGGGAATAATAATAGCTGGCTGCCCCGGAGGTGGCGGCCTTGCGGCTGAAGCCCGCGTCGCCGTGCAGGGCTGGGGGTTTTAGCGGGCTGAGGCTCAGGTCCAGCCCCAGGTCCTCGTCCCAGGCCTGGAGATGAAAGGCTTCCCCCACCTGCTCCGCCTGCCAGGAGTCAACCCACACCCGGAGGTGGCCCACTTCGGCCCCGGAGAGCCCCAGGGCGCCCCGGCCCGCCTTCTCCCGGAAGTGAAAGGTCCCCCGGGCCGGGTCCGAGATGCTCAGGTGGGCGAAATAGACAGTGTGCAGGCGCCAGGCCGAGCGCTCTTGGGGGTCAGCTCGCCGCAGGGCCACCCGGAAGAAGGTGAGCTGGTAGCCGAAGCTCTCCCCTTCCCTGGACTTGAGCTGCCCCACCCAATACCACCACTCGGTTTTGAACCCCGGATGGGACCCGTGGTCCCCGGGAAATTGCCAGACCCGCCCCGGCTGCGGCTGTTGGAACCCCTCCTCGGCCGCGGCCCCGGCAGGGATTAAAATTAGCAGTAGGCAGCATAACCCTTCGAGTAAGGCCATCTCCGCAACCAAACTCACCGTGGTTAATAATAGGTCCGCAGCTTATGCGCCGTCTCGAAGTAATTATGCGTCGCCGCGGCAATGGTCCCCCGGGGATTATTCAAAAACCAGGCCCTGGCCCCCTCGTCCCGGAAGAGATACAGCTTGCCGTCAAAAATGAAGAAAATCTCCGGATCAATGTCCTCCAGCCGGCCTTGGGCCATGGCGGTGGTGCAGAAGCCGCCGAACTGCGGTTGATAGGCCGGGGCATTGCCCAGGAAGGTATAGCGGTTGGCCCTGGAGGCGAAGAAATAGGTGGCGCCTCCTACCCTTTCCAGGATGTACCGATTGCCCCGCCTGGGCCGCTCCTGTTTAAAATAAGACACCGGGTCGTAGCCGTGAAGGGCTACGGTGTTGTCCAGATTGAGCAGGGCCATCCCCGAGCCACCGGAGGTCGTAGGCGGCTGGGCCAGGGCCGCAGCCGCCAGGGCTACCGTGACCAGCAGTAAGACGATTCCCCTCCAAACTTTTTTCATGGCCGTCCCTCCTTCCTGCAATGATAGGTTGCGACAGAGAAATAGCCAGGCAATCATCCGGTTCTTTCAGGAGAACTCCCGCACTTCATAGATCTGGGCCCAGACCCGCCGCCGGCCCACCCGGGCACAGATGACCCGCCGGCGGTAAGACTCGCCCTCAAAGGCGTCCAGTTCCGGGAATTTTTGGGGCAGGGCCTTGGAGGTGACCAGCCAGGCCGGGTGCTCCGGGCCGTTTTCCTCGTAGCGAAAGGCCTTGAACCCCCCGGCTTCGCCCATCTGGCCCCGGATGACGCACTGCACCCAGGTGCCCGGCAGGTCGGCCAGCAAGTAATGATACCGGCCTCCGGGGGCCAGGGTGCCGTAAACAATCAGGTTTTCGTCTAAATTATCCAACGATTTAAGCAAGATAACCTTATCCAAAAGATGTAAGACGAAAACTACAAGTAAATCATCAAGTTAGGTGTTGGCGGGGCTCGAATTTCCCTCTTTTTCCCCTTTCAAGACCTCGAATTACCCCAGATTGTGCCGGCAAAAGATAAGTTTAATGGGCGGGCACCGCCCGCCGCTGCTTTTGAGTCCGCCCCTTTAATCACCACCGTTGGTAAGGCTCAGATTTAGCTTGCAAGTCCCTGTAGGAACGGCGAGCGCGCCGACCCTACGCCCCCCTCACCCTGACCCTCTCCCCCCGGTGGGGGGAGAGGGGATTTTAAGGAATCACCGGCGGCGGCCCAGGCGGTTGCGCAGGGCCAGGAGAAACAGGGCCGCCTGGCCAGGGATGATAAGCAGGCCGAGGTTGCTGATAAACTTCCCTAAATCATTTATTTCCTTTAGTTCAGGCTTTTGAAAAGTCGCCTTCTCGAACATATAGGAGAAAGTATCCAAAAAACCGGGTGCCTTCCCTTGGGCCGAAATATCCAGGCCCAAAAGCCAGATCAATAGCGGCAAAAGCACCAGAAGCCCGGCCAGCCAGCACAAGGCCTGGAAAGGCCGTTCGCCATATCCACTCAAGGCCCAGTACAGATTGTACCAATACAGGGGAAACCAGTGCCATGTTCTGGGCCGGCGGTACATCTCCATTTCGCCGTAGTGGAAGTCCCCGGAGGTTTTGTAGTCATTCACACTTTCGTAGTTAATCTGGAGATCGCGATAGAGGCGCTCCACTTCGGCATGCTTATCTCCCCAGGGGTTTACCGGGTGCCTGGTATAAGGCCAATATAAAGCGAGCCAGGGAAGGTAGCTGGAGCGGAACCACTGCCAGAACCAGGGTTTTTCTTTTTTTTCCTTCATTAAGAGGATTTCATCATAGATGACCTGTCGGCCACGGTAATCACGATGCCAGGCTACATGTTGGAACTCCACACGCCGCAGGTCGGTGCCGGCAAAGCGAACCTGGGCCAGGGAGAGGTCCTGAAAGAGCAGCAGGCCCTGATCCTGGAATTGTAGGTCCCAAAAATCAGCGATGAACGGCGGGGGCGGGGGTTCGCCCTCCTTTTCCGGATTAATCTTCTCGAAGAGAAGCCTTCCGGCGATTTTAGCCTCGTTAAAATTTGCTAACTTCGTAAAGGTGGCCTCGGAAAAATCAGCCTCCTCTCTAAAGGTGGCCTCGGAAAAATCGGCCACCTTCTCAAAGCTTGCCTCTTTAAAAATTGCCGCCCACCAAAAGGTGGCGTTGTAAAAAAGTGCCCACTTCTCAAAGGTGGCCCAGGCAAAAGCGGCTTCCACATTAAAGGTGGCCTCTGAAAAGTCCGCCCCCTCCTTAAAGGTCGACCCTGTAAAATCCGCATCCGCTGTAAAGGTGGCTCTGACAAAATGAGCCTCCTGCATAAAGTTGGCCCCGGTAAAATCCGCGCCCTCCCTAAAAGTTGTCCCGGTAAATTCGGCTGGCTCCGTAAAGGTGGCCTCGGAAAAATCGGCCTGATCCGAAAAGGTGGCCCCAGAAAAATCGGCCTGATCAGAAAAGGTGGCCCCGGAAAAATCTGTTGGTTTTGAAAATTCACGGGAGCCGAAAAATTCGTCGGGATCAAACCTTACGGGGAAATAGACGCCGCGGAAATCATGGTATTCCGAGTCTTCCCTATTCCATATTTGTAAGATGGCGGTCCGGAAGGCAAAAGTGTTTTTGTCCGGGTCGTGGGAATGGAGGATGCAGAGGCCCTCGGGGTCGCCGGGGAGGGCAGGAATGGCACATTCAATCCAGTCATATTTCTTATGGATTTGACAGGCGGGTCTTTTTTTAGGCATCATTTCTCCAAAATCACCACGGCCAGGGCCTGGTCGGTTTCGTCGGTGAGGGAGAGGTGCATCCGGGTGATGCCGGCGGCGGCGCAGAGGGCGGCGGCCCGGCCCGTGACGAAAATTTCCGGCTTGCCCATGGGGTTCGGCACCACTTCCACCTCCCGCCAGCGGATGCCGTCCTTCCGCAGGCCGACCCCCAGGGCCTTGGAAAAGGCCTCCTTGGCGGCAAAGCGCAGGGCAAAGGCAGCGGCGCCGCCGCGGCGTCTGTCCTGGCAATGGGCGATTTCCCGGGGGGTGAAGACCCGGGCCAGGAAGCGCTCGCCGTGGCGCTCCAAGGCGGCGGCCATCCGGGGGATTTTTACCAGGTCAATGCCGATGCCGTAAATCATAAAAGACGGTTTTCGGTTTTCAGTTTTCGGGTTTGGGTTGAAAGGCCAAAGGCGCCAAGACCGGCTTCAGCCATTATAGCCGGAGTCAAAAATTTTTTCTCCCCCCCCCCCGCACCCTGGCCCTCTCCCCCCGTTGGGGTGTTTGGACTGGGGAGAGGGGATAAGTAGAAGAAATTTTGGCTCTCCGCGGCAGGAGGGAGAGAGGTATAGCCTGCGGCTACCAAATATTTTTCCTGACTTACGGCTGAGCCGCAGGCTCATGAGCGACTGTTCTGAAAAGTTCCTCAGAATTGGGGGCACCGGCGTCTCACCGGGGCCGGCGCCGGTAAAGCCTGCGGCTACAAAAATAGCCATTTGCCGGAGAATCAGTATTTAGGAGAGGGGGCAGGGGGACCAGCCCCCTGCCCCCTCCCCTAAACCCCCTCCCCCAACCCTTTATATTATATAAGGAAATTGAGGCATTACGCCTCGATATCCCTGAAACTTAAGGGTGGTTGGGAAAAAAGTTTGAGGGGAGGGAGGGGCCCATGGCCCCATGCCCTCCCCTCAAGGAACTTTCGCAATCCTCTCATATGAGGTTTAGGGATAACAGCTTACTGCGGCAGGATCTTGCCCTCCTGGACCTGATAACCCAGGGCCTCGAGGATGGCGGCCTGCCGGGCGCTCACCTGGTCCAGCATCCGTTTTAGCTTCCCTTCCTCGCCTTCCTGAAAAATGGCGGTGCGGATGGAGCGCAACTCTTCTATGGCTTCCCGGGGAGTGAGGGAAAAACTGCGGGAGTTGAGGCGCTGGCTCAAGAGGGCCAGGTAAGTCATGGCCACCACGCAAACAAACAGGTGAACCCGGATCTTGGAGCCGGTCCAGTGGTACAGGGGCATAAAGGTCACGTGAATGGCGGGTTCGGACGGATCTTCATCGGGCCAGAGGCTGGAGGTCTTGCTATTACTTTGAGAATCCAGCCCCCTCTCCTTGGTAAAGGCCTCATAAATCTCCGCTGCCTCCCAGTCATCCCGGTCGGTGATCAGTATTCTTTTCCCGAAGTGGCGGACATTACTGGCCATCTGGCGGTGGTCGAGCTGCAGCGCCAGGCTAGGCTGGCCCTTTTCCCGGGGAAAACTCACCTGGAAGATCTCGGGGGTGAGCTTGAGCCGCTCGCACAATTGGGCCAGGCGGTCTTTGATGGCCTGGGGAGCTTTTTCTTCCGCCTTTTCTTCCAGGAGGCGCTGGTGCAAGGCATTTAGCTCCTTGCGCACCTTCTGCACCTTTTTTCCCAGCCGTTGATAACTCTGGTGGAAGATTTTGGGGTCGAAGATGACGATGACCCGGTGGGAGCGCCCCCAGAAGTCACCCCGGGTTTCATAGTACAATACCTTATCATCTTCGCCTTCCAGGTCG
>Ga0326728_10026717_pt1 | contig 10180 bp, 8 predicted proteins | sample MB3enrmetagenome_FD_207602 | JGI IMG/M metagenome (GOLD analysis project Ga0326728, IMG submission 207602) | Lab enriched peat soil microbial communities from McLean, Ithaca, NY, United States - MB31MN | ecosystem: Environmental > Terrestrial > Soil > Wetlands > Peat | place: USA: New York... | reverse complement strand
TGTAGGCAACACTCCTTTTGTGCTCGGCAGCACGGTCGGCCTGGGTCCTGGGATGCGTTACACCTATTGGGGAAACATCCAACCCCGCTTGGGTTTCACTTGGAGCCCGCCATCAAGTCATGACACTGTAGTGCGCGCTTCCGCTGGAGTGTACTCGGTACCGGTCATGGGGGCAGTGCTCTATTCGTTGCTGGGTATCGATACCAGCTACTATGGGACCTATGCCCCCACCACTACAACTCCCATATTGAACTTCGGCAACATTTTCTCCGGGACGCCGGGCGTTTCTTCTTTCCCGGGCTATCGCCGCGCCAACCAGTGGAATCTGAAGGATCCGCGAGTCTACCAGTGGAATGCGTCGTTTGACCGAAACCTCGGCTTCCAGACGTTGTTACGGGTCAGCTACACGGGCTCGCACACCGTGGACCTGATTTATAGCCCGAACCTGAACCAGGTGGCGCCGAATACGGCTTCCTACACGGATCCGAGCACCGGCCAGACCGTATACGGATACGCCGCTTTGACGGCCACCCCCACGTTGCGCCAGCAGAACCTGAAGTTCCCCAACTTCTCCGAGGTTCTGACTCGCAACAACGGACCGAGCGACAAGTATGACGCGCTTATGCTCGAATTGAATCGGCGCTTCGGGCACGGGCTGAGCTTCACCAACAGCTACACACTGTCTCGCAATAAGACCAATGCGTTGGGCACGGCTCCGAATTCGGCCATTCCCACCGGCGGACAAGGCGACAACGGCGGCAACGTCAACAACATTTACGACATCACGTCCGACACCGGAAACGCCTTCTACGACCCGCGCAACAGCTTCATCAGCACGTTTGTTTACGAGCTGCCGTTCGGCCGTGGCAAGACCTATCTCGCTAACTCCAGTCGTGCCGCTGACCTCGCACTCGGCGGCTGGAATGTCACCGGAATCACCTTTCTTCGTTCCGGCTTGTGGGAGACTCCTTACTACCCGAGCACCGTCTATGACTCTTCGGGTACGAACCCCACGCAGCGCTCGGTGAAGCAGCAACGCCCGGACTGCTCCGCCGGAGCGAATGGTTACCTTTCAGACCCTACCACTGCGGCGTTCTTCAACGTGTCGGCTTATGACGTACCAGCCCATCCCGTGGATGCCAGCGGTACGGCCGAGCCGATCGGACGCTTCGGTAACTGCGGCGTGGGAATCCTGGAAGGACCAGGGGCGGCGACCTTCTCGATGTCGGCGGGCAAGACGTTCCACTTGAACGAGCGCTTCGCTCTCCGGTACGAAGCGCAATTCTCCAATCTGTTCAACATCGTCAACTGGGGCGAGCCGAACATGAACATCACCGGCAGCTTCGGGCACATCTCCAACGCCCAAGGTGTGGCGCAGGCCGGACCTCGTACCATCCAGATGGCACTTCGCTTCCAGTTCTAGTGTTGTATGCCGCGTTATTGTTGACAACGGGTCGCTTGCCGGAACCCCCTCACCCGGCCCGCCCCGGCTGAAGAAAACACCGGCGGCGGTCCACCCTCTCCCCCAAGGGGGAGAGGGGCAGGGGAGCGAGGGGTAGTGTCAGGAATTAGGTGGAACAGGACACTAGCGCGTAGCATGATCACAGGCGCAGCCGGCGGACCTACGTCCGCCGGCTCCACTTTGCAAGGTTGTGGAGATTCAGCGCAGATGGAAAAGGACAGACTCCTCTTTACGCCCGGTCCGCTCTCGACCAGCGAAACCGTCAAGCGAGCCATGCTGCGGGACTTGGGCTCACGGGACACAGAATTTCTCGAAGTGGTGCGAAAAATCCGCTGCCGTTTGCTCGAGTTGGGGAATGTTGCCGACGGCTCCTACGAGGCCGTTCTGATGCAGGGCTCCGGCACTTTCGCGATCGAGTCGGTCATCTCCTCAGTGCTGCCGCGTGGCGGCAAGTTGCTGGTTCTAATCAACGGCGCCTACGGACACCGCATGGCGAAGATCGCGCGCACATTGGGCATTGCAGCCGAAACCCTTGTCTTCCCAGAGTGGCGTCCGGTCGATCCTGCCGAAGCTCGCCAGGCTCTGGCGCGCGATCCGGCAATCACGCACGTCGGAACGATTCATTGCGAGACCTCCACCGGGATCGTGAATCCGGTGCGAGAAATTGGGGAAGTGGTGAAGGAGCATGGCTGCGCGTTCATCGTGGACGCGATGAGCAGTTTTGCGGGAATGCCCATGGGGGTGGGGAACTGGGGAATCGACTTCCTCGTTTCCTCGGCGAACAAGTGTGTCCAGGGTGTGCCGGGCTTCGGTTTTGTGCTGGCCCGCCGGGAGTTGCTGCTCGAAGCCGAAGGCCGGGCGCGCAGCGTGAGCTTGGATCTCGTGTCGCAGTGGAAAGGGCTGGAAGCCGACGGGCAGTTCCGTTTCACGCCTCCAACGCACGTTCTCCTGGCCTTTTGGCAGGCGCTCGAAGAGTTGGACCGGGAAGGAGGAATTGCCGGACGCGCCGCTCGATATGCTGCGAACCAGAAGGTCTTGGTCGAGGGCATGAAGGAATTGGGCTTTGACGCCTATCTTGCGCCAGAGCACGAAAGCCACATCATTACCTCATTCCGTTATCCGAAACATCCGAAATTCGATTTCAGCCGGTTCTATCAGCACCTTAGCCAAAGGGGCTTTGTGATTTACCCCGGGAAGGTCAGCGACGCAGACTGTTTCCGGATTGGCACCATCGGCCACATCTTCCCCGAAGATCTGAGGGCGCTCGTCGCTGCCGTTCGGCAGGCGCTCAAGGATATGCAGATCGACCGGATGTAGCGCGGGCGTCTCGCCCGCTGTGGCGCGGGCATCCTGCCCGCGTCCTCTTGCCGTCGTCTGGGGTTGAGATGGCGTTCCTTGGCCACGAGTCGTTAAGTTTCCTGCGTGCGGGAGCGGGACGCTCCCGCCACAGCGGGCGAGACGCCCGCGCTACAATCTTGCAATAGGGAGTACGAAATGAATGACTTCAGTCGGACGCATAAGCGATACACCGGCAAGCTGCAAGCTGCCATTCTTGACTGGGCCGGTACCACGGTCGATTACGGAAGTTTTTCGCCTATCCGGGCCATGCAGCAAGTGTTTCGACAAAGGGGCATAGGCGTTTCCGACGACGAAGTTCGCCGCGATATGGGCCTGCTGAAAAAGGACCACATCCGCTCACTGCTTCGTACTCCGCGTGTCGGGGAAGCGTGGCGGCAACATTCCGGCCGGCAGGCGACGGAAGCCGACGTCGAGGAGTTGTACCGCGACTTTCAGCCGGTACAGTTGGCCCGCCTTTACCAGGACTCGGACGTCATTCCCGGAGTGGCGGATGCCGTCCAACGCATGCGCCGGCGCGGCCTGAAGATCGCCAGTACGACAGGCTACACAAGGCCAATGTTGGAGATCCTCCTCAAGAAGTCTGTCCCGCAAGGTTATGAGCCGGATTGTTCTCTCGTCCCCGACGACGTCGGCGGAGGCCGCCCTCTGCCCTGGATGTGTTACGAGATCGCCGTACGGCTGAAGGTTTTTCCACTCGAGTCCTTTGTGAAAGTCGGCGACACCGTGGCCGACACCGAAGAAGGCCTCAACGCCGGCATGTGGACGGTGGGAGTTGTTCGAACCGGAAATATGGTTGGCCTGACACAAGCGGAATTCGATGCGCTTGCGCCGGCAGAACGGGAGAAGCGCCTTCAGACCGGCCGCCAACGTTTGATGGATGCCGGTTCTCATTACGTGATCGATAACGTTTCTGACTTCGATCCGGTGTTCGACGAAATCGATGCGCGACTCGAGCGCGGGGAGCGTCCGTAAGCCTTCGTCACCCCCGCGCAAGCGGGGGTCCACGCCGCCAAGACGAGCTGGATTCCCGCTTTCGCGGGAACGACACCGGGATGGCTGACACAGCCTGCATGGGCCAACAGATTACAAACCGGCGATTGCTGCGTCACCAGATTCTGATCGTCATCTTGCTGATGACCGGCTACGCTGGTTTCTACGCCTGTCGCTCGAATTTCTCCGTAACCCTTCCGCTGATCATTGATGATTTGGCAGCTCGCGGCGTTCCGGCAGCAGAGGCGCGCGTCCGTCTCGGCCAGATTGTTTCTTTGGGCGTGCTGGCGTATGCGCTCGGCAAGATTTTTCTTGGAGGGCTCGCAGATTTCTGGGGAGGCAAACGCCAGTTTCTCGCTGCGATGGGCGGATCGATTTTATTTACGTTGATTGCCGCCGCCAGCGGGGGTCTGCCAGTGTTCGCGGCGGCCTGGGTTGGCAACCGGCTCGTCCAGTCCTCAGCCTGGGCTGGAATGGTAAAGATCACGTCGCGCTGGTTTTCCTTTGCCACCTACGGCACGGCCATGGGTGCTATAAGCCTCAGCTACCTGTTTGGCGACGCCATCGGCCGCCATTTCATGGGCATCTTGATCGCTCACGGTCTGGGCTGGCGCAGCATATTCGTAGTTGCCGCTTTCAGCCTGTTTGCGCTTTTCTTGGCAAATCTCCTGCTGCTCAAGGAATCAAGCGCCGAAATCGGGGAACCAGAACCCGCCCCGAACCCCGACAACCTGTTTGCAAGCCGAGTTGACAAGAAGCGGGCAGGCGGTGTGGTGGCCCTGCTCCGGCCATTATTCCGCAGCCCTGCCTTTTGGATCGTCTGCGCTCTATCCCTGGGCTGCACATTCGTTCGGGAGACATTCAACACCTGGACGCCAACTTACTTTTATGAAGTGCTTGGCTTCAGCCAAGGCAAATCCGCCCAGTTCAGTGCCCTCTTCCCGCTGTTCGGAGGATTTTCCGTGCTGCTCTTTGGCTATCTAAGCGACCGCTTGGGGCGCGGGGGACGGGCGACGATTACTTTCGCCGGACTTGTTTTTGCCACGCTCGCGCTTTTCTGGCTTGCTTCGGTTCGACCCAGTGCGCCTCACAACTTGCCTGTGGCGCTAGTAGCACTCGTGGGGTTCGTCATGATCGGTCCTTACTCTTATCTCGCCGGCGCCATGGCGCTAGACTTTGGCGGCAAGCAAGGAGCGGCCACTTCCTCCGGCATCATTGACGGCATTGGCTACCTCGGTGGGATCTTGTCGGGCGATGCGGTGGCTCGCATTTCGCTCGCTTCCGGTTGGCAAGGCGCATTCATTGTTCTGGGAGCCGTCACCGCTTTCTCCTCTTTGGCCGCTGCCTTCTTCTTTGCGCTTCAACGTCGCCCTGCAACTCCGGCTACCGACTCCTTGGCCGGCTCGTGACGAGGATTTCGGATTTCAATCCCCTGACGGTTTCAACAGGGGGCGCATCAGAGTCTCTGAAAAACGAGACTCTGCCCCCGCTTCCAGGTTAAAATACACGACGATCTTGAGGCGGCCCAGAAGCGACTCAACTGCTCAGCGAGCCCAAGTGAGTTGACAAAGCTACTGGTATCCCGTAGGATCATGAAATTGGAATTCGAATGGCACGACGCCAAGGCCGAGGCCAACTTGCAAGCCCACGGCGTGAGCTTCGAGTTGGCGAAGACGGTCTTCAAAGACCCGTTTGCCATCGAGCGTCTTGATGATCGCGAAGACTACGGTGAGGAACGCTTGGTAACTATCGGCATGGCTGAAGGGCACGTCCTGCTGTTCGTAGCCTATACAGAGCGCGAGGACCGAATTCGTATCATTTCAGCCCGCAGAGTAACGCAACATGAGCAAGACGACTACTACCGACAAAACGCCTAGACCGATGACTCGGGAAGCCATCGAGAAGGCCGCGCGCGCCGACCGCGACGCGCAGCCACTAACCGAAGCCGACCTCAAGCGGATGAAGCGGACGCCGCAGGCGAAAATCATCCGCCGTGCCTTGGAACTGACCCAAGAGGAATTTGCCGCCCGTTATCACATCCCACTGGGCACACTGCGGGATTGGGAGCAGGGCCGCGCAGAGCCAGACCAGCCCACGCGAGCCTATCTGACGCTGATCGCCCGCGATCCTGACCATGCTAATCGGGTCTTGAATCCGAGGCCGCACTAACCGCATGACCATTCGTTCAGAATCGCATCCCAAGCTGGGCTCCGACAGGCTGGACTAACACCTGACCGACAGCGCCGCTATGCCCGCGTAATCTTGCTGTTGAAGGCGTCTGCCGGTCGGCACAGGAGGATCGCCACGGAAAGGCTCAGGATCGGGCCACTTACGCTAAATATCGCTCTCGCCGCAGTTCCAGGCATGCCACCATAATACGCGTTCATAAGCAAAGCCAAGAACGCTGCGCTCGCCGATGCCAGCACCCAGGCGCGTGGCAAGCATCGCAGGCGCCAGATACCCAAAGGCAACAGCCATCCGAAGACGTACCAGAAGTTACGGTCCACAAGCGACATCACGAAGTTTGCAGCGTAATTCGATCTCGAGTTCATTGCGGCTGCAAATTCCCAAGGCCACACCGCGTGCCCTGTCGCTGCTGATTGCACTACGGCCATCGTAACCAGGGCGCATATCACCATGGCTGCCACCCACAGCCCTCGGGAGATCTGATTCGAGTCCCGACGCGCCGAGACCAGCCACCACGTTACTCCGAACGCCAGCGAAAGCGGAACGAACGACTCCTTGGCCAGAGTTCCCAGCACCCCCCAAAGCGGAAGAAGCCACCACCGGTCCGAAAGCAAAGACCACGCCAAGAGCATCAGGATGCATCCCTCGCCCGAATCGACCAAACCGGAAAGCCGAACATTCGCAGTGTCGAAGTTCAGCAGATAAAGGGCTGCACCCAGCAGCGCGGTGCCGTAGTCGCCCACTTGCCGGCGACCCACGAGGACCAGAAAGTAGGCCGTTGTGGCAACGAGCAAAGCATTGGCCACCAAAAGACCGAAGAAGACCGGGTCCCATGTCCCCAAGCGCCCTTTTGCCAGCCAGTAAAAGGGCTTTGCGAGGCACGGGACCAACAGGCGTACCCGCATTCCCAGTTCGGCCGCACGCGGTCCGCGGGTGACGAGGTCGTAATACCAGACCGAGTCGGAGGTCCCGCCAACCGTTCGCGGGTCGTAGCGGTTGAGCGTTGGGTAGCCCAGGCCAAAACAAATCAGGAACAGAAGGAACCATAGGGTAATCCCCCTTGCAATCCTGATTCTGGCCGGTTCTGAGGACGGGGCGGCAGCCGTACTTGTTTGTTGCATAAGGCATTCTCCACGAGTCCACGCAGGGTGTCCACAGGCTGAGTTGCGCCCGTTTCGATCTGTAGGCCCTTGCGCCTCAGCGGGCCTGCGCGGTGCGATTGCCCAACGAGTTTCGCCTCCACACCGCACACCCGAAAATGAGGATCAGTCGCAGCAATGATGACTCCGAATCGATCCGCAGAAGACCTGGTGAGAAACGCGGGGTTAGTTGACCCGCAGCACTGCGGCCCCGCGGATGGCGTCATTCTTGAGCGAGTTCAGCACGCGATTGGCGTCGCGCAGCGGGAATACCTCGATCTCGCTATGGATGGGGATTTCGGCGGCAAGGCGGAGGAAATCCTCGCCATCCTGCCGAGTGTTATTGGCAACGCTGCGCAGGACACGCTCGCCATAAAGCAAATTGTAATCGAGTGGCGGAATAGGACTCATGTGGATGCCGCCCAGAGCGAGGGTTCCACCTTTCTTCAGGGCCTTTAGGGCTGCGGGCACAATCTCGCCCGCCGGCGCAAAGATGATGGCGGCATCGAGTTTTGCAGGCGGTTCCTCGACCGTCCCGCCCACCCACGCCGCGCCCATCTCCAGCGCCAGCTTTTGGTGACGCGCGTCGCGGGTCATGGCGTAGACGGCGACATTCCAGTGCCGCGCTACCTGGATGGCCAGGCTGGCCGCTGCCCCAAAGCCGTAAAGTCCAAGCTTGCCGCCCCGCTCAATGCCCGAGAGGCGCAGAGAACGGAAGCCAATAATCCCGGCGCATAGTAGCGGAGCTGCCTGCTCGTCCGTCAAACCCTTAGGAATGGGGTAGACGAATTTCTCGGGCGCGAGTGTGTATTCCGCATAGCCACCGTCCACGACGTATCCAGTGAAGGTGGGCGCGTCGCAAAGGTTCTCCTTTCCCGCACGGCAATACTCGCACACCCCGCATGTCGAATGAAGCCAGGGGATGCCAACCCGGTCGCCGATGCGGAAGCGGCTGGCCTCAGGCCCCAGCTTCTCGATGCGCCCCACCACCTGATGCCCCGGGATTACGGGTGACTTGCGCGGTGGCAACTCGCCCTCGACCACGTGCAGGTCCGTCCGGCAGACCCCGCAGGCATCAACCCGCACCAGTACCTGATCTCTTTCGGGTAGCGGGTCCGGCACGTCGGCAAAGTCGAGTGGATTGGCCTCAACCGGCGCGGGCGAGTGGAGCAAACACGCCTTCATGACACCCTCCGCCACAATGGTACTCGAAGCGCCTGCCAATCGCAATTCGAGCCCGACCCTTCGTCCAAGCGCCGAACTAAGGATATTGCTATCGAACCGTTGCACGAGCCCGCAGGCGCAGCAGGCGGGCCCCTTACTCTGGTCCGTGACCGCACGGTTCACTTTTCTGCTGAAGACGACGTGCTGTCAGGACACTCGCGCCATTATCGCGGCTTATTGGAACCAGAACACTTCAGGAGGGCCGGGGAATTCAGCAGTTCGCCGAGTAGGGTCACTTCTCCAGTGCCAGAAACTCTACATTTCCCTGCTCGTCGCCGTTCCAGGCTGCAAAATACAATTCAACCTTGAGCTGGGGGAAATCCTTTCTCAGCGCCTGTCCCAACTTTCGCAGGTCCTCCTCCTGGCGCTGGCGCGGCTCGGAGGAAGAGTGGAGATGCAGGGGGAGGGTCTTGTACCAGGCGCAGTCCTGGTGCTGGATCAGGATTAAGCGGCTGATCTCATGGTTCTCCACGAAGTAGCGGAACCACCTCCAACTTGCCCAGGAGAATTTTGGCAGATACTCCACTAGCGTCAAACTCTGGGGCCCGCCGGGGATGACCAACAGATCGTAGTTGCCGGCAAGCCCCAGATGCCGGTTCAAGAACTCCTGGAAAGCCGCCTGGAAGCGGTGGTCGCCGCAATGCACAACGAGGGCGGCGGGCGCTGCGCTCGAGAGTTTGGAATCGACTGGATAGGAAGGCATGTTCGACCTCGGGTTGGAGGAGAGTGTAAAGGTTAAAGGTTAAAGAGTAGAGGTTAAAGACTAAAGCTTAATGGCAACCTTCAACCTTTACACCTTACCCTTCACCCTTTACACTTTACCCTTTAACCTTCACCCTTTGCCCGCAATGGTTGCGTGGGGGCCTTGGCTTCGGCGGCCTTCGCTTCCTTGCCTGCGGTGAGTCGGCCGCCGTCGACGCCCAGTTGCGAGAGTACGGCAGGCAGGTCGAGGCCCAACGCTTGCAACTGTTGGAGCAAGCTGAACACCAGCGCCGGTCCGGTCTTGGCGATGCGACCGATGCCTCCCGTCCCGTCACCCGTCGCACTGTTACCTTGTTCGATGACCACCACTCGGTCAATATTACCTAGCGGAGCAGCAACCGCCCCGAAAATACTCGCTGAGGCTTGCAGCACAGCAGGCAACTTTTCGAGTATGGTCTGGAGCTTGGCGGCTTCGTTGAATTCCTTCCACGCTCCCGCCTTCTTCAGAATGGCCTGCGCCTCGGCGACGCCCTGCGCCTCAATGGCGCGCGCCTGAGCCAGACCCACTGCTTCCACCTTGGAGGCCTCGGCGCGGCCCTGCGCCTCCACGGCGGCGGCTTGGCCCAGACCTTCCAGGCGGAATTTCTCCTGCGCGGCCTCGGCCATGGCGATCTGGGCGGCCTTGTTGCCCTCCGCTTCCAGAATGGCAGCCTGCTTCTTGGCTTCCGCACGCAAAATGGCCGCCTGCCGATCCGCCTCGGCGGCCTTGATGACCGTAGCCTCCAGCTCTTTCTGCTTGCGTTGTACCTCCTGTTCCTGGACGGCAATCTGCTCCTGGGTGCGCATCCTCTCCACACGCACCTCTTCCACCACCACTGCCTGCTTGGCTTTGGCCTCCGAGAGCGGACCGGCTTGCGCGGCCGTGGCCTTTTGCGTTTCCACTTCGGCCAGGAATTGGGCCTGCTTTACTTGAAAGTCGCGCTGCGCCCCAGCAATGTTGGCGTCAGCGTCGAACTTCGCCTTCTCGCCTTCCTGCATGGCCAGGGCGGACTTGATCTTGGCATCGCGCGTGGCCTCGGCCTCACCAATGGTTCCGTCGCGTTTCACCTCCGCCGTT
>Ga0326728_10026716_pt1 | contig 10180 bp, 8 predicted proteins | sample MB3enrmetagenome_FD_207602 | JGI IMG/M metagenome (GOLD analysis project Ga0326728, IMG submission 207602) | Lab enriched peat soil microbial communities from McLean, Ithaca, NY, United States - MB31MN | ecosystem: Environmental > Terrestrial > Soil > Wetlands > Peat | place: USA: New York... | reverse complement strand
CGTGTCTTCCAAATAACACTCATGCAACTTCTTGAAGCTCAACAAGTTCGCAGCCCATTGCTTGGGCCTCCTTCTTGAGGCGAGACAGGCGCTGGGTCTTGGCTTTGGCCTCGTAGATCTTGGTATCGAGCAGCACAAACTCCTCCTGATACTTGAGCAGGTGGTAGATGACGCACGCCAGTTTGCGGGCGGTGGCCGTGACCGCTTTGGGGGCGCCCCGCCGCGCCTTGATCCGCCGGTAGAAGCGCCCAATCCAAGTGTCGGTTCGACCGGCCGCCCAAGCCGCCAAGCGTAAGAGGGTAGCGGCCCGGTTGTTGACTTTGCGCGTGCGCCGACTTAAGACCTTGCCCCCGCTGATCTTGGTCCCCGGGCACAGTCCCAGCCAGGAGCAAAAGGCCCGGGCGCTGCGCCACCGGCTCATGTCCACCCCAATCTCGCCAATGAGCATGAGGACGCTCAACACGTTGAGCCCGCACACCTTCATCAAGTCCATCCCGCAAATGCGGATCAGCGCCTGGCTAAAGTCCAGGGTGGGCGCATTGTTGCCGGCACGCGGTCGCTTGGGGCGCTTGGTCGCCGTGGCCTCGGCGGCGGCCGGAATGGGCCGCCGCGGCGGAGTTTTGAGCACGGGCGGGGCTTTGGGAATGGTTGCCAGGGCTTGCTCGATGCGCTGGTCACATTGGGCCATCTGCTTTTGGTAGAACTGCCAGCTCTCCAGGCTCTGTTGCAGGACAAACAGTTGCTCCGGATCATAGCTGCCGCTCAGGGCGGCTTCCCTCTCCGCCACGCTGCTCTTGGTGCAGCGCACATCGCGCAGTTGGACCAGCTCTTTGGGGTCGCGCCGCCCCTCCAGGATGGCCTGGATGATCCGCAGCCCGGTATCTCCCACCAGATCGCTGACCACCAGGCTCAAGTGCAGGTTCATGGCCACCAGGGCCTTGTCCATGTGATGCTGGTGCACCACGCCGCCGCACACCAACTCCGCCCGCTGGCGCGTCAGGGTGCGCAACCGCCGCACCGGCAGATCGGGCCGAAACGCTTTGGCCAGCAAACCATAGGTGTGCAGCTTCTGCAGCCACTGGCAATCCAGCCAGTCGCTCTTGCGTCCCGGCACCGCCTTGACCCCATGCGGGTCCACCAGATACACCTCGATCCCGGCCGCCTCCAGCTTGTCGTAGAGGCTCAGCCAGTACACACCGGTGGCTTCCATGGCCACCGTGGTGATCTGGTGCTGCTGCAACCACTCGACCAGGGCGTCCTGCTGGGCGCTGAACACCCCAAAGACCCGAACCGCCGACTCTCCCGGCGCCAATCCCTCGACCGGGATGGCGACATAGTTCTCCGCCGAACCCACATCAATGCCCGCTGCCCGGCGGTGCACCGGCGTCAGGTCCTCCAACGGCTTGGCCGGCACCGGAGCCGGCTTCCGGCTTTGGCGCTGGAGCTTCCTCACATTGCGGGCACGGCGCTTGGCCGCAGACGAACAGGCGGGAGTCTTCATATTCGGAACCTATGGCTACAGTTTAAGTGCCACCTTTCCGGTCGGCCTCCGGGCATTCATCCATGCAATCTTCCAAACGGGATCGTCTCCGGGCAGTGGACCCGGTCACGTCACCAATGCCTTCATCGGCAATCCGGAGGAGCCATACTCATACTCGGGCTGGAAACCCGCACCACTGACAGGCCGGCCTTAGCTTCCGCCGGAAAAGCAGCCGTAGCAACAAGCCACACCGCGGACTGCCTGGCAAGTTATTCGCCCCTTCCACGGGCGCACCGCCCGTGAGTTACTCGTACCTGTCTCGTACCTGGCTCCTGCAGGGCTTGGCAGATGCGGCGGCGGGTTTGCCGAATGTTTACGCCCGGTCCGTCTGCCGCCAACGGCTAACGTGGATTAAACAGGCTGGATAAGACGGGTTGGGCGGGCCCTGCGTTCGCGGGTGCATCCGGTCAGTGCCACCGTGGCGAAGGGGCGCGGCCTTTAGGCTTCCGAAGCCTGGAAAAGATGAATGGGCAGATTTGCAACCCCCTCGACCCAAGGCACTTGTCCCACCACCACCCTCCCGGCACCGCGCCGCGGTCTCTCCCTATACACGCCGTTACCCCTCCCGATACACACCGTAGGTTGAAGTTGAACCTACGGTGTGTATCGGGAGGGGATACGGAGAGACTACGGAGAAGAGCGGCAGGACAAGAGGCGGGCGGATTCGCACCGGAGCCCGCCCGCTTGGGGCCGGCGGTACTGACCAGATGCGCACTGCGTTCGCCGCCGGTATTGCAACGGTATTGACGCGGAACTACTACGGAACCACCCCCTTGTGCATCGTACGCCGCTCCCGTCTCAGCTCCGGCGCCCGCCGCATCTCTTTGCCCACCAACTGTGCTGTGTAACCATTGTAAATCCAGTATCTTATGTGACAGATCAGGCCCATCCAGCCCCCAAACAAGCTCATCATGGGTGACAAACAGCGCCAAGCGCTCTTTCTGCCCGCGCCGTCAAGGGACAATACCGCCTCGGCGCCGCTGTTGTTTGCCTCCAACCGCCTGATTTCGGCCCTCAGCTCGGATTTTGCTCGCAGGTCAGACTCCAGGAACCGAGCCGGCTATGCCCTAACCTGCCAGTACTGGGGGGCGTCCCTTGATTTGGCTGTCTCCAGCGCACTTCCGAACCTTCGGGTATTCGGCAAGTGGTCAAACCGGAATGGCACGCACTCCCCGTTTGGCACGCAATCGGATAAGCTCCTCGTCCGAGCACGCCGCTCTTGAGCGGTTTGCCAAGCCCCATTTCATGCTGACCAAGGCAGGGTTAACCGCAAGCGGTAGTCCGCAGGTCCGGAATCCGAGTCTCCAGAAACCGGCCTTGCACAAGAGGGGACTCCAAGCGGCAGAGGAGCCAGCCTGTGGTACCCCTCACTGGCCGATTCCGCCGCCACCGGTCTGGACGTAAAGAGGGGAGTGCTCAGACTCGGCTTTGGGGGCAGCAAAAGGCGCAGCCGGTGAAGGCTGCGCCGTGGTATGGCTTGGGGGAGATTACCTGCGCCGACAAACAGCCACCAGCGCGGCACCGCCTAGACCGAGCAACGGGAAGGTGGACGGTTCAGGAATAACCGTGTAGTACAAGTCGAAGCTCTGCACAGGCAAGAAGGGCGGGGTATAAAGCGTTCCACCGATTGCCGCGGTAAGGTTCATCAAACCCGATTTACCTGCTGCTATGTCCCCAGCCTCCCAAGCACCTGACGCCAGCGCCCAAGTCGGGTACTGTCCGCTGCTGTTATCCCAGACAACCATTTCAAACGTTCCACCGCCGGTATAGTCGTACGGAATATTGCTGAAAGCGTCTACGGCGCTTACCATGCCTCCTGCGCCGGCCCCTGTGTGGAAGGTCGTCAGGGGGGACCCAGCGAGCAAACTCGATTCAGGTTGATTAAGCCTCGGAGCCCCTAAGAGCGCGGCAAGTGTCGTGCTTGCGCCATACTGCCCGTTAGCGCCGTCGGCTCCGATGAGCGTGAATCCCGTCCAACTGGTTGTGCCTGCGGGAACGTCGGTGGAGCCGTTGCCTATCTGACTGAACGCTGGATCGGTAGCAAGTGGCGCATAGACACGCGTTCTGTTTTGGCCATTGAAATTGGAGAGCATCACCCACCCCTGAGCGCTCGCGTTGCGGAAGGCGAGCGCGCTCAGCAACAGCGAAACAAGCACGGTGACCGTGGCGCTGATTGTTGAGCACGGGACTGCCGAGTTTGAGAGAGGAGACAGCTTGTTACGAAAGAACACATTCATTTTGCCCTTTCCTTCAATGAAGCGCCACACTTCGCAATTCTGTGCTTCTGCCGGGGGATTGCAAGCCTGATTTTTGAGGGAAAGCCTCCCACCCGCTACGCAGCCCGGTAAGCTCCCGCAGACCCCGGCTCGGTAGAATCTACCAGCCTGCGCAACCAAACGCGCCTGAAAGCGTTTGCGGAGGAAGGGCGGGGGTTATTTAGGCAAGACGAGCAAGGCCCAGACCAGTTGCCCAAAAGTTGACTAAAATAGGGTTTTCCCTTGGATTGGCTTTTCTTTCCTTTAATTCGGGAGCCACAGGCTGGAAGTGCGTTTTACCCTTTACTTACGGGGATTTTATCAGTATTTAGGGCTGGTGCCAGAGGAGGGATTTGAACCCCCGACCAAAGGCTTATGAGTCCTCTGCTCTACCCCTGAGCTACTCTGGCGGCCCGGAAACTGTATGCGATACTCCGGCTGCCCAGCAAGTCCCTAAAGCAGAAATCGAGTCTGAATAAGGGGTCTCCGCCGGTTTTAATGGCGTCGGCCTGCGAAGCCGTATCTGGTCACCCGGGTGGGCAATGTTGTTGTGCTCTACCGGCCCAAACCAATTGAGGTGAAGCCGGCGCGGTAGGCATTGCCGCCCTGCCCGGGCTTGGGCTTCCACTTGCAGCACCGGTCAAATCCGATGTAAGCAGCACTGCAAGTCGAGGGCTGGAGCCAGGCCCGACCTGCACGAAACGAATCGCGGGCCGTTTTGTCAAACCTGCGATGAATTGCTTTGGATTTAGACCGCAGTCTTCCGCATGAGCCTTCCTGGAGCAAACGACGGGACCGCTTCTGGACGGACGGGGGGAGGCCTCTCGGAATTACTCCATGCCTGGCGTTACTTCATTTGGCTGCTCAGCCTGGTCCTGGTGGTCGGGCTGTTCTACGCCGAGGAGAATTGGCGCGGGCAGTGGGCCTGGAACCGGTACAAGCGAGCAATGGCCGCGCGAGGTGAGCCCCTGGAGCTCTCCGCCTTTGTGCCGCCAAAGGTGCCCGACGACCAGAACTTCGCCATGACGCCCATTTTAGCCCCGCTCTTCAATTTCGTCGCCGGCTCGTCGCCCGGAAGCAGTCCGCTCAATAGCATCAGCCCCTTCGCCTCGGGCTACGACACTGCCTCAAGCGGGCTGAAGGCAACAAACGCCGTTCGCTGCAGCTCTTGGCTCAAGGGACGAACCGACTTGCCCGCCTGGTATGCGGCGTTCCTGAACTCGACCAATAAGGCGGCCAAACAAAAGGGCGGTGTGGCAGCCGCCCAATTTACGGTCCAAGAGGCCGCCACGGGCGTTCTCGCTCAACTCGCTGAGGCCGAACCGGTATTCGAGGAACTCCGGGCAGCCAGCAAACTGCCCTCCTCGCGCTTCAATATCCATTATGACGATGAGGACCCCGCCGAGATCATGTTGCCACATCTCTCCGTCGTGAAGCGTCTAACCCAAGTGTTGGCGCTTCGCGCTTGCGCGGAGCTGGCGCTTGGCCAGACCAACCAGGCCTTCGAGGACACAGAACTCCTGCTCTACCTGACGGATGCCTGCAAGGATGAACCCTTTATTATTTCGCAGCTCGTGCGCATGGCGCAATTGGCGCTCACACTCCAACCCGTCGCCGAAGGGATGAACCAGTGGTCCGAGCCGCAACTGCGCTCGTTGCAGGCGCGAATCGCACGCTATGATTTCTGCGCCGATACCCGGCGCGCTTTGGCGGCCGAGCGTTTCTGGAGCAGCGCGATAGTGGGATACGTCAGCCGTTCCCAAAATAAGCTCAATATGCTTGAGAGCTTGTCCGGCAGCCAACCGTCCGGGTCGGACCTGGGGGCTCTCCTGATGAGCATTGCCCCGAGCGGTTGGTTCGCCTTGGAGCAACTCAATTGCAGCCGCATGGCGGATGAGTGTTTCATGCCGATGATTGATCTCGCTTCCCGGCGAATCGGTCCGCGCCTCGGTCACATGGCTGATGAACGAATAGCCGAACTGTCCAACCGCTCAGCCGCTGGTTTATACTTCCACCATCTCTTCTTCTGCCGCCTCCTGCTCCCAAGTGGCTCCAGGACGGCTCAAAAGGCCGCTTTCGCTCAAACCGCCGCTGACTGCGCCCTCATCGCCTGCGCCCTTGAACGCTATCGCCGGAAACATGGCCAGTATCCCGAATTGCTCAGCGCACTCCAGCCGCAGTTCATCCAAAAGGTCCCGCACGACATCATCAACGGCGAGCCGCTCAAATACCACCGCACTGAAACGGGCCAGTACGCCCTCTATTCCGTGGGTTGGAATGAGCGCGACGACGGAGGAGCTGTCGGTGTGCTCAAGTTTGAGGAGGGGAACTCGGTCCAGGAGGGAGATTGGGTTTGGCGGCTTCCTTAAACAAGTCGGGCTGGCTGCTTATCGCACAGCTTCCGCGCTAGAGCGGTTTGCCCCTGGAGGCGGTGAACCGCTGTAGAGCCAGTTCGCGAAAGCGCGTCCGCAGTTGCCACCACGCGGGCAGACCAAGGGCAGCGTCGGTCAAGACTCCGAGCCAGAACCACAGATACAGGTAGAACTTCCAGCCTGGCCCGGGTCCTCCCGCCGTCCAAAGGCCCGCGATGACCGCTATCGCAGCGAACCCTATCCAGGGTGACACCAGAACCCGCGAGATTGCGCTGGCGCTCGCGCGATTCGGGCTCTTGGCCGTCAGCGCCGCCAGGAGAGCGACCCAGGTCAGGGCAACGATGTCCAGAATAAGCAGGACGATGCCTGTCACCCCAAACGCCGCCTGCTTGGCAGCCTCTTCGGCGGGAAGGACCGAGGGACGTGACGCGGCCAGCATGAACACGATCTCCACGCCGATGACAAGCGCTAGCGGCTTGAGGAATTGCCTTCTGAGCGCCAGGAGTTGACCTCGCAGGATGGCACGCTCGGTCAGCGGGGTGGAGAGCACCAATTCCAGACTGCCCATCTTTTGTTCCTCAGCCAGGCGTTGGCAAGCTTCGATGCCGATCCATAACTTCAAGACCGAGTTCAAGAACAACGCTGTGGTCATGCTCAAGGACTCCTCGGTCCAATGCAGGTGCATGACCACGCGCATGTAAAGCCACCAGCACGCGACAAACCCCAGGAAGAACCATACCCCGGCGGGCTTGAACCGGGCGCGAGAGGACAGCCAGCAAAACGGATTCACCTGCAGCAGCCGCGTCCGGAGCGCTTTGCGCTGGGCTGCATTGCCGTACACCCAGGTCCGCCATTTATCCGCCCAACGGGCCTCACTCTTGCCGGAGTCCCGGTCCTGCCAGGAGCGCGGAACCATCCAGCTCGAAAGGGCGGCCAGCAGCCAGGTCAGAGCGTGAATGAACCCCACCGATATCCAGAAATGCTGCCAGGCAAATCGGTAATTGGCATCGAAACACAAGTAGTAGCTGTACACCGGACACGAGAAGAGGAGCGGATGAATCACCTGGTTCGAATTATCGAGATAGGCGATAAGGCCGGCGAGGGCCGGCGGGAGCGCCGCGAGGGCCAGCAGCAACAGCAGGTTTATCCCCATAGCCTGCCGGGCGTCGCGGCTCCATACCGAGGCAAAGACTCCAACGGTGAGCGAGAACAGGAAGGTGTCCACCAGCACCAGGACCACCCGCCAGAACTCGCCGTTGGTCACTCCCCCCATGAGCAGCGGGATGGCCAGCACCGGCAAGACCGCCAGCAACCCATAGAACCCGGTCACCGAAGTAGCCGACAGTTTCCCCAGGATTACGTCGTATCCCTTTAAGTCGGTGAGGAACAGCAGCCCCAGGGTTCCCTCGCGCTTTTCTTCGCTGAGACAATCCGCCGTCGAGCGGCGGCCCGAGGCCAGGCAGTAAAACAGCGCGAGTGCGCCCAGGCCGCCGAAAATCTCCTTGCCCAGTGTCGTCGGCGTCATTTGGGCGTGGGCGAGGTACACGAACAAGCCGATGGCGATCGCTGCCAGGGCCAGCACCAGTCGCATCCAGAAGGTGCTATGCCGGCGCGCCGCCACCCGCAGTTCGCGCTCCACAATCGGCAGGAAGGTCATGGGTTAGCCGGACCAGTCGTAAAGCATTACATCGCTTTTGACAAACTCCGCCGCCTTTACTCACACGGCGGTCGAGCAGGCGTTTTTCCTTGCGCCCTTTCCGATCTGCCAGCTAAACACCCCTATGCCAGTCATACCTGACCGACTCAATGCCGGCGATACCATCGGGATTATTGCCCCCGCCAGCGCGCCGCCGGACCCTAAGAACATAGACCGCTCGGTCGCCGCCCTCGAACGCCTTGGCTTCAAGACCAGGCTCGCTCCCAATGTCCGCAAGCGATGGGGCTTTCTCGCCGGCAGCGACCGCGAGCGCGCGGGCGACCTCATGAAGATGTTCGCCGACCGCAAGGTCAAAGCGATTATCTGCCTGCGTGGGGGCTATGGGACCGGGCGCCTCCTGCCACTGCTGGACTACCGGACGATCCGTGCCAATCCAAAGGTCTTTGTCGGCTACAGCGACATCACATCGCTCCACTGCGCGTTCCTGGTAAAGTCCGGCCTGGTCTCCTTCCACGGGCCCATGCTCAACTCGGACTTCATCAAACCGAACCTCCCTGACTTCACGCTCCAAAGCTTCCTCAGGACCTTGATGCGACCTTCCGCCCCCGGCAGTATATGCGCCGGCTACAAGAAGAAGACCGTTACCATCCTGCAGCGCGGCGTCGCCTCCGGGCCGCTCATCGGAGGCAACATCACCCTCCTTTGCGCCTCCCTCGGCACTCCCTACCAGCCGCCTTTCAGGGACCGCATCCTCTTCTTCGAAGACCTGGACGAGGTGCCCTACCGCTTCGACCGCATGTTGACGCAACTCCTCAACGCTGGTTTGCTCCAACAAGTTGCCGGGGTCGCCATCGGCATCAACGCCGGTTGCCTGGACCCGAAGGCGAAGAAGAGCAAAGAATATCGCCAGAGCCTGGAGGACGTGTTCCGGGAAAGACTGCTCCCTCTCAATGTTCCCGTGGTCGCGGGCTTGCCGTTCGGCCATATTCCCCTGAACGCCACTTTGCCCGTCGGCGTGTGGGTCACCCTGGATGCCAACAAAGGCGACCTCCTGATCACCGAGCCCGCCGTCAGGTAATGTAGTTTCAGCGCTGCGCGTTGGTTTGCTGAACGTCCCCGCGGCGTGCGCCCAAGCCCGGGGCATCGGGCGCATCTGGGCACCGCCCCCATGTAGCGGCGGGCATCTTGCCTGCCGTAGAGGGCGGCATCCTGCCGCCCGGAGGAGCGCCGCGTGCCTGCGGGACGGCCATTCCGCCGGGCAAGATGCCCGGCTCTACGGCAGGCAGGATGCCCGCCGCTACAGCGCAGGTCGGTGGCAGTGTCCAGATGCGCCCCGGGGCACCTGAAACCGGTCGGTTCGGTTGACGCTGCCCCTGCGCCCGGGCTAAGGTCTGGCGCTTGAATCACCAATCCCTTCCGTCCCGCAGCACAACAGCCATGCTGGTGCTCATCGCGGGGGGGCTCATCTTCCTCTATCCGTTGTGGCTGCACCGCGGGGTTGTTTACTCGAAATACTCCGACATCATCCTTCAGCTCTCTACTACCAGCGTAGGTAAAGGCGCGCTGACGCAGGAGGCGGCGCTTCCCTTATGGAACCCGTCCATGGATTCCGGGATGCCAGGTCTGGCTAACCCGCAGTCCATGTATCTTTTCCCGTTCGACCTGCTCTTCTAGGGCGCACCTTTTCTGGTCACAAACTCGTTGCGCCACGGGGGTGCAGACACTTTTGTCGGGACATCTGCCCGCAGCTCTTTTACCGTTTGGCCCATGCCAAAGCGTAAAGTTGCTTTTCGTCGGCCCAGTGCTGACGAGCAAACCGTGCTAAGCCAGATGCAGATCAAGCTGCTGGTCCGGCCCAACGACATCGAACAGTGCGACCGCATCCTGGTCGAGCACCATTATCTGCACAGCGCCCAGTTGGTGGGCGAGCAGTTACGCTATGCGGTGCTTTGGCGGGGTCAATGGCTGGCGGTCGCCGCCTGGAGCGCCCCAGCCTTGCATCTCAAGGCCCGGGACGCCTTCATCGGCTGGACGGAGGCGCAACGGCGCGAGCGCCTGCCGTTGGTGGTCAACAACTCACGGCTTTATGTGCTGCCGCAGAGCCATTACCCCAATCTGGTCAGCCGGTTTATGAAGCTCATGCTCGGACGGTTGAGTGCGGACTGGCAGAGCCGGTGGCAACATCCGGTCGCGTTGGCCGAGAGTTTTGTGGACCCTAACCTCTATCGGGGCACGGCCTACAAGGTCAGTGGCTGGAGCCAGTTGGGGCAGACGCGCGGCTGGAAGCGTAGCGCGGTGGATTTTTACCAGGAGCACGGGGTTCCCAAGCAAGTGTGGATTCGCGAGTTGGAGAAGA
>Ga0326728_10026715_pt1 | contig 10180 bp, 18 predicted proteins | sample MB3enrmetagenome_FD_207602 | JGI IMG/M metagenome (GOLD analysis project Ga0326728, IMG submission 207602) | Lab enriched peat soil microbial communities from McLean, Ithaca, NY, United States - MB31MN | ecosystem: Environmental > Terrestrial > Soil > Wetlands > Peat | place: USA: New York... | reverse complement strand
GCTGTTCTCCATTGCGTTGTATTCCCAAACTACTTGCTGAGCAAACTGAGCATTATCGGCGGATTGAACCCAACTGCTGTCCCAATCATCACGACGGGGATTCAGAATGGTGATTTCGAACTCAGAGAGAGCTTCAGAGACGGTCTTCTGCCAGTCCTCAGCCTTACCTTGATCTATTGCTCCAGCCAAGAAAATCGTATAACGGGAAGTATCATAGTCACCTGGAGCCTTAACTTCAATGGCACGCTTTCGACCTTTGGCCTTTAATTCGTCGATAGAAATGGGCATGATCCCCTCTAATTAGAGCGAGGTATTAGCCTTTTGGTGGACAGGCGCATTTTATGGTGTGCCGAGGCACATTTGCTGCTTCAATACTCATGGGTTGACTGAGAAGAAGTACACGGATAGGACATTCAGGAAGAGGATGATATTTTTCTGCTTCTGCCTTAATTAACTCAAAGACAGCATCGGCAATAAGTTTTTCTTGTTCTGATTCTTCTCGTTTCATAGAGCCGTCATAAGGCCAAGCTCCCAATTGTTTACGAGCACTGTTCAGTACAGCTACTGCTGGATTTACAACAGGGCGCAGAGTCATGATATAATTTATGGCTTTGTTAAATTCCATGGCATGACTGTAGTGCAAAAATGAAGCCACAATAGTAGGAGAACGAGAGATTCCAGCGCAGCAATGGACTAAGATCTTACCTTTGGATTCAATAGCAATCTGCATAAAAGCCATGCAAGCAGCAAATTGATTAGGGGGAATAGGTTCTCCATCATTGATGGGAACATACATATACTGAACGCTTTCTGCTTCCAAATAGTCGAAGCCGCTAACATTCAGAACATGAGTAATGCCTGCAGGATTACTTTCCCAGAGATCTTTAGCAACAGCATAGCCACTTATCCAGATTTGATCTGTAATCTTGCTGGGACCGATAATATCAAACCAATTTGTCATTTACTTGCCTTACGAATAGATTTCGCAAAGTCGTGCAGATCGGACATGCGTAATCCATACTTGTGAGCGTAAGCTCTAGTTGCTCCATACAGATTAGCAAGTTCTATAGCAATGCGGATTTTGACTTGTTCCTTGTCGGCATCCTTAAGTTTATCGAGTACTTCTTGAATTTTTTCGATTTCAACAGACATGACTTAACTAAGCCATCCCATTTACTAAAGCTTCCAATCGAAGTAATACGTCGACATCACAAGGATTGATGCCTTCGAGGATACAATCGGCAACGATAGGAATTAAACGAGGACGCTTGCCCCGGCGTGCCAAGTCAGCTGTGATTTTAGTTAGGACACCACGAGTAACCCCCAGTCCTACTTCTTCGCAAAAATTGCGCCAGTTATAAGTTTTACGATGTAGAAGAGCCAACTTAGCTGATTCAGGAATGTTGAGGTCAAAAACAAACTTCAGTCCTAATGCGGTAGCGGTCCGTTCCATTAGCGAAAAATCTACAACATGAAGTCGAAAGTTTCTATCAGAGTGCTGCTTTAGAACAATTTGTTCAGCTTTGCTATTAGTCCAAGAGATATCTACAGTGCCTTGAACATTTTCAAGCACAGGTCCGATTTCTAGAATATTAGGACCTTTGAATTCAGGAGTGACGACTAATTCTATCATGGGCTGTATATGAAGGGAAAGTTAAACTTTACCAGTTTATTCCATTACCTTTATCGTGCCAGACCCGAGCAGAAAGAACATCACAACAATGACAAAATGCAGCTAATTCTCCCATCGTTCGTTCACTCGAAGTGTATTCACTATCAGGAACACCTTCAATGTATTGTAGAGCATTCTTTTGAGCATCGGTAAGTTTAATATCGTATCTAGCAATTAAAGCATCCCTAAAACTACGACGAGCAGCTTTAGGATTAAAAAATTGCCCTGTTCTATCAGCAAGTTCTTTTTCCATGAACTGATTGTAAGAACCAATCAAAGTTTCAACATCAGGATCTTGCTTAAATGGTTTTTCTAAATCATGTAAAAATAAAACAACAAGAGCATCGGAAAGGCAAAATGGAAATTGTCGAAAATTATCAAAAGCCTCAAAAAGAACAATAGCGATATTCATTGTCTCTTCGATGTGATTCAAATAACCACCTTCCCAAACTTGGTGGTTATTTGAAGAACCTTTTGCTGTGATAAAACGACCAAAATAGTTACGAGCCAACAAACGCAGATTTTCACTATAAGGAATTTCGTCTAACAATGACCAAAATTTCAAATACCGATGAGTCTCGGCGCTCACAGCATCTTCTCCTGTTTAAGGAATGATCTTTCTACCACCGCATACCAATGCTATGCCATTCCCGCAAGAAAGGCATATCAACTGATCTTGCGATTTTAATTTTTTAGTCTCTTCTTTAGTCAAGAAAAGAGATGCATCACAAACATCACAGAATCTTTCGATTGAATCAGGAAATTCTTTGTCTGTGTTGCATACATAGAGTCTTCCAAAAGGCAATGGTTTCCCAACTCCACGTTTTGCTACAAATGATGTCACAAAACCTCGTCTTCTTCAAGGAACGCAATCCGTTTACGAGTAGGAGTAGGAGGAATAGGCACAGCTGCCTTAGTCTGTTCATCAACTGTACTCGGTCGCACAGGAGGCACATCTAGTTTAGTATCAGGACTTATCTTGGCCGCAGTAAGTTGTTCTTTTTCCATCTGGCCCACTACAGTGTCGTTTTCAATTTCAAATCCGGGTTTTGTAGCTATATCTTTTTGAAAGACAACTTCCTCTAACGGCTTAGTTTCGGGAGGAATTTCTTCTGCTTCACGCAATATCTGATGAGTTTTGTCCTCAATACGAGTCAACAATCCTCCACCTCTAGGTTGTTCTCGTCGTTCTACGCAATCGGTAGCAACAGCGTGCGCCCAACCGCCATCGCGTTCAAACATGTCCTGCCCGATGCGGATGCGACGCTCGCAAACAACACAATGGATCTTATCGGGCTGCCCTTCCTTAGCACGTTTAACTAATTTGTTTTGTGCTGTATCAGGAGTAACAAATACAAGTTCAACGTCAGAATGTTGCCTCTTTTCTTTAACCGGGGCAACAACTTCCGTTGCACCCAAAGCTGCTGAAAATTCATCAACTGTCACAGTCTCAACTGGCTCTGTCTTAACAATCAAAGTAGTTGGTCCCACCGGAGCCGTAAAAAAATCTGGATTCTGAGAATCTTGTATTAATGCGATTGAATCATTGACTATAATTTTAGGAAGGCCCGTAACCGGGTCCACTTTCACTGTTGGAACTTCTTCAAGAGGTTCTGTATGAATCTGTGGTCGTTTGCTAATGAAGGCTGGAACTTCTTCAGGTTCCGGCTCTTCTGGTGGAGTCTTATCTATCAATTCTGTGCCACCTTCGGAAGCAACTGTTTCTCCAAATGAAGGGAAATTGCTTGTCCAGCTGGCATTGGCTTGATCTTTGCCTAGATTGAACTTTTCAACTTGGGTTCTCTTATGCTGCTTTAATCGTTCACTGGTGGATTTGACAGCAGAGATCAAAGAGTTAACACTGACATCAAGATTGTCCATTAACTTGCTAAATTCAGCATCAGCTAAAGCTCTTAATTGCGAAGCAGGTAGAGGAATTTCATAACGAGTAACAACTTCTACAGCAGCCAGCGTGTACCATACTCCAAAAGCGGCTCCCATCTTTTTTACTTGAGCAGCAGCGTCTTTGAGTTTGGCTTCATAATGAATGACCTTTTGACCAACACGATCGCAGTCATCTAGTGCTTTTTCTAGCGCCGTTACTAGTTGAATGATGTATTGATTCTCAGTTCCAGTAGCAACAACGGATTCCAATTTGAGTTTAGGCAGATTGTCAACTTGATTTTCTAGACTGATAAAGAAATCATCAAAAGAGAGATATTCTCCTCCAGTTTTGTACTTAAGACTATCTTTGAGTGTGGAAATCTGAGTCAAGATATGACTGTTTTCAAGAAGAGTTTCGGCTTGAAGTGCTGCTACAATACTAGAGTTGCTCACTGGTAGCTATTTCCTTTTCATAGAGTTTGCGAACCTTTTGAATTCGCTTACGAGTAGCATCTAAACGCTTGTTAAATTCATCGGCAGGAATGACCCCAGTAGCCCAACGACTGGCTAACAGTGTTTGCCAACAAGCGAAATAAAGATCTATACCATCAAGTATTACACCATCAATATCTTTAAGAGGAGTGCCATTTGGCTCTGAAATCTTGGCACTCATATTCATAAAAGATTCTGACCCTTTTCCATATTCCTTGTCACCAAAGTCGGCACTTATGGTGATGCCTGTAATTGCTAGACTCATGTTATTCTAATACTCCTATAGATTCCACTTGGCTGCTAATTCTTCGTCCGATGGCCCCTTGCGTCGTTTGCCACCTTTTTCAAATGTCATCTTGTAATCTTCGTTATCCGCTGCTTTCCTAATTTGATCGCCTTCGAGAAACTTCTTCATACTGGTGGACTTTACATAAGCAGATAGAAGAGATCGAAATTCCTCATCTGTTCCTCCAGCTTCCATGCCAGAATCCAAATCCAGAAATCCTTTATCATCTAAAATACCTGCTGAATGAGACTCTCCCAAGATCTTTTCAAAGACACCTTTCTTACCCTTGAGTGTTTCAATGGTGTATTCATCTATTGTACCCTTAGCAACTATTACATGCAACGTGCAAGCACTATGAGGCGAAGCCATGCGAACCATCCTACCAACCAGTTGTATTAGATCACCCCAACTCCAAGGTAGATCGAGACAAATCATGTGAGCCGCTTGCTGTAAATTTATGCCCTCCATTCCAGCTGCGTTGATGACAATTAGATCGTAACCGCTAGTAGGATCTTGAAACAACTGTTTATTGTCATTACGTTGTTTCTCACTCTCGGCTCCAGTAATGCGTAGGAATTTGCGTGCTGTAAAGTGGTTGTTCTCAGTAAGCCAATCTAGACGATCAATCCAGGAACGGAATTTAGTATAGACGATGACCTTTTCTCCACGAAAATCACCATCCAACATATCCAACAATGCTTCTTCTTTAGGTGAAAGACTTTTAGTGAGATAATTTTTCTTATCGTTACGATCAATCAATGCCCAATGGTTAGCAACCAATTGTTGAACACTGAGCATGGTCATCATATTATCGGGCGAGCGTTCCTTTTCGTATATTTGTCCTGCTTCTTTGATGATCGCAGGAGGCAGTTGAAAGGCTCCGCTAGGAATCTCATCTAACAACAAACGACTCTGCTTTTCATCTAAATCTACAGGGTGAAATATAGTAGAGAGGAGAGGAAGAGGTTCTTTAACTTGAGCCTGAGAACGCCCTAAGAAGAAAGGACGCAATTGAGTCTTAAAATTGGCCACATTCTTGTAGCCTTTCAACATCTTTTTATGCCGTCCTTGACCTATGTACTGATCGTACCAAACACAATAATTTTCACCAAAATCCCAGAGATCTCCTAACGGCTCAATGCCCATAGCATGAGCAATGCTATAGAATTCGTCCAATCCATTCTTGATTACAGTAGCCGACAAAGCCCAAACTTTACCTGCCTGACGAGCTAAATTGCGAACCAATAACCGGGTAGAAGTTCCTGGCGTTTTGAATTTCTGACATTCGTCCAAAATCAAGATTATGTTCTCTCTGTGTGCTTTGAAGATCTTAACAAACATCTTGATCTCCTGAGAGATTCGTTCCCGACCGCCTTCTACTGGATTACCATCCTCGTCAAATTTTCCTGTTAGAATTCTACGCTTGCCAATCATACTGCTGTATTTGCAGAGCAGAACATCCTTCTTTTGACCTTCTAAGAACTTAGTTAATTGACTGTATCGAGCTTCATAAGAGGATAGACCTTGAAAAGTATCTTGCATGACAAAGGGACGAAGATAGCTAAAACGTTCAAATTCATTTTTCCACTGCCATGTCATTGACTTTGTTGTAAGAATGACAATTTTAGCTTTCTCAAATCGTTCTCTAAGCCATGCAGCTGCTGCAATAGCTTCAATGGATTTACCTAATCCTACTCCATCGCCACAAATAAAACGAGGCATACGACAAAGATGGTGAATTGCTTGAATTTGATATTGACGAATACGAATTTCTTCTCCATTAGATTCATGCGTACGAAGGAGAGAAGGCCATTTGAAGGGAATAGGAGAGGCTTCGACGTCCCATTTACGAATTGCAAAGAGCTTCCCTAACAAATCGGGAGAAATTCCGACAAGATTGGTGTAATCAGTAACCAAAGGACAAATCATTTCTGACATAATTCACAAATTGGAGAAACAATTCCACGTTTAGAATGCCATCGAATATGCCGAGCACGGGTCAGATAACCTTTTGTCACAGAGGTCCGTCCCCCAATTTTTCCTCCTTTGGAGCGACTTTCTTTAGTGGCAGGATTACCATGCAATTCATTTCTTTTCCTAGTTCCTTTGATTTTATCTGCTCTGGTACCAGGAGCACCATGTATTTCCACGCTTCTTCGTCCTCCAGCACCTGTACGTCCTCCAGCACTTGCTGCTTCTCTTAATTGTCCACTTTCTACTGCTTTTCGTCCAATTTCTTTTGATACCTGAAGTTGCTTTAAACGTCCTTGTTCATAGAGTTTAATGAAATGAGTTAACTGAGTTTGTACAACTTTAACTGAATGGTAATTTGACATAAGAAAAAAGGCAAGATCGAATTCCGAAGAAGCTAGTGCTAAATAGTAATGAGCGAGAAAATGATTTTCTGAGGAAACACGGATGCAATTCTTAGAGTTATTTTTAAACTCTGGAAATTGTTTCTTAGGAAGAATGTGATGTTTGTGCCCACCTTTGATTAGAATGTCTAAATGTTCTAAAAAATCAAAATATTCATGAAAATCCGCTTTCGGAAATTTCTGTTGAAGGATATTTTGTAGATTTGTATATAGCATAACTTTACTTGTTATTTGGCCTATCCAGAGGCTAAACAGTGTTCTTTTACTTCTGGAAATGCCTTAGTTTCATGGAAGAAACCGCTTTCAGTGAAATAATGATTATAGCCATCAGCCGATGTAATAACAGAAAATTCACCATCAATACCTTCTGTTAGTCTAACAGGAGAACACAAGAAAAGAGTTCTTGTTGTCCCATCAGAATTCTGCACTCTTAATTTCACCACTGATGCACCCCTTAATGTTCCGTAAAAAACAAAAGTTCCAACTGACCGTCATCATGCTCAACAACAGCACTCAGACTCTCAACCCAATCTCCACAATTTATGTATTGCAATCCGTGTATATTTTTAATCGCAGGAGTATGATCGTGACCACAAATTACTCCATCCATTCCTTCTCGTTCGGCTAAACCGATAAGAAGTGTTTCGAAATCTCCTATATAAGCTACCGCATGCTTAACACTACGTTTTACAACTGCTGAGAAAGACCAGAAAGGCATACCAAATAATTTGCGGAACCAATTTAGTACAGCATTTACTACTACAAGAAAATCATACAGAACACTACCAATTTTAGCTAATTTGTTGCCTACAACTGAGTCGAATACATCTCCGTGAATGAGTAGAAATTTATGACCATTCGCTGTTGTATGAACAACTTTGTCCAAAATTTGGATATTACCGATTTCAAATCCTTCAAACAAACGAAGCTCTTCATCATGATTACCCGGAATGATGATAAATTTTGCTCCTTTACGAGCCTTGCGCAGAATCTTTTGAACAATGATATTCGCTTCGGGAGACCATTGTTTGGAACGACGAACTTCCCACAATCCAAATCCATCTCCTACAATGTACCAGGTATCGGCATCATTATTGCGGAGGAAAGCTCTCAGAGCCGTATAATTGCAAGCACCGCCAACGTGCATGTCACTGATAAAGATCGAGCGATAATGAGCCATATCTCCTCATCTTATCCAATATTTGTGATGCCCTGAATTACAGCGTCAAGAAGAGTTTGACAGCTAGTTTCTGACTCTCCTGGTGTACCTTTAAATGGAATACGATAGTCGCCTATCCAGACTTGCTTTCCTTTGCCTTCTAAAAACCAACCCTTTGCTCGATTAATGTAAAGAAAAGAATACGGATTGAGGGAAAGCCTGTACTTTTCTCCCTTGTATTTGAACGAAACACCCTGTACATCCATAAATTCTTGGGAGAGTTCTACACATTCCTTTAAAGGTTGTATCACTTTATCGAAAAGTATCGTGTCCTCGCGAACTTGTTCTCTTTCTGCTGCTATCATAGCTCCAGTCATATCCAGAGGCACTCTATCTTGTGTTGCAATTTCTAGTTCAAATCGGTTCATGAAGTTTTAATGCCTCCTCTACAAGTGAAATATAGATGTCATCAAGATTATGAACTTTGAAATACGCTTCACCATACCCTTTCTCTCGGAGAAGATTCCTTACTGCCATTCCCCACCAGAAATGATAAGCTGAAGACCAATTCTCCGGGTCAGCTTTGTACTCTCTCCTGATGTCTGCAACACTGAATCTTAATTCTTGAGCTAGCATTGCTAGTACAGGAATTTTCAACTCGTAAGGAATCTCTTCATACATCTGAAGACATTCAATTCTAGTGTGGCAGACGCCTTCTGCTTTTGCTTCGGGTGATTGCTGCTCTTGATTTATCATATGGATGTAAATACTCGTTTAGCACAAGGAGGCGGAGAATTGGGCACTGAATGCTTTGGTGCAGGATGGGATTTAGGTGCTGGTAAACTTTGAAGAAGCTTATCCAATTCTTTTTCTTCTCTACGGAGGTTTCTATTGGTACGAATTTCTATTGCGAGAAGAAAACTGAAGGCGGTAATAATTACAAAAAGGAAAAGAAATTGGCGACGAATACTAAGTCGCTCAATTCCCAACATCGTTATACCTCCGGATCTTCCTCGTCCTCGTACTCTTCGTCTTCGTACTGCTCTTCCTCTTCTTCATCATCCGGGTCGGGACCCCGACGCAAACGACCGTGCTCATCCACTTCGAGTTCACGAATTTCGTCCTCGTCTTCCGGCATTTCTAGAGGTTCGTCTTCGTCGTAAATCTTTATTGCCATTTGCTCTCTCCCTAGCTGGTAGTGGCCTCTAATGATTCCAGCATAGTTAGTAATTCACTCACAAACGTTTTGCGCCAACGTTTTCCTTCTTTGAATTCAATGTTGAAAGAATCGTCAATTGCAAACTTCCCCAGAGTAGGATCGGTAATTACAATCTCTTTAGGTCCGTCCGGATATCCCCCACGGATTTGCCGACGTATATTAATTCTATCAACCGGAATGCCATTTACTCGAACTTTCAAGCTAACATTGCGCATGTACTACGAAATACCCGAAATTCACAAACTCTGCCAGTTGAAGTTTGCTGTTTTGTACCCGGCGAGCAAAAATGCTTGTCGTGCTTCACGCATGGTAGGTTTGAGGAATTCCTCTACAAACTGACCATTAAAATAGACAGAAATCCGGTACCACATACCCTCGGTGCTGCCTTCATGAACTTCAAATTCCTTAACAGCATTAAAGGTCATTGATTCTTCTCCTGAAGAACTACACGCAGATCTTTTGAGTGTTTGCAAGTAGCCTTGTTACCCATGATGGCCAAAGCTTGCTGGAATTGAGCAGATCCACAATTGCAAAGCAGGATAGCTCGGCCCCAGTTATCTTTGGAAGGTTTTACGGCTTGAATGTAATACTCTTTGTTAGGTTCAGTATCGGAAGGAGTCTTAAACATACGGACCGAATAACCGTCCGCCATGTTTTCGGTTATTACATTGGGGACTTCTACTTCTTCGAATTTTCTACTCATGCTTACCTCAGTTTTTTGATTTCTGCTTCGGCGGTCAACCGTTGCAGTTGTTCATCAATTCTTGAGAGCCAAAACTCTTCCTGCGAATTGTATCGTACCGATTGATTAGGGCGCAAATCTGGCCGTACAGGAATGAAGTCTCCGAATTCAGTGGAGTAGAAGTTAGACATTTTGCACCTTGCATTCTTGAAGTTTTTCGGTTAGTACTTGTACTTGATGCATATACCATCGCATTTCGTTTGCTACCCGTTTGTACTGAACAGGTTGCTGCTGAGCAATAATCTTCAATTCAAATAGCTGCTCGGGCAGCCAGTCTTTCCCAGTCTTCGATTGATACTCACGGACAATGCCTAATGCCTGACGCTTAATCTTGCGCCAATTTTCCATGCG
>Ga0326728_10026714_pt1 | contig 10181 bp, 9 predicted proteins | sample MB3enrmetagenome_FD_207602 | JGI IMG/M metagenome (GOLD analysis project Ga0326728, IMG submission 207602) | Lab enriched peat soil microbial communities from McLean, Ithaca, NY, United States - MB31MN | ecosystem: Environmental > Terrestrial > Soil > Wetlands > Peat | place: USA: New York... | reverse complement strand
CATCGTCTCCACTGGCACCAAGGCCCTGCAGGACCAGCTCTACTTCCGCGACGTTCCCTTCCTCGAAACCCTAGTGGGCGATCTGCGCGTCTGCTATATGAAGGGCCGCGCCAACTATCTCTGCCGCCACAAGCTTGTCGCCCTGCGCAACCAGCCGATTCTGTCCGGCCTCGAGGAGATCGACCAGTACCGGCAGATCGCCGAGTGGGAGCAGACCACCGAAGCCGGCGACCGCGCGGAGCTTTCCGGCATGCCCGAGTCCAGCGCTCTCTGGCAAAAGCTCGATGCCCGTTCTGAGGCCTGCCTGGGCGCAACCTGTCCGGATTATCGCCGCTGTTTTATCACCGAGATGCGGCGCAAGGCCCTCGAATCGGACATCATCATCGTCAATCACCACCTGTTCTTTGCCGACCTGTCCGTCAAGCAGGAGGCCGCGGGCGCGCCCGACGCCGGCGTTCTTCCCGAGGCCGCCGCCGTGGTCTTCGACGAGGCGCATGAGCTGGAAGAGGTCGCCTCCAGCTACTTCGGACTTTCCGTCAGTAACATTTGCTTTGAAGAACTGGCGCGCGACACCGATGTGCTGCTGCGCGGAAAGCAGGGTGCGGAAAACCTTCCCGCCGCAACCCAGCAGCTTCGCGAGCGCGCCCGCATGTTCTTTGCCGGTTTGCCCATGACCAGCGATGGCCGCCAGCCCTTCACCGCGCGCGAGCAGTTCCTCGAATCTTCCGGCGACCTCTATACAGCCGTGCGCACCACGCTCAAGCTGATTGAAGCGGAGATAGAGCGCCTCACGGGCGTCGACGAGGCGCCGGGGCTGAAGAAGCGAGTCGCGCGCCTCCGTAACGAGCTCGAATTCCTGCTCGAATCGAACTCCAGCAACATGGTCTATTGGATGGAGCGGCGCGCCGGCGGTGGAATCTCGTCCAAAGGAAGAGAGGCACGGAGTGCCCGGACTACCTTCCTCCAGGCCACGCCCATTGACGTCTCCGAGCTGCTCCACGAGCTGGTCTTCGATCAGATTCCCACCGTCGTGCTCACCTCGGCCACGCTCACCGTGCAGGGCGGCTTTCAGCACATACGCCGCCGGCTCGGCCTCACCGAAGTGCGCGAGCTTATAGTGCCTTCGCACTTCCACTACGGCGAACAGGCCCTGCTCTACCTGCCTCCGGAGATGCCCGACCCTCGCGACCCGGAGTTTCCCCAAGCTGCGGCACGCTGCATCCGGCGTGTGCTCTCGCTCTCGCGCGGCCGCGCCTTCTGCCTCTTCACCAGCTACAGCCAGATGCACGATCTCTACGAGCGCTTGCTGCCGGTGCTCGACTTCCCCATCCTGCTGCACGGCAACGCTCCGCGCAAAGCTCTCTTGGAGGAGTTCCGTGCCACGCCCAACGCCGTCCTCTTCGGCACCGCAAGTTTTTGGCAAGGCGTAGACGTGCAGGGCGAAGCGCTCAGTTGCGTCATCATCGACCGCTTGCCCTTCGCCGTGCCCAGCGATCCGGTCGTCCAGGCCCGCATGAAGGCCATCGAAGAAGCCGGTGGCAAGCCCTTCAACGACTACCAGGTTCCCGCCGCCGTCCTCACCTTGAAGCAGGGCTTCGGCCGCCTCATCCGATCCCTCGAAGACCGCGGCGTCCTGGTGCTCCTCGACCCGCGCATCACGAGGCAGCGCTACGGCCAGACCTTCCTGGCCAGCCTCCCGCCCTATCGCATGACGGCGACCATTACGGATGTCGAAGAGTTCTTTCGTGCGTGACCCGAGACCAGCTCTCTCAGGAATTCATCAGTAGCCAATGTTTTTCACCGCATCAGGTCCAAGTCGGTCCCTGAGTTGTTCCAGGTACAGACTCTGTGGCTTAACCGGCTTCCCCTTCGACTCGATGATGGCCGAGTCGAGCGGCGCGCGCTTCGATCCATCGAAGACAGGAAACGGCGGATTCAATTCCTCGCCGATATTGCCGATGGACCAGTTGGCGATCTCCGGCGGCTGATTCATCTCCAAGGACTTCGCAGTGTTGTTCCACGCCACGGCCCAGCCGATGGCCCAACCGTGGCCAGTGCCCATCTCGCCGCGATTCATCAGGTCGATGCCGCCACCGGGCACATCGCAGTTGTCAATCAGCAGCCCCGTTGACCAGCGCTGGTGCGGCTGAATATGCCCGTCGCCCAAAAAGCGGCAGTGCAGCACTACCACCGGGCCCTGCTGCCGTGCCTGGGTCGCAAAGTAGAAGGTGTTATCGCCGCTGCCGGTGCAGCGGTCAAAGAGAATCTGCGATCCATTGCTCGAGAAGTCGAAGGGCTTGGCGCTGCTAGTCACAGCCACATGCTGCACCACTTCGCACTTCAGCACGGTAATCCGCTCGGTGCCCAGATTGATGTGAACTCCGTTCGTAGTCTCTTCCAGCGCAACCGACTGCACCCAGCTATCGACGGCATCATCCATGGTGAGCCCGTCGAACTCCGGTTCGCCCAGCGCGATGCGGCGTTTCGGTGCGACGATGCGCAGGTCCTCCACGCCCACCTGGGAGATTTGCCCGCTAAGCTCGACCCTCCTGACCACCGCATGGCCGCCATCGAAGAAGTTCGCGTCGTAGGAGTCCATCAGCGGGACCTCAAGCGTGAGGGTGTTGCCAGAGACGGCGGCAATCCGCCGCAGCACGTCCAGATGGTCCGCGCCTACCCAATGCTCCGCCTTGCCGTTGCGGCGCAAATCGTCCATGCCCATGAAGTGAACCCATGCCTGCGTCACCGGCTTCAGGATCGCGAGCGTGTCGCCGGGATGAAGCTTGGCGGCATCGGCGACATGGATGGTCGACGTGCCCGATGGAACGTAGGCGTCAACGATGGTCGTCTCCGCACCGGCAGCTTTCTTCACCAACTGGCCTGCGATGCGAATCGCGAGATGCGGCTCGCCTGTCATCAGGATGGTCGTTCCCTGATCTCCGTTTCCGGCTCCACGTAGAACCACGCCCGAAACGGAGATCGAAATCGTACCCGAGTAATGAAACGTGCCCGGCAGGAGTTCAACAGCTCCGCGGAATCCACCGGCCAGTGGGAGTGCGGAAACTTCATCGATGGCGTGTTGAATGGCGGCTGTGTCGTCCGCGCCGGAAGGCGCGACCGTCTGTTTCGGGGGCACTACTGGCAGAGCTGCGCCGCCGCCTTCATATCCGGCATCGGAGAAATCGGCAATCCGGTCGCCCTTCGCAGAGTGTGCGTAGACCAGCTTGCCCTCAGGGCCGAAATAAACCCACTTGCTTTGCGCGGATAAAGAGCATGAACAGCAGATGACCGCAACAAGGAGGGCTAGGCTGAGATGCGAACAAGACGCTGCGCATTTCATCGTTTCTCCTGATGGAGGGCCCCAGCGCTGAATCTACGAGGCTCTGCTCGAATGCAGTGACGCTGTTCCCCGAACTATATATAGTCCCGAAACAACTCCGGCGACGGCGCGGGGATCACGCACCGGCCCACCAGCATTCCATCCTCACCGGCCACCTTCGATCCCGCCGCAACCGCGGCCTGCACACTCGATACGTCGCCGGCCATCAGCACGAATCCCTTGCCGCCCAGCGCCATGGCCAGGTGAATCCGCAACAGCGTCACATTTGCCGATTTGACGGCCGCGTCGGCCACTTCGATGATGCTGGCCGCGGAGAACGTCTCGACCACGCCGATCGAACGCAGTCCTTTCGTATCGATATCCACGGAGTTCGAGATCGCTTCCAGCACCGAGGGGTGAACGCGTGTGATCTGCCGCCGCTCGATGAGCGATGCACCCGCCGCCGCCGCGCCGGCCAGCAGCGCGGCCTGCACACTGGTCACGTCGCCAGAGACAACGATAAGAAACTTGCCCGAGCAGATGCTGCGAGCCATCAGCAGCTGAATATTGCCGGCCTTCAGCATCGTATCTTCGACCCCGTATCCGGTGGCCACGCTGGAAAGCTCGATCAGTCCGATTGAGTTGATTTCAGACACCTCTTTGGCTCCTTCCGCTGAACAAAAACTGGGTGCCCCACCCTTGGCGCGTCTTTGTATTTGCGCCAAGGGTGGGATTCGACGTCGCGCTTAAGAGAGGCCTGATCATTACGCCTCAATCCACACCGCGTCGCTCTTCACCGTCGCCACGCCGTCGATGCTGGCATGAATCCGGGCGCCGAGCTTGCCCTGCTCCGGCACCGCCAGCAGATCGCCCATGCGTACCCGGTCGCCGCTCTTGACCACCGGAACCGCCGGCGCGCCGGCGTGCTGCTTCAGAAGCACGTTCACCTTGCGCGGCGCAAAAGCATGCTCCGTAAGCGGCCCCGTATTGTTGAACTCGCCCAGCCCCAGCTTTGCAATCAGCCGCCGCATCGGCACGCGGCGAAACTCGGCCATGGGATTCGGGGTGATCGATTCGGGCGTTCCCTTGAACGTCAAGCCTCGCTCCCGCGCCAGAGGCTTCGATTGCACGCACACCGTTTTCGGATCCAGGTCCTCGGGGCACGCGTACATGGTGCACAGATTGCACTCGCAGCAATAGAGCGTGGCCACCATTGTGTCCGCTCCCGTCGCGAAGCCCAGCGACCGCATCGCCGCATGCGGCTCAATCGGATGCCCAAGCAAATATCGCGGGCAGAACTCGGTGCAGAACCGGCACTGGTCGCAGGCCGAGCGTCCGACCTTCGCCACATGAATCCAGGGCGCATTGTGCCGCCGGATAAGGCTATGCTCAGTGGGCAGCACCACGATGCCGCCCGTGGTCTTGGTCACCGGAACGTCCAGGCTCGCCGCCGGCTTCGCCATCATCACGCCGCCCAGCAGCACGCCGAAATCAGCGACCGTCGTCCCGCCCGCCGCTTCAATCACTTCGCCGATTGTGATGCCCACCGGAACCCGCAGCGTAACCGGCGTTTCCACCGCTCCGGCCACGGTGAGATATTTGTGCGTCACCGGCCGGTCGAGTCCAATGTTCATCAGCGTTTCCACATTCGCGACCGCGGTGTCCACATCCTTCGGCAGCCCGCCCGGTGGAATTACGCGCCCCGTGACCATGTGAACCAGGATGAACTCGTCGCCCGCCGGGTAGCAGTCTGGCAGCGGCACCACCCTGATTCCGGCTCCGGCCTGGCTCTCCAGCGCGGCGATGATCTCGTGGTACTTCTCCTTGATGCCGATCACACCCTCGCGCGCGCCCACCATCTCCATCGCCATCCGCATCCCGCGCAGGAAAGGCTCGGCGTGGTGGTGCAGCAGCTCCTTGTCCTTGTGCAGCAGGGGCTCGCACTCGGCGGCGTTGGCAATCAGCAGCGAAGCCTTGGTCTTCAGCTTCACGGCCGTGGGAAAACCGCCGCCGCCCGCGCCTACGATCCCGAGTTCTTCCACGCGATCGAGCGTTGAGGTATGCACCCCGCCCCCCGGCTCAACTCGCGAATTGATTGCTCTTGCCGTCATTTTTGGGTTTAACCTCAAAATCTGTCAAAATTGCGATTGACTCTGCCAATACCTGTATAGTATCATTCATCTTCAATCAAGATCAGTCAAGAATGAAATGTCTAATCCCAAATATCGGTAGCACCTCATTCAAGTTCCGCGTCCTTGACATGCCCGCGGAGACCGTTCTGGCCCAGGGCCGCGTGGAGCGGATCGGCCAGCCCGGCGGCGAGTGCGCCGATTACCCGGCCGCCATCCGCAAATGCCTTGCCGAGATTGCCGGCCCAGGCAAGGCCCTCAAGAGCCTCTCCGAGATCGGCGCCGTGGGTTTCAAGGCTGTCCATGCCGGCCCGCTCAATGAGCCGCAGCTCATCGGCGACGAGTTTCTGGCCGCCATGGAAGAATTCTCCTTCCTCGCTCCGGCCCACAACCCTCCTTACATTGCAGCTATAAAGGCCTTTCGCCAGGAGCTTCCCGGCGTTCCGCTGGTCGCCGTCATGGAGCCGTTCCCCTACCGTTTCATGGACGAGGCGTCGACCACCTATGCGGTGCCCTATGAGTGGCGCACCAGGTACGGCATTCGCCGCTATGGTTTTCACGGCGCCAGCCATCGCTCGGCCAGCGAACGCGCCCAGGCGCTGCTGGGACGCAACAATTTGCGCCACATCTCCTGCCATCTTGGGGGCAGTTCGAGTCTGGCCGCATTTCGCAATGGCATAGCCGTAGACGTGAGCATGGGCGCATCCCCGCAGTCCGGCCTGCCCCAGAACAATCGCGTCGGCGACATCGACGTCTTCGCCGTGCTGTACATGATGAAGAAGCTTTCGCTCGACCCGGACCAGATGGCAGCCCTGCTGGGCAGCCGCTCGGGACTGGCCGGCATCAGCGGCGCCAGCGGCGATCTTCGCGACCTGGACGAGGCCGCCGCGGCGGGCCACGCGCGTTCGCAGCTCGCGCTCGACGTCTTTGTCCGCGCCATCCGCTACTATCTCGGCGCGTTCCTGCTTGAGCTGGGCGGCGTCGACGTAATCACTTTCTCCGGCGGCATCGGCGAAAACAGCGCCGGGATTCGTGCCGCGGTGTTGAAAGATCTGTCCGGATTCGGCATTGAACTCGACCAAAGCAAGAACAACTCCATCAAGGGCGAAGGCGCAATCTCAATTGATCGCTCTGCGGTTAAGGTTCTCGTGGTTCCGGCCAATGAGGAGATTGTCGTCGCGCGCGAGACGGTAGCCGTAGTCGGCCGCGCCAACGCCGCGGCGCACTCATTGGCAGGGCAGGCAACGTAAAGCAAGGCAACGCGGTACTGGGATTCTCTATGGCAAGCACAGCACTCGCTAACTCGGTTGGATCTATCGATAGATCCACGGTCGAGCGGATCGTACGCCAGGTCGCTCTCGAATACCTGGGACAGCAGAAGGACGGCAAAGCTCCGCTTCTCACCGTGCAATCCTCCTCGCGCCACATGCACGTCTGCCGCGAAGACATGGACGTGCTCTTCGGGCCGGGCTCGGAGCTCACCTTCGACCGCCCGCTGTTTCAGGAAGGCAACTTCGCGGCCAAGGAAACAGTCACCATCGTCGGCCCGCGCAGCCGCCTCATCTCCAACCTCCGCATCCTCGGCCCCATGCGCAAACAGTCGCAGGTCGAGCTCGCATTTACCGACGCCATCATGCTCGGCTTCAACGATATTCCCGTCCGCCTCTCCGGCGACATCGCAAACACGCCCGGCGCCATCATCATCGGACCCAAGGGCGTGGTGGAGCTCAAGGAAGGCGTCATTCGCGCCGCGATTCACGTGCACATGAATCCCACCGAGGCGGCTTACTTCGGTGTCGCCAAGGGCGACCGAATGAAACTCCGCATCGGCGGCCAGGCGGGCCTCACCTTCAGCAATGTCCACGTCCGCATCGATCCCACATCCAAACTCAATGTCCACATGGACACCGACGAAGCCAACGCCTGCGGTCTGCACCTGACCAAAGACATTGAATTATTCAAGTGATGCACTGTCGAAGTAACGCAATCGGGAAGTTGAAGTAACGCTACTGAAAAGAGAGGAAGCGATGAAACAAGCGCTGGGAATGATTGAGACAAAGGGGTTAGTTGCGTTGTTCGAGGCAACCGACGCCATGCTCAAGTCCGCAAACGTAACCTTCGCCGGCTGGCAGACCGTAGGTTCCGGGCTGGTGACCGCCTTTGTGGAAGGGGACGTGGCCGCCGTGAAGGCAGCCACCGACGCAGGCGCGGAAGCGGCAGGCCGGATCGGCGAGGTGGTCAGCGTTCAGGTGATCTCCCGCCCCCACGATGAACTGCCGTCTTTCGTGCAACAGAACAACAAGACGGCCCCTCGCAAGGCTGCGCAGTAGGCAGAGGAGAGTATATGAGTGAAGCAATCGGATTGATCGAAACCCGTGGCCTCGTCGGACTCGTCGAGGCATGTGACGCGATGGTGAAAGCCGCCAGCGTAGAGCTTGTAAAGACTGTGCAGATCGGCGGCGGCTACGTAACCGCGATCGTGCGCGGCGATGTTGGCAGCGTGCGCGCTGCCGTAGACGCGGGTTCAGCGGCTGCCAAAGTAATAGGCGAGCTGGTGTCGTCGCACGTCATTGCGCGTCCTCACGATGCGCTTGTCGACAGCATGTTGAAGTAACTAGGAAACTGGAGAACGCACATGGCGAATGAAGCGATTGGAATGATCGAGACCAAGGGCCTGGTGGCGCTGGTCCAGGCAACGGACGCAATGCTGAAGGCAGCCAGCGTCAAATTCGTGGGCTGGAACAAGGTCGGCAGCGGTCTGTGCTCGGTCTATGTCACCGGGGACGTGGGCTCGGTCCGCGCCGCGGTGGATGCCGGAGCCAGCGCGGCTCGCGCTGCAGGCGAGGTACAGAGCGTGCATGTGATCGCGCGCCCGCACGACAACCTCGGCACCGTATTGCCTAAGTAGCCGCAACACGTGTTTCGCCTGCATTCGAGGCCGCAACGCGTGTTTCGGTGGTGCATGAGGCTTTGAAAGGGCGCGGCTTTAGCCGCGCCGTGAGCGCAACAAAACAAACCGGGCTTTAGCCCCTGAGGGAATGATGGTGAAGAAATCGCAAAATATCCGAATTCCCTTCTCGACCAGTTTGTTTCGCCTGCCCTCACGAGGTTCGGCATGTTCATAGCAAAAGTAATCGGCAATGTTGTCTCCACGCAGAAGAACTCGAAGTTCCGCGGCATGAAGCTGCTGCTGGTCCAGCCCTACATCAGCAAAGACGGCAAGCTGCAGATCTCGGGCAGCTCCGTGGTCGCGGTCGATAGCGTGGGAGCCGGCGTCGGCGAGTGCGTGTTGTTCACGCAGGGCAGTTCCGCCCGCCTCACGCCCACAACGAAGGATGCGCCCGTTGACGCAGTGATCGTCGGCATCGTCGATACCGTCGAAGTCCAGGGCGCGCTTTTGGAGAAGCCATAAATGCCTATACAGGAACAGTTAGTCGCGGAGATTGCCAAAGAGGTTGTGGCGCGGCTTCGTGTCCAGTTGCAGCCGCAAGTCTCCTCGTCCGCTCCGGCCACGCCGGGCGCCGCTCCACGCGACGGCGTCTTTGCGACCGTGGACGAAGCCGTCAACGCGGCCTTCGAGGCGCAGAAGAAAGTCGCTGCCATGAGCTTCGACGATCGCAAGCGGATGATCGACATCATCATCCGCATCTGCAACGATCGCCGTGAAGAGTTGGGCCGCATGGAGCTCGAGGAGACCAAGGTCGGCCGTCTCGACCACAAGATTCTCAAGCTCACAAACATGCGCTTTGTGCTTGGAGTCGAAGACATGCATAGCGATGCCCGCAGCAACCCCACGGGCCTGTGCATCATCGAGCGCGCGCCTTGGGGCGTTATCGGCATGATGCTGCCGGTCACGCATTCGGTGCCCACCATGGCCTCCAACGCCATCAATATCCTTGCCGCCGGTAACACCGCGGTCTTCGGTCCTCACCCCTCCGGCGCAAAAGTGGCGCGTTATGCGCTACAACTGTGGAACCGCGAAATCGAGCGCGAACTGGGCGTCGCCAACGTTGTCACCACCACCGCCGAGGCCAGTATCGAAGCCGCCGAGCAGATCTTCCATCATCCCAAGGTCGCTCTGCTGTGCGTCACCGGAGGCGCAGCCGTCGCCAAGGCCGCCGCCATGTCGGGCAAGCGCGTCATTGCGGGCGGACCCGGCAATCCCCCCGTCGTCGTCGACGAAACCGCCGATCTCGACCACGCGGCGAAATGCATTATCGAGGGTGGCGCATTCGATAACAATCTGCTCTGCATTGCCGAAAAGGAAATTTTCGTCGTAGCCTCGGTCGCCGACGCCTTCATCGCCGCCATGCGTCGCGCCGGCGCGTTCCAGTTGGACCGCGAGGCCATCGAGCGGCTCACCAAGGAGGCCTTCACCTTTGAAGGCGGAGGAGGAGGCTGCGCCCGCGCCCACCTAAAGAAGGAATTTGTCGGCAAGGATCCCGCCGTCCTGGGCGCGGCGGCCGGTGTCCGCGTGCCTCCCGGCACCGACCTGCTCTTCGGCGAGACCGACGAAAATCACGCCTTCGTCGTCGAAGAGCAGATGATGCCGTTCATTCCTGTGGTGCGCGTCAACTGTGTCAATGCGGCCATCGCTGCCGCGGTCAAAGCCGAACACGGCTACCGGCACACGGCCATTATTCATACGCGGAATGTTGAAACAGCAACCCGCATGGCGCGCGCCATGAACACCACTCTTTTCATCCAGAACGCACCGTCAGCGGCCTCTCTTG
>Ga0326728_10026712_pt1 | contig 10181 bp, 7 predicted proteins | sample MB3enrmetagenome_FD_207602 | JGI IMG/M metagenome (GOLD analysis project Ga0326728, IMG submission 207602) | Lab enriched peat soil microbial communities from McLean, Ithaca, NY, United States - MB31MN | ecosystem: Environmental > Terrestrial > Soil > Wetlands > Peat | place: USA: New York... | reverse complement strand
TTCGGGAAGTACGCCACCGACGCGGAGTCGCTCCGATTGTTGAAGATTACGCTCGCGCCTCGAATGTGTGGTCTCCACCAATGGTGAATTTCGGAGGGGAACGGAAATTCACCATTTCCGGCAGAAATAAAGTGCGATGACCCGCGGGGTTGAGGTGTTCAGTTGCGGGAGTAATAGTAGAAGGACTAACTCTGAAGGTGGTACAATGAGTGTGGGGGCAGGGCTCACCTGGGGAAGAAACGAACACCTTGGAGCCATTGCCGAATCAAATAAACAATGTGATCTATGAATTGAGCAGAAAGAAAAAAGAGTTTGAAGGCTGGGTTGAGAAATTCAATCCGTTCTCCCCGGCCGTTCTTGCGGCGCAGATACCGGCACTCCTGCGCCTTAGCCTACGAGAACCAGGGGAGATTGTAATGGCGTCCTTTCAAAGACATTGTGAGGAAACCGAAAAAGCCTTGGGGAAAACCTACGCCGAAGTGCACCTGTGGCTGGATGAACTCTTCCTGGACAAGACACTCGGGGCGATGCACAGGCGGAAAAGGCACCACGAGCATGGTATTCAGGAGGTGATCAAACTCTTCGGCGAAGAGGCAGGCATAGCGGCACGGATGCATATTCTCACCGACCTTAGAGAACAGGGGTGGACGGAATCCTGTATGCTTCCTAAGGACGAGAGAGAGTATATAGCGATGGGGCTATTTTGAAACGGTCCCGATCATCCCTTGTCGTTTTTAGGGATCTTTTGAAATCCGGGACAGGCGGGTACTAAGGGAACTACTGAAATAATTGAGGAAGCCCCGGTCATCAGTAGTGGAGGAAACACTCCCCGAAGGTGCATGGGGAACCAAAGCGGAAGACGAAGACACGTCGACATAACGGGAGGAGGCAGTGTAAGGTAAGAAACGACCGGCGTCGCCTGACGGCTCAGGCGGAAGGGCGGCCACTTTCATCAGAATGGGTGGCCGGATTGCCCCGGAATAGGTGGCCCCTTTGGATCATAACGCGCGGTCGACTTCATCGGAATATGCAGCTTTCGAGAAGGGGGATGCTGGAAGGGTTTTTGAGGAGTTGATGGGGCTCGATTTTTCCATTGTCGATAACTTCGCCGCCGAATACAGCGCGAGCATGCGTGATAAGACTCTGCTGCGTCACGACCGGTACAACATCTTGGTCCGGCTCAGGGACACGCTGTCGGAGGCTCTGAGGAAGAGTGAGCGCTTCGAGGCCGAGTTTTCGAAGGCCCTTGAGACCATCCTCGCCGCACGAGACTTTAACGCATTGCGGAAATATCACCTCGCCTCGGTGGCGGGCATAAGGACCTATTTTGAAGAGGAACAGACGATCACCGATGTGCATGATCTCTTCGGTGTTGTACGAGACCGGCTGACAATAAGGACCCTCACGCTCGTAGAGGAAGAGATGGCAGCCGCCGGCTTTGGGCCGGCGCCTTGCGCCTACTGCTGGATTGGTCTCGGCAGCGAAGGCAGGGACGAGCAGACGTTTGTGACCGATCAGGACAATATGCTCGTCTACGACACAGGGCGAGAAGTTAGAATAACCGATGGCCTGAAGAGACGGTTTACTGAGCAGGGTGGACCGCATGAGGCGCCCTTGTCCGACCTTCTCGGATACTACTATCAGGAATTTAGCGGACGTGTCACGGAAAGGCTTCACGAGGCAGGGTTCGAAAAATGCAAAGGGGGCATCATGCCCTCCAATAAAAAGTGGCGCGGCTCCGAAGAGGACTGGAAGGCCAGGATCGAGGAAACCCTCACCGGGGGGGAAGGCGCGCTGGAGCTCCTCGACCTCATCATTCTCACCGATGCCCGCGCGATCCATGGGGACCGGATGCAATTTAAACCACTCCTCGATCATTTCTTCTCCCTCCTGAGAGAGAACAGGCATGTCATGAAGCAGATTACTGAAGCCTCCGTCATGATGCCAACCGCTCTCGGGTTCTTCAATAAATTCAGGGTCGAGACAAGCGGTGAGCATAAGGGTAAATTCAATCTGAAGGTTCTCGGATGGTCGCCCCTTGTGATGTCCGTTCGGGCTCTTTCGCTCGCCGAAGGACTGTACGAGACAAATACCCTGAAGAGGATCAAACGGATCACGGAGATGGGTATGATGGCAAAGGAGATGGCGGAGGATCTCATAGAGGCATACCTCCTGTTCGCCCGTTCTCGCATCCTGAACCAGCTTAGCCACGCGGGCCAGGGCAGTATGAACTATGTCGATCCTGCAAGCCTGAGCTCTGAGGAGTCGGGGAAACTTCGCAGAGCGATGAAGACGGTCGAAACATTCCAGAAGTACCTGCACGAGATGGTACTGTTCGGCCAACCACTTTAAAAAGGGGGGGGAGATGAAGGTTGCGGAGGTGATGAATAAAAGCGTGGTAACATGTCATCCCCTGGAAAAGCTCGGGGTTATTGTGAACAAACTTGATTTGTTCCATATCTCGGGGATGCCTGTGGTAGAAAAAGGTGTGCTGGTAGGTGTGATATCCCAGACGGATATCCTGAAAGCACTCAAAGCAGGGACGCTTCGAGACCTTACGGTGCAGGACGTGATGACGAAAGATGTCACGTGTGTCGCATCGGCAGAGCTTGCCACCAACGTAGCAAGAATCATGATAGAAAAAAGCATCAACAGGGTACCGGTCGTCGATAATGCCAAACTTGTAGGTATTGTGACAAGAGGAGATATTATAAAAGCGGCGGCCGCGTGCGAATGAGCGGGTTGGACGGTGGGTCCCCCGCGTCGGTGTGGCCCGGAAGAGGGCCTGCGTGAGCAAAGACTAGAGCGTTCCGCAGAATAAAGCAGCGATTGTCCCGGCGTAATCTTTTCCTAAAGCGAAAGCCTGGCGTAGCGAAGGAAAAGATGGAGCCGGTCGGTAACGGGAATGAATTCTACGCGAGTTTCAGCGTCACACGAACGATGCCGCCGGGCATCAGAACTGCCGTGAAGCCGAAACTCTTCGCCAGTTTCTGCATCCGGTGGTTTTCGCGCAGCGTGAGGCCGTAGACCTCGGTCAGGCCCTTCCTTCGCGCTATGGCTATAAGCACATCCATCAACTTCCAACCGAGCCCTTTACCCTGGTAGCCGTCATGCACGAGCACGGCGAACTGGGCCTTCGAACCCGGTTCGATAATGAGTCGCGAAATCCCTGCAATTCGCCTTTTGTCACCATCCCTGACCTCGGCGACGATCGCGATTTCCCGATCATAGTCGATGTTGCAGAACCTGACGAGCATCTCATGGGACATATCTTTTATGACGCTGAAAAATCGTTCCCTCACCGTTTCTTCGGAGAGAGTGGAGAAAAGCTCGTTCTGTAAAGGCTCATCCTCGGGCCTTATGGGTCGTAAAAGCACTTTCGTCCCATCCCGGAGCCTCCATGCCGATATATATCGTGTGGGATAAGGTGTGATGACAAGGTGTGGATGGGCCTCGCTCCGTGAGCCGGACGAGGAGGCGAGAAACATGCGCGCCCCGAGGGCCCTGATATGGCCTTCCCACACTACGAGGGGCGCGACAAAGATCGAAACAATCTCCGGAAGGTCGACTATCAGGTCCGAAAAGCTTACTAACATCAACTCAAGCTTCGAAATGTCAAGGGGCTTGAGGCCACCGTATCCCGAGAGGACGGTACGCGCCTTAGATTCTTCGATGAGCCGCCTCGCCAAAGTCTGGTTCAATGGCGGAAGGCCGATGGCGCAATCTTTGAAGATGTCCCGTGCCATTCCTCCGAGACCGAAGCGTATGACGGAGCCGAAATCTCTGTCCCGTGTCATTGCCAAATAAAGCTCATAATCAACAGTCGATCTATCGACCCTCTCCATGACCGGGCCGATGGGAATCCCATAGTCCGCAAGCAGGCGCATCGACTGCTGTGTCGTCAGCTCTGATTCACCCCCTTCGATTGCCTTTTGAAGCATCTCCCTGAAATCGTAGCCGAGCGATGTGTGGTTGATCAGAAGCTCTGCCGGCGTCTCGTAAAGAAGATCGAGATTCTGCTTATGCCTGAACATCTGGAGATAGGCTTTCACGGCCTCTTCCGGCGTCGCATAGGCAGGGACTTTTTGCTCGCGAAGGGCAGCTCGACCCTCTATCATTTCTCTGCCCCCCATCCAGGCGACGATGACCGGCTTTCGTGCTTTATTCGCGATCGATGCGATTACCCGGGCTAGGTCCGGGGGAACTGTGGTCCCTAGGGTCGTGTAGATCACGAGAAGACCGTCGACCATCGGGTCGTTGAGACAGCGGTGCATGGCCATTGCATAGCTGTCGACTCCGGCCTGACCGCCAAGATCGAGAGGGTTCTTGCCGCTCCATTTCCGGATCAGGGCTAAATCAGGCTGCCCCGGGCTCTCAGGGGACAACTTTGCCAGACAACCGCCCTCCCCGATAAGCACATCGGCCGCCATACGGGTGATCATGTCTGCATTTCCGATAATGGCGAGACGGGGACCTCCAGGCAGGTGCTCCGAATCGAGCACTTGTGCCGCGTCGAACAGGTCTTTCGCTTCGGCGATCCTGACCACTCCGACACGTTTGAAAGCTGCATCGTATACCGCGTCATCGACCGGAGGCACGTCCCCTTCGCACGTCCCGGCTTCCCAGCTTTCGGCAAACCTGCCCGGCTTCATCACGAGAATTGGCTTGGTGCGGGCAAATCCTCGGGCAGCGCTCATGAACTTCCTCGCGTCGACCACGCGCTGCATGTTGAGCAACACGCTACGTGTGGCAAAATCATTGCCCAGAAAATCGATCAGATCACCGAAGTCGACGTCGATCATAGAACCGAGGGATGCAAACATGCTGAAGCCGACGCGGGCCTCTGACGCCCACTCCAACATGGCGCTTCCGAGTTGGCCGTTCTGAGCGATAAAGGCAATGTTCCCCTTCTCGGGTTGGGCCCTGAGAAAGCTGGCATGGAGTCCTATGCCAGGCCTTATGATGCCGAAAGAGGCCGGTCCTATGATCCGCATGCCATATCTGCTGCGGATGTCTACGAGCTGATCCTCCAAATCCCTGCCCTCGTCTCCCGCTTCAGCGAATCCGGCCGAAATGATGACCACCCCTTCGGTCGCGGCCTGCCCGCATTCTTCAAGTGCCTCAGGCACCAAAGCCGCCCGGACAGCGATCAAAGCCAGATCGAGAGGTACGGGAAGCGCCCTGACAGACGGGTAACACGGCACACCGAAAATATTTTTTCTGTGGGGGTTCACGAAAAATATTTCTTTTGTATCCGATTGCCGGAGGTTCTCGACCAGTGCCCTCCCTAGGGTTCCTTCCTTTTCCGTCGCACCGATAAGTGCGATTGCACCGGGGTCGAGCATCCGCTTCAGATCACCCATCATTCAAGCTCCATGCTTAGTCCCATTCTATGACCGTGACCGACGTCCGTCAAGAATATGGATGCGGTCGCCGCGATGTCATAAAGATTTCTTTTCGGGAGGGCGAATGATCGTTTTGACGCCTGCTGCCTAGCCTGACTGCAGGCGTTGCAACCGAGGGACTCCCGGGGAGGCGTGCGAAGGGATTGGCTTCGCCTCAACGGGAAATTTGTACTCTTATTCGCAAAACGGTCCTTACTACCGCCAGTTCCTGCCCGTGGCCGTTATTATGGAATAGTGATAATTCGTGCGCTTCCGTCCTTAGATCCGACTTTTCGCCGTCTCCAATGTTTCTATGAACGCGTCGATCCTGTTGTGCGTGTCGGTCTCGTTGTACGAGCTGATATCGACGATATCACCCTCCATGATAAGGATGGGAATGTCCCGGTAGACCTTCTTCAGCACCTGTGCCTGGAGGATGATGCCGGTGTGCCACGAGCGGCACGAAAAGGCGGAGTGGAAGACGACCCCATCACACTTGTAGTCCTCGATATACTCTATCAGGCGCTCCACTTCCGGCATTGACCCCTGACGCTGGCGGGCCCTGTCGTACCAGTGAACCCAGTAACGCATCCATCTCCACGCGATGTGCTCCAGGGGGTCATTCGTCTTCGGCAGATCGAGCCGGTAGACCGCCTCGCTGCACCGGTACGTCGTCTCTACGGGGAAGACGGCGCCCTTGCTGTTGAAATATTGGAAATCGGCGAGGGCAAACCAGGAAGGAAGGCCCGCGCCCCAGAGAAGCCTGTATTTCTCTTCCTCGACGACGCCCTGTTTCAGCTCGATCTTCTGCACCAGCTCGTCGCGCAGGTCTTTATAGAAGTCGTAGCACTCCTGCGTGCCGAGCATGAACGATATGGGGACCATGGTATTCATCGCGTCCCCCGTATCCATAGGGCAAGGGAGCGCCTTTCGCAGTTCGTACGTCTCTATGAAGATATTCCACGTCCGGTCAGTCAAATCGACGATCTCGGCGAGCTTGTCCCAGTCCATCTTTTTTCCCGTCACCTTCTCGCAAAAACGAACGCAGGCACGCAGCTCCTCGGTATTGTATTTGACGTAGAACTTTTCCTGTTCTTTGTGATCAATGGTAGGGTCCCAGGGTGGGTAGTATAAACCGCCGACGAAGACTGGCACGTCGGGTAGGTAGTGCTGAGTGGCCTCGGGCCATTTATACCTGGGGTCGCACAATTGCTGGCCGGACCCGAGGATCATATCGGGTCTTCCCATTCCCCCCCACGGGGGGTTTGGCGGCATTTGACCTCCCAGTTCCTCGCGCCACATGTCGAAGCCGAGGTTGCAGGTCGCGTAGGTACAGAGCGAGCGCGAGAAATTCTCTCCTTCTGCCTTTTGCAGGAATCTTTCCGCGTCGCGCTTTGCCGCGCATATGCCCGAGAAGCTCTCACCCCAGGCAGGCACGATATCCATTGCCCTCATGATCTCGTCGACGGCGCAGACGATGAAGGCATAGGCCACCTTTTTACCCTCTTCCCGCGCCCTTACTGTGGTGGCCAGGTTGGCCCGCGTCATCCGTGGTATCTTGGCGGCGGCGGCGGTCGCAAGCACCCTCGGTTTTCTCTCGTCAGCCATTTCCCATCCCCCTTGCGGTTTTATGCGATCATTTCGAGGAATGCCTCGATCCTGGTCTTTGTTCTTCCGAGGGTCGATGTCGAATATTCGTCCTCCAGGTAGAGGACGGGCACGCCTGTCTTCTCGATGAAGCGTTTTATAGACGGGACCTCGAAGCCGTACGGGTCGCAATATTTGTAGACCAACAGAATGACAGCGTTTACCCCGAAGTCTTCTATCTGCTCCCTTATGTGTCCGAACCGAGCCTCCAGGTTCTCCTCGTAGGTCTCTCCGAAGGTGACGTGCGTGGTGGGTATCTTCACCTTACGCACGTATCGCTCGGCGATGGCGGCGACAGGGTCTTGCGTTTCATCGGCGTCAGGCCAGTAAACCTTACTGCCGATAGAGAGGCTGTCCATTACGATCTCTCCTCCGGCACCTTCGATGATTTTTGCGATGGCGACGTCATCGATCTGGTCGCCGATCAACATGATTCGGGCACCTGTCGGGCCTGAGCCCTTCCCCCTCCGTGTCACCTCTTCTGTCACTCTCTCTGCGAGGGCAGTCGACTCCTCAACAGGCAGGCTCATGGCGGACACGAGGACGTGCATCATCTCTACGCCGGAGATGAGAGGCGGATGGGCCTTTCGCAGTGCATATAGCTCCCTTATGGCCCGTCTGTTCCTGTTGTGCGCCCGGATCGCAGCCGCGATCTCTTCCCGGCTGATCTCATGTCCCAGGAACCGTTCGAGGCTTCTTATGAAGACGCCGAGCACGGACCTGAAGAAGTCGAGGGAAGGGTCGTCCGTGAGATGGGGTACGTTCAGGAAGTGCCAATAGGGCAGGTTGAGGTTGTAGCTCCATTCATTGTTGGTTTTTTCGGTGCTGTCGCACTGGTGGGGCAGCACCATGCCGTCGAGGTAAGAGAACTTTCCTTTCAGCGCCGAATCGAAGACGTTGCGAACGAAGGGGCAGACGATCGTCTCCATGTACGCGTCGGCCTTCGTGATCGACGCCGAGACGTCGCCCTTCAGCCGTAGGGGCACGACGCCTGCGGCCGTCAGGATCTCGACGGGACCGAGGGCTGTAATATAGCCGATTACCTTACTGCCCGATGCTTTGAGCTCTTTCGCCCTCAATCCGTAATTTTCATAGTACTCTTTCGCCAGTGCCAACCCGCCTATTCCTGCTTGCGCCATAGTATCCCTCTCATGCCCCGGGAACTCTATTTTCCGGAGCCCGGCTTGTCATCTTTCGGATGGAGGTGAGGGCGGCCTCGCGTCAGGGCAACCGCCCTCCTGATCGTTCCCGTCTCAAGCTATACGTGGTCCTTCCACATGCCATACTTCTCTCTCAGGATCCGGTGAAGGATCTTGCCTGTCCCCGACCTCGGCATCTCATCGTCCCTGATAAGGATGACATTCTTGGGCACCTTGAAGCCGGCGATCTTGCCTTTGCAGAAGCCCGATATCTCATCGGGCGTCGCCGTCTGACCCTCATGGAGCACGACAATGGCTGTCACCTGCTCCCCCCACTTCTCATGGGGCACGCCGATGATTGCCACGTCCTTCACCTTGGGATGGCCTCCCACCACGTTCTCCACCTCGGAGGGAAAGATGTTCTCACCCCCCGAGATGATCATGTTGGCTTTCCTGTCGACGAGGTAGATGTAGCCGTCCTCGTCCCTCATGCCCATGTCTCCCGCGCTGAAGTACTCGCCCTTCATGGCGGCCGCGGTCTTTTCCGGCTCCTTCCAGTAGCCCTCGAAGAGCATGGGGCTCCGGGAGTAAAGCTCGCCCACCTTGTTCGGCTCGGCGACGAGGTTCCCGTCCTCATCATAGAAGAGTATCCTGTCGGTGCCGATCACTTCCCGGCCGCAGGAGCCGAGCTTCGTGAGCTGCTCGTGGGGCTTCAGGATGGTGACGATGCCCGCTTCCGTCGAGCCGTACGCCTCGTAGAGCTCCGAGTTCTTGAACATATCGAGGATTCCCAGCTTCGTGTCCCTCCTCGCCGGTGCCGAGGAGATGAGCAGCTTTTTTACGGAGGTGAGGTCATACTTCTTTTTCACCTCGTCGGGCAGGGCGAGCATCATGATGTAGTGGGTGGGGACGAGAGAGGTGAAAGTGACCCTGTGGTCGGAGAAGGTCTTGAGGAGGTTCTCCGCGTTGAAGCTCACCATGTTGTAGGCCATGACCGTGCCCCCTACCCAGGTGACCACGTAGGAGTAAAAGAGGGAGTTCACGTGGCAGCAAGGCATCACGAGGAGGTTCACGTCGTCGAAGTTGAAATTGTGGTCGAAGATGGCGATGAAGTACTGAGCGAAGAGGGAGGCATGGGTTTTCATGACGCCCTTCGGTTTTCCCGTCGTGCCCCCCGTGTACATGATGACCCAGATGTCTTCTGCGTTCACCACAGTGGCGGGTTCTTCCGGGCTTGCCTTGGCAAGGAGGCCCTCGTAGGAGAGATAGCCATCGAAGGAGGGGCTTTCAACACCAAAGGAGACATAGTTCTCCACCGTCTCCAGATTTTTCTTCATGTCGTTCACATGGTCCACCCATTGATCCTGGACGATGAAGGCCTTGGCTTCGCAGTGGTTGATGATGTATTCCATTTCAGGCGCTGAGAGCCGGAACATGATGGGCACGCAGACAAAGCCCCCCTTTGCGGCGGCCGTGTAAATCTCCATCCATTCCACGCAGTTATACGCGAGGACCGCAAAACGTTCGCCCTTCTTCATGCCCATGCCTGCGAGGGCATTGGCAAGCCGGCAAGAGCGCTCATCCCATTTCTTGAAGGTATAGGCCTTGTTCAGGTCCTTGATGCCTATCTTGTCGGGCCATTTAAAGGCGTTTACTTTCACCACGTCTTTCGCCGTCATCCAGTGTCCGAATTTCATGCAGACCCCCTAAAAATAGAATTTAAACGCTACTCTATAAGCTCCAGAAGGTGATATACCTTCTGGGGCATCCTGTTCTGAAGGAGATTGTCAATGAGATTGATCATGCACCCCGGGCATGCCGTCACAACAATATCGGCTCCTGTGGCCTTTATCCCCTCTGCTTTTTTCGCCGCGATCTTTTTCGTGAGGTCGTAGTGGTAGACGCTGAAGGAGCCCCCCATGCCGCAGCAAAGGTCGGCATTCCCCATCTCCACATACGTGAGACCCTTCAGGTTCTTCAGTACGGCCCTCGGCTGATCCTTGATGTTCTG
>Ga0326728_10026711_pt1 | contig 10181 bp, 4 predicted proteins | sample MB3enrmetagenome_FD_207602 | JGI IMG/M metagenome (GOLD analysis project Ga0326728, IMG submission 207602) | Lab enriched peat soil microbial communities from McLean, Ithaca, NY, United States - MB31MN | ecosystem: Environmental > Terrestrial > Soil > Wetlands > Peat | place: USA: New York... | reverse complement strand
GGCCAGGCTTTGAGGAGTACCGTTCTGACCTGCTGGGACGCCGGGCATTTCCGCAGGGCCTGGGGGACGGCTTCATGCTGACTTCGGGATTCGCTTCGGCCGCGCTCGTGTTCCATCCCTTGTACCAACGGCAGGCCGACTTTCGCTACCTCGGGCGGCAGAAGTTGAACGACCGGGATACCTATGTGATCGCTTTCGCCCAGCAACCAGCCAAGGCGCGACTGAACGGGACATTCAAGTCCGGGGACGTCAGTCTGACGACCTTCACCCAGGGTTTGGCCTGGATTGATTCTCACAACTATCAGATCATCCGGCTTCGCACTGATCTTCTGAGGCCCTTGCCGGAAGTCAACTTGGAAGGTCAGACAACTGAGATCGCGTTCAGTGAAGTGCACTTCAAGGGCATGGAGGGAGGATTTTGGGTTCCACAGAAAGTTTCGGTTACCGTCGATTGGAACGGCAAACACCTCCGCAACGAGCATCACTACTCGGAGTACAAGCTCTTCCAAGTGGAGGCGACCGAGAAGCAAGGGAAGCCCAAACAGGTAAGTCAATCTCCCAAGTAATGTGGTAGTGGGTCAGGTTGATTCTTGTAGCGGCGGTCTCTGACCGCCGGTCTTGCATTCTCAAGGAGTTCCGGCGCTCAGAGAGCGCCGGTACAGCAGACTGACCCACTACCAGTAATGTAGCGGCGGCTTTATGCCGCCACCGGGCGAGGTAAACTCGCCGCTACAACGTTCGAAGTGACATGGGGTTTGGTGGGGGCAGCATATGAATATCCGCTTGCGAATCGCCGCGCTATTTGCAGCGGCGTTTCTGGCCCCGGTGTATTCATTCGCCCAGGTCGCGCCCAGTAACCCTGCGGGCGGCCTCAACCTCTATAGCAGTTGGGTGGTGGGGGGCAAGGTTAAGACGCTTCAGGGTGTTCCGGTTGCCGGCGCGAGGGTTGAAATAGTAGTTACGAGCGTCTCGGGCGGCATCCGTTCTCTGGTGACAGACGTGCATGGGGAGTTCCAGACTGATTACTCGTTAAACCTGGAAGTTGTCAAACACTTTGCTATTGACCTGAAGGTGACCAAGAAGGGGTTCCTGAGGGCTCATGCGCTTATCGATTTTGGCGAGTCAAACAGGACCTGGGTTATTCCCGTGACGCTGCGCGAGCCGAAAGAGGATCCCCGGCTACTTCCGCAGGCCGCATTGATTTCAGGGCTGGCGCTGAGGCTCGCGAAGCTCACCGCCTCCGACGGGCTCTCGGCTGCCGGGGAAAAGGATTATGCGCGCGGCATGGCGGAGTTCCTCGGAAAGAAAAGCTCCGACCGAGCCTTGCCGTCCTTCATGAAGGTGACTCACCGGGATGTTTCCTGCCTGCAATGCCTAACCATGCTGGCTCTCGCGGAGCTCGACTCGGGAGACTGGGATGGCGCCAATCGCAACCTCGCCGAGGTCTTCAACAAGGTCCAGGCGGACCGCAGTTTGGGACGCCCGGAACCCCTGGTGGCTTTGGGAGTGATGGAGAGCTGGCGGCATCAGCCCCGAAACGCGGCAGCGTATTTTGTTGAGGCGCTCAAGTACGCGCCTCAGGACTTCCTCGCCCTTCAGGAACTGGGCCGTTCGCAGTTGCTGATCCAGAATTGGGGAGCCGCCGCCGAATACCTGGGCAAGGCCCTGGCTGCGGGCGCCAATCCTGAGGTGCGCCTCTTGTATACCGAGGCTTTAGTGGGCGCGGATCGATTTCCGGAAGCGGACGTCGAGATGAATCGTTACCTCGCGGGCCGCGACGTGCGGAAGATGCCCTTCGAAGTGCGTCGGCTCTCGGTCCAAATTGAGAATCAGAGGCAGATCGCGGCAGCCTACAAAAAGGGAAAGCCAAAAGGCGATCAGGCGCTCGACTATCTCCACCGCCCTCCCCGCGATCTCGTCGGGCTGGAGCCCGCCAGCGACCAGGCAACATTGGACTCCATCCTCAGCGCGGTAGGCAAGACCGTCGCGGAGTCTTTCACTAATTTCCCGAACACGAGTTCACTCGAGCAAGTTCATGAGGAAAAGTCGCAACGCAAGCAGAAATCCGCCGTCGCGCTCGAGCAGAAGTTCCGTTATCTGTGTTTCACCCCACCCCAGACTTGGGGGCCGGGCTTCAATGAGTATCGTACTGATTTGTCGGGAAGGCAAACCTGGCTGCAGGGTCTGGAGAGTGGATTCATGCTTACTTCGGGATTCGCCTCGGCGGCGCTCGTTTTCCACCCGCAATACCAGCCGCAGGAGGAATTTCGTTATATCGGACGGCAGAAAGTCAACGGACGGGACGCTTACGTGGTCGCCTTCGCCCAGCAACCGGAGAAGGCGCGATTCACCGGGGCCTTTAAGTCCGGCGATACCACAGTGACGACCTTCACCCAGGGCTTGGCCTGGATTGATTCCGAGACCTACCAAATCACCCGCCTCCGCACCGACTTGCTGCAGCCTTTGCAGGAAATCAATTTGGAAAGAGAAACGACCGAAATCGCTTACGGCGAAGTGCACTTCAAAGGCATGGCTGAGGGATTCTGGGTTCCGCAGCAGGTCACCGTTACTGTGGACTGGAACGGCAAACACCTCCGCAACGAGCATCGCTACTCGGAATTCAAGCTCTTCCAAGTGGCGGCCACCGAGAAGCTAGGAAAGCCCAAAGAGCCGGCGAAACCTCCAGGCACTGAGTAGCACTTACCAATGAAGCGAACCCGAGACCGTTGCAAGGAGAAAATGCCGGTGAAAAACAGAAAGCCGCTGGAAATTGTGTGGCTTGTCGCGCGGGCAGTCTTGACTATGCTCGCGGCCATTTTAGGGCTCGTGCTCCTCGCTAATATGGGCGGTTCACAAACCGCCCCTGCCGATACTGGGTCCAATCCGCGAACAACGAATACCGGAACTACGCGCCCCGGTTACTACCGCGATCCCGCGATTCACGGCGACACAATTATCTTTACGGCTGAGGGGGACCTCTGGTCGGTCAGCGTAAAGGGTGGCGCGGCGCGGCGGCTTACCTCGAATCCTGGCCACGAGGGTGGTGCGGCCATTTCCCCGGACGGGCGGACCGTTGCCTTTAGCGCTGAATACGAGGGCCCGGTCGATGTGTACACCATGCCGGTAGAGGGCGGCCTGCCCCAACGCTTAACCTGGAATGGAGACGCGGCGGTGGCGGGGTGGACGCCCGACGGTCGCGTGCTGGTCCGCACCGGCCGTTATTCTACCTTGCCCGACCCCCAACTGGTGGTGATCGATAGCCACGGCGGGCGCGAGGTGGTGCCTTTGGCCCAGGCGGCGGAGGCCAGCTACACGCCGGACGGCCACACCCTATTCTTCACCCGCTACAACCGCCAGGGGAGTTCCACCAAACGCTACAAGGGCGGCACGGCAGAGAACATCTGGCGCTACGACGCCGGTTCGGAGGCCGTATCTTTGACGAGCGAGTGGCCCGGAACTTCGCACGATCCCATGTTCTGGGAGGGGCGAGTCTACTTCCTCTCCGACCGCGACGGCGTGATGAACGTCTATTCGATGGACCGAAACGGGCGCGGCCTGAAACAGCACACGCACCACCGCAGCTTCGACGTTCAATGGGCGTCGCTCTCGAATGGCCGTATTGCGTATCAATACGGCGCCGATCTCTGGCTACTCGATCTCAAAACGGGCCAAGACGCCATCATTAACATCTCGCTGGTCTCCGACTTCGACCAGTTGCGCGATCACTGGGTGAAAGTACCGCTCGGATACCTCACCGGAGTTCACATTTCCCCCTCCGGCGACGCTGCGGTTTTCACCGCGCGTGGCGAAGTGTTTACGGCGCCTGCCAAGACCGGGCGAATCGTCAAAGTAGCCGGGAACTCAGGAGTGCGATACCGCAGGGCCCGCTACATGCCCGACGGAAAAAGCATCATTGCGCTCTCCACCGAAAGCGGCGAAACCGAGTTTTGGAAATACCCGGCCAACGGCATCGGCGCGCCTGAGCAGTGGACGCACGACGCCAAGGTGCTGCGCTGGGAAGGCGTGCCCTCGCCGGACGGCCGCTGGCTGGCGCATCACGACAAGGACCAGCAGTTATGGCTGTACGACATCAAGACGAAGCAGCAGAAACGGATCGCGCAGTCGATGGTCGCTGACTTCGAGGACCTCACCTGGTCGCCTGACAGCCAGTGGCTGGCGTATGTGGAAGCCGCCACCAATACCTTCGCCCAGATCAAGCTACTGAACGCCAACACCGGCGCCGTTCACGCCCTCACTTCCGACCGCTACAACAGCTACAACCCAGCTTGGAGCGCGGACGGCAAATGGCTCTACTTCCTTTCGGACCGCATGCTCAAAACGGTGGTGGGTTCGCCCTGGGGGTCGCGCCAGCCGGATCCATACTTCGATCGTTCCATGAAAGTCTACGAGCTTGCGCTCACCCCCAGCCAGCGGTCACCGTTCGCGCCGGTGGATGAACTGCATCCGGACGAGCCCCCCAAGCCCCCCGAGACCAAGGCCGAGGAAACGAAGTCAGACAGACCGGCGGAGGCCAAGCCCGAGCAGGCGGCTGAGATGAAGCCCAGCGAAGCGGCAAAGCCCGGCCAGCCAACGGAGGCCAAGCCTGGCCAGACGGCCGAAGCGAAGAAACCGGCTCCCGTTACGGTGAATATTGACTTTACCGAAGTGGCCTCCCGGCTCAACGAGGTCCCGGTGCCTCCCGGCAATTACTCCGACCTCCAGGCTGGTGAAAAACGGCTGTGCTGGCTGGAACGCGATGATGCCCTGCCGCCCAAGCAAAATCTCTCATGCGTGGATATCGCCAACAAGGGCGACCCTCCTGAGACCGTGCTCGCTGATGTGAAGGGTTTCGAGATGTCGCTCGACCGAAAGAAGATGTTGGTGCGGAAGGTCGACGACTTCTACATTTTCGACGCCGACGTCAAAGCCGCCGCCCTTGGCGACCCGAAAGCGCTTCCCAAGGCCAAGATGGACCTCTCTCGATGGACGTTCGACACCAACCCGCGCGCCGAGTTTCACGAGCTCTTTCTGGACGCTTGGCGCCTGGAGCGCGATTATTTCTATGATCGCAACATGCAGGGAGTCGACTGGAAGCAGATGCGCGATCGGTACCTTCCGCTGGTGGACCGCGTGGCGGACCGCGACGATTTGAACGACGTCATCGCGCAGATGGTGAGCGAACTCTCCGCGCTTCACATCTTCGTTTTCGGCGGCGACGCCCGCAAGCCGGCGGACGAAGTAGCGCTTGCTTCGCTCGGCGCCCGCCTGCGGCGCGATGAACAGGCTGGCGGCTTTGTGGTGGAGCACATCTATCGTCACGATCCTGACCTGCCCAACGAGGCGCCGCCCCTTGCCCGGCCTGACTCGATGGTGCGCGAGGGAGAGGTGATCCTCAGCATCGATGGCGAGGATCTGCTCGGCGTTTCGGACGAACGGGCGCTGCTCCGCGGCAAGGCGGGCCGCCAGGTGTTGCTACGCGTCAAGTCCACCACCGGGCAGATCCGCGAAGTCATCGCCACGCCCATCTCGAGCGCGGACGAGCGCAACCTGCGCTATAAGGAGTGGGAGTACACGCGTCGGCTCAAAGTGGAGGCGGATTCCCAGGGGCACATCGGGTACGTTCATCTGCGAGCCATGGGCTCCGGCGATATCGAACAGTGGGCGCGCGAGTTTTACCCTGTCTTCGATCGCCAGGGGCTGATCATCGACGTGCGGCATAACGGGGGAGGCAATATCGATTCCTGGCTGCTTTCCAAACTACAGCGCAAGGCCTGGTTCTATTGGCAGCCCCGCATCGGTAATCCCACCTGGAACATGCAATACGCCTTTCGTGGCCACATGGTCGTGCTCTGCGATCGCTTGACCGGGTCCGACGGCGAGGCTTTTACCGAGGGCTTTCGCCGCCTGGGATTGGGAAAGGCGATTGGAGTGCGCACCTGGGGAGGCGAGATCTGGTTGTCGGCGAGCAATACTCTGGCGGACAGCGGCATCGCCACCGCAGCCGAGGAAGGTGTCTACGGGCCGGAAGGCAAATGGCTGATCGAAGGTCACGGAGTGGACCCGGACATAGTAGTAGATGATCTACCACATGCCACTTTTGGCGGGAGCGACGCTCAACTTGACGCTGCCCTCAAGTACCTTCAAGAGGAGATTCGCAAAGATCCCAGGCCGGTTCCCAAGGCCCCGCCCTATCCTAACAAGGCGTTCAAGTACGGGGATTAGACCTTTGGAGTGCGCGCGAGCTTACCGTTCGCTGGAAGCGGACGTCACCGCCTGAGCTACTTCAAGAAGGGAATGCAGCGCTTTGTTCACAGCCTCGGAGTTTGGGAAAGCGGTTGCGACATCGGGGTCAAGCACCACGACGTTTGAGCTTGCTTTAACCCGAGCGTAGTATCTTCCTCGCTCGAGCTTCTTAAAATCGGCTCGCTTGTACTCCGTCCGAAGTTCATCGGAACGCGGCTTAGCCCTCTTCATAAATTTGCCTCTCATGCGGAGTCGTCTTGCGAGCGCTGATAATCCGGACTGTTTCACCGCGCTCTATATGTGATACGACGAGAAGTTGACCATCCGACGACATCCCGCCAACAGCGGAAGTCCGCGCTACTTCTTCGCAGGCGGCAACTCGCGCAGGTGTCTGCGCAACTCGATTGAGTCCGGCGCAGTGGGATCGAGCTGCAAGTAGGCTTCATACTCTTGCCGGGCGCGTGCCTTCTCACCTCTGGCTTCCAGGGCCACGGCGAAGTTGTAATGAGCGATGGGCTCGCCCGGCTGCAGGCGGAGGGCTTCCTCGTATTCCTGAACGGCAGAATCGAATTGCCGCGTCTTCAATAAGCTGTTGGCAAGATCAATTCGGGCCACAGCATCCTGGGGCTGCAGCCGCAGGTACTCGCGGTAATTGCTGATGGCGTCTGCAAGTTGGCCGGCGTGCCCAAAGGCATCTGCCAGCGCCAGCCGCGCCTCCGCGTAATCGGGCTTGGAGCGCAACGCTTCCTGTAGCTCCTTAATCCCCTCGTCCTCCTTGTTCGTCTGCAGCAAAGCGCTGGCAAGCGCGAAATGGGCCTCGGGCAGATTAGGGGTGATATGCAGGGCCGCTTGCGCTTCCGCTGCCGAACCCTCCGGGTCGTTCATATGGCTGAGAACGATGGAGAGGTCTAGGTGCGCGTCCGACCAGTCAGGCCGGATCTTGAGCGCTTCGCGGAAGGCTTGCGCGGCCTCCTTCCAGTCCGCCAGTTGCTCGAGGGCCAGCCCCAGGTTTTCCTGGGCCTGAGGATCGTTGCGACGCGCCAAGCTGGACCGAAAGGCCTCCACTGCGCCCTTGTAGTCGCCTTTATTGTAGAGCGCGTTGCCCAAATCGAGTTGATAACCGGCAAAGCTGGGATCGAGTTGCGCCGCCTCCTGGCTCTCCGTCGCCGCGCCTCCCATGTCTCCCGAATCGCGCAGAGCGTTTGCCAGGCGGGAGTGGAGCGTGGGATCGTCAGGCCTGAGGCGAAGCGCGTCGCGGTAGGTGGGAATGGCCAACTCGTAGTTCTTTTCGGAGACGAGCATGTCGCCCAGCGCCACCAGAGCCTCAGGATAATCGGCCCGCAGTGCCGCCGCCTTATCCAACTCCGCCTTCGCCTCGCGCAGGCGCCCAGCGGCCTTCAACGCCATGGCGTAGGTAAAGTGTAACTCGGGACTGTTGGGCCGCATCTCCAGTGCCACGCGGTATTCGCCCAGTGAGTTATCCCACTCGCCGGCGGCTTGATACGCGTTGGCCAAATGTAAATGCGCATCGGGATCGTCGGGCCGTAGGCGAACTTCCTCCCGGTACTCCTGGACAAATCCCGCGATGTCTCCCGCTGACTGATAAGTCTCCGCCAGGTTGCGATGGTAACCGGCGTTGTCTTTGGCCAGGTCCACAGCCCTCTGAAGCTCTCGGACGGCGTCCGGCAGGTCACCGGTCTTGCGCAGCACCAATCCAAGGTCTTCATGGAGTGCGGGGTCCTGGGGCTTCAGGCGGAGCGCCTCGCGATATTCAGTCTCCGCAGCGGGATGGTCGCCGACGGAAAGATAAGAGGCGGCCAACTCCGTATGGGCGTTGGCGTTTCCCGGTTGCTGGCGTGTTACCCGCCGGAATTCGGTGATGGACCCGCCGTAGTCCCCGGCCTGCCGCAACGCCAGCCCCAACTCATATCGGAAGTCGACCTGATCGGGACGCAATTGCACCGCTTGGCGATATTCTTCGACGGCATGAATCAAGTCGCCGGTGGCCTGGAGGGCATTCGCGAAGGACAAGTGGAGGTCAGGGTCATCGGGGCGCAGGCGCACGGCACTACGGAACTCGGCCACACCCTGATCGAATTTGCCGGCTTGCGTAAGCGCCATGGCAAGCCCCGCGTGCGCGTCAGCGTCACCCGGAGCCGCCTTGAGGACTGCCTGATATTCTGCGATCGCCTCGGCTACGTCTCCTGACTGCAGCAGTGAGCTTGCGAAGGCCATGTGAATCCCACTGTCCTCGGGCTTGAGCTCGAGCGCCTTGCGGTACTCAGCGGCCGCATCGTTAAACTGCCGGTTTGCGGCCAGCGCGTTCGCCACGCCCACATGAGCCTCGGCGTTCGACGGGTGCAAGCGGAGTTCGGCGCGGTACTCGGCCAGAGCCTCCGGAATGTGCCCTTGCGATTCCTCCACGGCGCCCAGGTCCATGTGGACGCCTGGGAAGTTCGGCTTCAGCCGCAGCGTCTCCTGATATTCCCGGACGGCATCGGCGGTTCGCTGTTGAGCCAAGTACACATTGCCTAGGTCATAGTGCGCCTGGGCATAATCTGGTCGTAAGCTGGCAGCTTTGCGGTACGCCTCCTCGGCCTCTTGCCACTTACGCAGCCGGGCGCACTCATTGCCTTTCTTCAGAAAGTCCTCGGCAGTGACGGGCGCAGCCTCTTCCTGGCTTGGGCAATTGCCGGTATACGCGCTCCCTCCCTGTGGCGCGCCTCCGCTCAGTTCTGCGCAGCGTCCGCTTCCTGCGAAAAGGCATGAGCCGGCCAATAGCACGGCGGAGCAAACCAGCAGCAATTCCTCCGGCGACCGCCCGTACCGTGGACCCGCTTTCCAAGGTCCGCGGCCATTCATTTTGAGCGCCAATGGTTCGAGGTCGAAAACGCAGCGCGCTGCATCTTTGCGAGCCTCGGAGTTTTGTTGGCGACTTGGCGCGAGAGGGTTCATCACGCTTCTCCCCACCCTAATAGGATACACCCAGAATTGCGAATGGGTGCGGGTGTGGTTGTAGGGGCGGCCCTTGTGGCCGCCCAGCGCCAAGTCTTGTGCAACACCCGCGTCCCGCCGGCGCGACATCCGACGCGCTGCATCCGCCGTTTGACAGGCATCCACTCCTTCCGTTATTCTCGCCTGCCTACACATGACCTCGCAGACCAAGCCGCCGGCAGTGTCCAGAACGGAACCCGTGCTTCGGTTCTTCCGCCGGCATCCCGTCTGCCGCGCTGCCGCCCTCCTTTCCGGCAGCTTAGTTTGGCTGGTAGGCTTTTTTCTTCTTCCGCTGGCTTATCTTCTGGCCGTCAGCTTCGCCCGGCGCTCGCCTTACGGCACAATTGAATGGGTGTTGGGGTTATCGAATTATTGGCGCGCGTTCCAGCCGCTCTATCTTGGAGTCTACTGGCGCTCGTTTTGGATGGCGGTGCTCACCACGACGCTTTGCATGCTGCTTGGCTATCCCGTGGCTTACACCCTGGCCCTTAAAGTCTCCGGACGCTGGAAATCCGCGCTCTTGATGCTGGTGGTGATTCCCTTCTGGACAAGCTTCCTCATCCGCACTTACGCCTGGATGGTCATCCTGCGCACGGAAGGCGTGGTGAATTCAGCTCTGCTGGCTCTGCACCTCGTGCACGAGCCTCTGCGCCTGCTTTACACGCCGCTGGCAGTTTTTATCGGCTTGGTTTACGGTGAGCTTCCCTTCATGATCCTGCCGTTGTACGCGGTGCTTCAAAAGCTCGATCCCATCCTCCTCGAAGCCGCTCAGGACTTGGGCGCTGACCGGTGGCACACGTTCCTCAGGATCACTCTTCCCATCTCCCTGCCGGGGCTCAGCGCGGGAGGGGTGTTGGTCTTCATCGCTTCGATCGGGGCCTTCATCACTCCGGACCTCCTGGGCGGCGCGCGCACCATCATGGTGGGCAACCTCATCCAGAACC